>JACCDP010680415.1_pt1 | contig 11252 bp, 11 predicted proteins | sample 7445841 | NCBI WGS metagenome assembly JACCDP01 (sample SAMN15323441, study PRJNA562643) | freshwater metagenome | isolation source: river surface water | place: USA:Blue River Watershed | collected 2017-08-17
GTAGAACAACCACAAGTAGAACAACCACAAGTAGAACAACCACAAGTAGAACAACCACAAGTAGAACAACCACACGTAGAACAACCACAAGTAGGACCACCACAAGTAGGACCACAAATAACGATTCCACCGCAAGTAGATTGTAAAGTACAATAAAAAATATTTATTTTATAATATTTAAAAATATTTTTTATCATTATTATATAATGATAAAAGCTGTATGTATTTTAAAAAATGAATCAAAGAGTATTAACGGGATTGTAATATTTGAACAAACACTTGATAATATTTCTTATACAAGAGTTTATGGTAGTTTAACAGGAGTTAAAAAAGGATTACATGGATTTCATATTCATCAATACGGAGATACAAGTAAAGGATGTGATTCAATGGGACCACATTTTAATCCTCTTAATAAAAATCATGGAGATATAAATGACCCTGTTGAAAATCATGTCGGAGATTTAGGAAATATATATTCTCAAGGAGAAGAATATGAAACAACATTTGATTTAAATGTTAATAATTTAAATTTAATCGGTCAATTTTCTGTAATAGGAAGAGGATTAGTTTTACATGAAGATGCAGATGATTTAGGAAAGACAAATCATGCTTTAAGTAAAACAACAGGAAATTCAGGTTCTAGAATTGCATGTGGAGTGATAGGAATTGCTGCATCAAAATAATACTTTTTATTTTTTAATATTTATAGAATATTAAAAAAGATGAACTGTTATATAACAAACTCAAATAATGATTTAGTTCCTTTTTTCTTAGAATTAGCTATTTCTAACGAACAAAGAAGAATTGGTCTTATGCACCGTTCTTACTTATCTGATAGACATGGTATGATTTTTATTTACGATGAACCTTATAATAGCACAATTTGGATGAAAAATACAGAAATTCCTCTTGATATTTTATTTATTGATGAAAACTTTATTATCAATTGTATAAAATATGGAAAACCTTTTGATGAAACTATTATTAGTTGTAATAGTAATATTAAATATGTTATTGAACTTTCTTACGGAACTTGTGCGAAATATAGTATAGTTCCTGGTTCTAAATTAATTATCTAATTGTTTAATAGATTCTTCTTTTGTCATCTTTAAGTATGCTACATTATACAATCTTGTATCTTTATTAATTTTATAAAAATTTTGATTAAGACATGTATTTTTATCAGGCATCCAATTATTTTTACTTTTACCTAAAAGTGCTGGTATCCAACAAAATGTTGAATTACTACAAAGAATATTTGTAGCATGATATATTCTTGACATATCTGTTAAAAAATCTTTTGTAGGTAATACTTCTATATTATATTCATTTAACTCTTCTAATAATCTATCTACATATTCTTTCTCCCAAACTCTTCTAATTTTATCTACAACTATATAAATCTTTTTAAAATTATGTTTTTCTTGTATTTCATTTACTATGTTTATATATGAAACTGGATGAATTACAAATGAATTTTGTCCTTCATTTACAAAGTCATCTAATCTTAAATGCATAACTAAATCATCTTCTGTATATTCTGGAATATAACTTTCAAATGCTTGTGCTACATCACAAACTCTAACTTTTTCATTTATATGATCTGTATTATCTTTTGTAAATAAAGAACGAATATAATCAATCTGATCAATTACATAAAAATCAAATTGATAAAATCCATCCAAATAAAGATTATAAATTATTTGTTTAACTGTACCATTTTTTACAAGACTGTAAAGTTGATAAAATGAGTTTTCCCTAATAATAACAGAGTTATCATGTGTATTGTAATGATATTTAAATGTATCTGGAATAATACAATTAATTAAATATTCAAGAGTCTTTGAAGCTATGTATTGAAAGACTAAATTACAAAAACGACCCTGTGGATAAAAACTAATTATTTTTGACATTTTATTTTATTATTATTAATATTTTAAATTTAAATTTATTTATTTGTTTATGTAACTATATTTTATAAATGAGTTATTTAAGAACTTTAGACACTCATAATTATGACTCTTGGATACGTGAAAATTTTAAAACCAAAATATTTCCTTTATTACCTTTTGTTACTGGTGATGAAGTAAATCAGATATGGAGAGAAGAAATTATTCCTTTTGCTGAATCTACAAATCATTATATTTTAAAAGATGTTGTTCCTTACATTTATAGAAAAGATGATATTGATGGAAATACTGGCTACTCTTGTAACGTTTTAGGTGCTCAAGTATGGAAATCTATTAAAGATAATCCTGATGGTATTATAAACTTTATGCAACAGTTTATTGATATTCTTGAAACTAACGGCCCTTGTCCTCAGGGTCAAAGCAATAGATATATTCAAGTTTTTCTAGCTTTTAATTAATTTTAATATCTGTTAATTCAAATTCTTTCTTTTTATCTGAATTATTTAAAGATGTATTACCGGAACCCAGATTATCAGCTCTTGGTGATAAAGGTAACTGTTTTTCTTCCGATGGACTCAGTTCTTTAAAATCTTCATCAGAATCAAAAATAATAGACTGTGTAGGATTTATTTCCTTACTTGGTCCCGGTATGGTAGAAGAAGGCATTCTTACAGATATAATACGTTTTTGTTTATTTTCTTGTACTTTATATTTATTTTTTCTAAAACAACATGTAAAACAACTACATATTTTTTCAAAAATTGAAGCTTTTTTATTGTTATATTTAAATTTTTCTAAATCAAAATCAAGTTCAACTACTTTATTTATTTTTTCATAAAAATCAAATGTTCCATCTCTCATCCAACGGTCATTAGAGTTCATAAAGAAAAGTTTAAAAAATGTATGTAATAAATCTGTAAGAAAATTTCTTTTTTTAAGATATTGGTCTTTATATAATGAATTTGCTTCATCTAATAATTCACTATATGTCTTAATTTTCTCTTCATAAGTATTACTTGTATAAATTGCTTTTTCAAAACGATTTCCAATATCACTCCATTTTATAAGATATTCATTTAATTCATTAAACTCTTTCTGAGGAGTAAAATAACTATTTAATATAGAAACAACAAACGTTATTAAGTTCATTTTCATATTTAATTCATTTGAAATAAAACTTGAACTAGTAGAACTATGAGCTGTCATTAACGCTGTAAAAACAGTAATTGTTAAATTCATAGGAGTTGATATATTCGCATATAAAGTGGAAGCTACATATGTTTTCCAAAAATAAAAGCCTACCATTTTATCAAGTTTATCTTCAAGTCTTCTTGTTAGAAATCTGTTCCTATTAAATTTTTGCTTTTCTGATTCGTTCATTTTATTAATCTTATAATAAGATTAATAAAATCTTTAATATTAATTATTTTAAAAATAATTAACTGAAATAAAGTCATTATCTAACAACATTATTATAAATAAACTATTACGAGACACTCGCAAAAATGTCATTTTTTAATTTAAATAACTTTGAATGCCTTATAATGAATGGAGTTACAACCCGATTTATCTCAAATGAAAATACAAAATGGATTAATGTAATTTTATATATTGAAAAACCTAAAACTAAACTTCAAGAGCCTGAAAGAAGATATGTAGTTGGAGAAGGTATTTCTTTATTTAGAAGAGAAAGACATCATTTTATTTTATCTGGTTATTGTGAAAATAGTAAGTTTGGCCTTCATTTTAATCTAAATAAAAAGTATAATAAACTTAATTCCTCTATTAATTATCAAGGATTTTTAAAAGATACTCCAGGAGGTCACCGAATTGAACTTGTATGCAATGAGGCTGCTGGATTTTTAACTATTGATAGGGATTTAACCATTGACTGTCACTCTATTGAACTACCATTTACAGGGAAACCAGCTACAATAATTTAATAAGTTCTTGTATAAAATAGTTTAGTCTCATAGATGGTTGATATTCATAAGGTCTATTTGTTTTTATTTTAGACACAATATTATAGTTAAAATTTGTTTTATACTCTTGTAACATAGCTCTTAAACCTATTTTTGCACCCATTATAGCTCCGCATATTGCTGCATTTGAATCAGCATCTCCTATTCCAAAATTATTATCTAAATGATAACTAAACAGCCATTCCATAGCTGTTTCAAATTTATCAAAAAAAGCATAACAATTTAATCCGCAATATAATGTCGTTAAAACATCCGATTTATTTACATCAAGAAATCGGTCTTTTCTTTTTAAAACTTGCTCTATCAAACTTTTGCATTCTTTTGTTGATGCAAATATATCAGTGTCTTTAAACTTAACTTGGTTTGTTTCTGAAACAAGTGCTGTACTTAAATTTTTATCATAGTCATTTTGTATCTTAGTTGTTAAACAATTTTTTAATACTTGTATATAAACTGAAACTGCATCTTGGCATACAGGATGTAAATGTGTTAATTTACAATCTAATAAAACATCATTTATACTACAAAATACTAAAGGTGTAGCTCTCATTATACAACTATTGTCTTTACTCCAATTATTCATATCATCTTGATAATAGTTATCATATCTTAATTTATATTTATTCCATCTTTGTACAAGAAGTTGCTGAGTTTCAGAATATTTTGTGTCTAATAAAATATTATTTACACTAAATAAATATTCACAATGAGATGATATTTCATTTGGATTTGAATTATACCAATCTATATAATTATTAATTGTATAAAAAGAATCATACATTAAAGGATATCCTATTTTTTTACAGGTGACAGGACCCTGAGGTATAGAAGATTCCAAATTTAATTTATTAAAAGTTAATAAAGAATTAAGTAATGCTAAAGTAAGTTCTGTATCATCTGTAACTTGACCAAATGACATTTGTGTATTTGAAGAGCTACTATTGAAAAATTTAATGTTATTACTTATTAAACCAGTCCATTTTTTCTTTACATCTACAATATCAGAATATTCAAAAGGAGCTCCTAAAGCATCTCCAATACAAAGTCCCCAAAACATTCCGTATATTTTATCTGCATCAAACATTTCTAAATTTTACTAATTTATCTTTAAAATAGTATTTTAAAGATAAGAAACAATAAATATATAATTTATTTCTAACAAAAAATAAATGTGGTCTTTATTTCCTAAAATATATGATGATTATAAAACTTTACTATATAGTTCAAGTAACATTTTAAACAATCCTACTGAACCTAGTCTCTCGGCTCCGCCTCGTAAAAAAGATTCGCTCCCTGTATTAGATTGTTTGTATGTTCAAGAAAACTCATCGAAACAATTTGGGAAGCCTAACGCACCACTTGATAAAAAATCTTGTTGCATGTTAATTGAAAAAGTAAAAAAAGATTTATTAAATAAAAATGTTGATATAAATAACTATATGATTATAGAAAACTGTTCTAGAAAATAATCTCTTTCTACACTTTAATTTTTTATATTTGAAAAATATAAAAAATGATTATTCAAATTCAAATTCAATTTCACCAACAGGTTTTATTTTTTTCTCTTTGACTACGTCAAAATGTATTTTATTTTGTAAAGTTTCTTTCACTGGAAGTATTGCATAGTAAAATATACTTTCAATATTTTTAAATTTTGTTAATAAAACATAGTATGTTTTGTAACCGGTTCCTGCGTCCCGGTATGAACTATTATTAATTACACTTGTTGATTCGTACTGTCCTTGTAACTCTCCACTTAAATAAAGTATGTAATTTACAGAATTTAAGTCTAATTTATTAGATTCTGCATATTGATTCCATGTATTGATTTGTTGTTTATCCCATTCACTACATACAAATAGAGCATTTTCTAAATCTATACATTTTTGTAATATACATAACTTTCCATTTAAAACAGAATCATTTTTAAAATAAAAAACACTATCAAATATATTTGTTATACTACTAATAATATTATAATTATTTGGAGGATTCTTTGTAAAATTTAATTCTGTCTTTGTATAAAATAAAGAATAATGTTCTCCTAGAACAAAATCTTTAACATTAACATAATAATCAGATACATATTTCTTATATCTATAGTTAATTATCTCATTGATATTATATTTTGCATTAATATATATTACATATAATAATTTTCTTTTTATACGAGCACTAGGAACTAGTAACAAAGATTGATTTTTTATTATTGTTTCATTATTTAAACTTAAATTTCTGTTTAGTTTATAACTCGTTTTATCCTGTCTCTCTGTATCAACTATAATACGTTTATCAAACTCATTAACTAAATTTCTTATGCTATCATCATAATCATCTGTTGTCGAAACATATTGAACAAATTCTAAATCATCACCATGTAATTGAGAGAATAAATAAAGAGTATTTGATATTATAAAATTACTAAGCTTTTTATACTCACTATATTGTTCTATCAAAGATAAACTTTCACGTATTATATTTGGATATGGATATTCATATTTTGACAAATCATATTTTGGCAAATTAATCTTATTATTTGACACTTTGACAGGTACATATGCAAGAGTTTGCCCAGCAACAGAGTAGCCAACTATACCAGTTATAATATTATTAATTTCAACTACTTTAATGTTAGACATTGATTCTGATATTAAAAACTGATGCGCTACGGATAATTCAACTTTTTCATTATTCGAAATATTTTTAATTTGTTGGTTCTCAAAGAAGCCTCGTTCTAGTTCAGATGATGGTACAAAATCAACCTCATTAAAGTTAGCAACTGGTGTTACAAATAAGTTTATAATATGTTCAGTTTCGTTCAAACTAAACTTAACAAAAATACTTCTAATTTTACCATAACTATCTTCAACTTGATTTATTATTTTACTATTTAATGGAAGATATTTTACTTCATGTGAAACATTTTCTGAATATATATTTATTAAATTTTTAATAAAGTTAGAGCTAGTTGGGAACAACATCTTTAACTTTTTTATTAAACGATTTTCTGTTGCTGACGATATTTTATTTTCTTCAATACCTATAATTTCTGTATGAGGATATTGTAGAGCATCAAATTCACTTCCATAAGTTCTTAATAATAATACTGTATCTGGATGGACAAACTTCTTACTACTATATAATAGTTTATAACTAAATTTATTATTTTTTGTACCAAGTTGTTTATAGTCACAGAGACTGCCATTTATACTTTGGTCTTTTTCAGTTTTCATATCAGGATTACAGAAAACAATTATATTTTTTTTAAAGATATTTTCAAGGAGGTCTAAGAATAGTACAGGGTCAATATTATTTTCATTTTTTATTATTTTTACAATATTGGTTGGAAGAAGTCCTCTTTGACTTGATAAATTATAATATGCTAAATTATTTATTTTAGTTCTAACCTTATTTATGCTATCTATACTACTTGTATATCCAGAAGCTGTTAATAATGCGCTTATAGCTGAGTTAATACTTTTTTCTACACCTCTTCTTAAAACTCTATAATTTCCAGTCAGTATATTTTCATCTATACTACTTAATAAAACTTTAATGTCTGAAGCTACATTACCATACTGATTTTGTTGTAGAACCTTTTTAGAGGATGTAATAACTTGAACAAACGTCTTCTTTTCATCAGTCTCTTGTATTTCTCTTTCATAGTTATATCTTAACTTTCCAGGTTTAAGCTGACTTGTTTTATAACAACATGGAACATAAGGATATTTTGCAGAATTATCAAGTTTATTCTTTTTTAAACCAATAAAATTAGTTGAAGATCTATGATTACAAGAATAATAATATTGAGTTCCTTCAATTTCTGTTTTAGGAAATAACATTAATTGGTCTGGATTTTTCTTAAGCTCTTCAATTTGTTTTCTGTCTTCAATAATGATAGGACTAGGCTGACAAAATCTTGGATAGGTAGGAATGAAAAGGTCTGGATTTATATCTGTTATATCTAATTGTTTATCATCTTTTTTCTTTTGTATAAATATTGAGTCTATATTTGAAATAAAATTCTTATAAAAATCTACAAAAAACTTTTCTTTATTTTTTAAAACATAAACCATAAGTTTTTCAAAATAATCTATTAATCTGTACATCTCTCCTTGATTATTAGCTCTTAATATAGTAATTGTAATGACATTTTCTCCAACACCAGCAAACATTGGAAATGCAACAACTTCAGGTTCTGATTTTTTTTTGATAGTTTTATTGTTTATAGAGCACTTTATTGATGTTTCAAAATTATTTAATGATAACAAAAATCTTGGCTCTCCTCTTTCTTTCTCTATTTTATATTTCTCATCAAATACAAGCATCTGACTTACATAAGGATGATTTGTTGCAAAATCAAATAGTAATTCTCTAGGAATGTTTATATTTTTATAAACACAGAATCCACGTCCAAATGTTTTCTTAAGTTCTATATTTGTTGGACATACCAAATTTGTTGAGTCATTTATAAATGATAATGATGCTATAGTTCTTCTAATTATTTCAAATTCTGTTAATTGAATTTGTTTTGAAGCTTGAATTAAAATTTCAAAATCAAATAATCCTTTGTTTTCTTGAATTTGGATAAGTTCAACTAAAAAATAGTCTTTATGATTTGGATTTACAATATCTACATCATCTTCAGATGGCTTACCAAATATATACAATCTTAAAATTGAATCATCTTCTTCATCAACTGCGCTTAAAAATTCATAGGGATAGTTAAAGTTATTTAGCAGTTTATAAAATTTACCAATGTTTAAAAAACTTATAAATTTGTCAGGTTTTATTATGTTAAAAAGTTCATAACCATCATATTCTAATGTACATTTACCAGTATAAGCATAATCCATTTGTACAACATCTGTTTTTGCAGGATTTCCAATAACATCTTCATTATATTTTTTTATATCAGAGAATGATTCTAAGTTTAATTGGTTTAAAAAAGTTTCAAATTTAACTCTCTCTTTTTGTTTTTTTTGATATTGATAATCACCATAATCTTTTATTATATTTTCAAAATAACGTTTATATTCATTTTCTTTATTTTTTACTTTATCATATAATCCTAAATAGTCATAATCTTCTCTTATTATGTTCCAACTATCTTCATACGATGAATCTCCTGTCGTCGCTGCAAGTGTCATAACAATTGCAAATAAAACAGTATCTTTATCTTCTATTGCAAATAATTTTTTACTTTCTAAACAAACTTTGGAAAACACTAAATTAAATGCATAATCAACAGAAGATTGTTCAATTACTTCTAGTTTATTTATAACATCAAAAAATGTAACTAAACGTATAATTGAATCTTCAAGAGGATTGACCGACCATTCTTTATCGTGTTTTAATATAACAGGTACATCTTTTACGATAGTTTCTCCTAAGTCTGATAATTTCTTTATAGGTTGAGAAGATTCTTCACTTAGTTCATTTTCTTTTTTTAAAATTTCAAAACTTCCGATAGGAGGGACTATTTTTTTTAGTTGAAAATATCTATTTTTAATAGTTTCTAAACTATCTGTTGTATAAATTTGAAACTTTTCTTCTACTTCTAGTTCAGGGTTTTCACTATCTTTAACTATTAAAGTTATATATTTTTCCATTTTACTTTATTATTAACTAATAAAATAAAATCATTTTTTTAATTTTTATTTTTAATTATCGCAATAAAATTGCTCTATTGAATTGTTATACTTGTTGTAAATAAATCAAGTGCAGTTGCTACTGTTCCTCTCTCTGCAAATGTTTCATCTTTTTTTGATGGTATTAATTCTACTCTTAATGGTAAATTATTACACTTGTATAAATAACTTGTTGATGTTGGTTTTGAATAGTTTATTATATCATTTAATAATGAAACATTTGGTCTTTTATATAATTGAGGTTCTAATTGCAATTGATTGAATTCTTTTTTCATATTATTTGTTTCACGTGATTGAAAATTAGTCCATTTTAATGAACTTAATAATCTTTGACTTCCTAAAGGAACTTTGTCATTAGGTACAAATGCTACTATAAACTTTTCACCACCTGTTGTCAATGTTTCAACTCTTGCTTTGTAAATACCAAATACATATGTTGGATTTGACGGGTCTGGAGTATAATTATGTGTCTTAGTCATAACAAATCCATCAAATAATTCAGCAACAGCTTTTCTAATACGAGATGGCATATCTAACTTTTCACCGTTATCTTCTTGAAAACCATCTTCAAAAAAAGTAGCTTTTAAAATTTTACTCATTTTTATTTATATCTTTAGATATTATACTTTTTAAATAACAAAATAGTAAAAATATTTTTTATTAATTAATATTTCCATTGCATATTATTTCCAGTTCTCATCTTTCTATTTAATTTAATATCATTAAACTTCTTCATTCCTGAACCAACATCATAATTTGTTACCCATATACTTAATTTATTATTTTTTTGTGTTGTTTCAAACTCTGCCTTAACTGTATTTACTATAAAATTTACTGTCATTTCTTGTAATATATCTACTGCAAATGGATTTGCTTCAAACATACTTTCCGCCACACTTCGTATTGTTACATCTGGTATAATAATATTTTTACCTTCTGGATGAGTTCCAGTAAGTTTTTTTGTAATCTGAACACTCATATAATTCATTGATGGTTGAGACATTAAGTAAGGATATCTTTGACCATCAATAGCACCATTATAACCAACAACATAACGATATCTACCATTAAGGTCTCCTAAACCTCCGTAAATTTTAGAAGCTTGAGACGATTCAGAATTATAATCTGTGAATTTATAAGGCATATTAGATGTTAGATAACTATACTCAAATGGAGAAGGGATTTGAGGCGTTTTTTCTTCTTGGTTTCCTTGTAAATTAAAAGACAATGTTTCATTCATTGTGATATATTTGTAATATATTTGTAATAAAATAATAAAAAAAAGAAAATTATTTGATAACTAGTTAAAATAAAAAAATAAAATTAAATTTAAAAAAACCACTTGATTATTTTAAAATGGAACAACCTAATGAAATATTTGTTTTTTTTACAAGTAAATATTCTAATGCATGTAAGCAAATTGTTGAAAAACTAAACTATATCGCCCCTCACTTTAACACCCGTATTGTCGATATCGATAATCCCGATACTCGCTTTATTGTTCAAAATGCAACAGAATATAAAATTGAAACTGTTCCTGCAGCATTGATTATTTATCCTAGACAAAACTCCATCAATAAACTTGAAGGCATGCAACTTGTTCAATTACTTGACAAAGGTATTGAAATGGTTAATCAAAAATTAATGGCTATTCAAGAAGAAGAAAGAAGACAAAAAGCTAATCGTAGAAAAGCTGTTGAAATTGA
>JACCDP010921631.1_pt1 | contig 11252 bp, 10 predicted proteins | sample 7445841 | NCBI WGS metagenome assembly JACCDP01 (sample SAMN15323441, study PRJNA562643) | freshwater metagenome | isolation source: river surface water | place: USA:Blue River Watershed | collected 2017-08-17
ATACTCAGAATTCCTTGCTACGCGAATTGATACGATGGGCTTGCGTTTATATGATGGCAGCGGCTTATCTCGTAATAACCGTATTGCAGCCTCACATTTTTGTGATTTATTGGATTACATGACAAAGAGTTCCGTATCAGCGGAGTTTTTTAATACACTACCGATCGCTGGGAAATCGGGTACAATTAGTGAATTGTGCAAAGGGGCTTCAGGAGAAGGGAGGGTATATGCGAAAAGCGGTACAATGACTGGAATTAAATCATATGCGGGTTATATACATACCTTGAGTGGAAAAAAGTTGGCATTTGCCTTTGTAGTTAGTGGTTATAGTTGCAGTCAATCAACGGTGAAACAGCAAATGGAAATATTGCTTAATCAGCTAGCTCAATATTAGTTCCGTTTCAATAATTGTTTCCCAAAAAGAAGTGATGCTAATTCCCGCCTCAGCGAGCATCTTTGGTACGATGCTTTCTGCAGAGAATCCTGGGGTGGTATTTACTTCAATTACATAGGGTGTTTCTCCTACCAACATAAAATCAATGCGAGCAATCGATTTTAAGTTTAGTAATTGATAAATTCTTTTAGCTTCTTTTTGAATGGTAGATGTTAATTCCGGAGCGATACGTGCCGGGGTTATTTCATTTGATTTACCTTGGTATTTCGCTTCAAAATCAAAAAATTCATTTTCTGAAACAATTTCGGTTAAGGGCAATGCGGTTAGTTCTGTTTTGTCCCGATATACACCACAAGTGACTTCAATCCCATTTAAAAATGATTCAAGCACTATGGTTCGCCCCTCCTTGAATGCAGTATCAATCGCACTTCTCAATTCTTCGGCTTTTTTAACTTTAGATATCCCGTAACTCGATCCTGAATCTGTTGGTTTTACAAAAATTGGGAGTCCTAAGGATTCAATAAGTTCCCCTTCATTTATGTCCTCGTCAACTTTTAAAAGAACTGAATTTGCAACAGGAATACCAAAGGATTTTAAAAACTGATTGCAGTACCATTTATCAAATGATAAGGCAGAAGCTAACACGTTTGCATTAACATAAGGTATATTGAGCATATCCAACAGCGCTTGAATTTTTCCGTTTTCACCCGGATTACCATGAATGTAAATTATGGCTCCAGCTAAATGTGCGATCGTGCCATCATCAAATCTAATCACTCCGGTATTCAAATCAAAAACGCCATGATTATACCCATCTTTTACTAACCAACCTTGATTGGAGAGCACAATCTTGTAGCCTTTATAAGTATCCGGAAGGTGTTTTAAAATGGTGTTTGCACTCTTGAGTGAAATTTCATGCTCTGAGGAGAATCCTCCGCAAATGATACCAATATTTTTCATAATACGAATCTAAGGGTATTTATACAAGCGAAAACTTGTACGAAGTGATTTTTTGAAAGGTGGAATGTTGAAATTTACTGTTGATTATGTGTAATTTTGCACATCATGCGTATCTTGTATTTTTTACTTTGGTTGGCTTTTCATTATTCGTTTCGCCTATACTTTAGAAAAATAAAGATCGTCAACCCGAGTAATTATTTTTTTGGTAGGACCATTTTTGTAAGTAATCATCAGGGATCCTTCATGGACCCTTTGTTAATCGCCTCTCAGCGAAAACCGATTGTGTTCTTCATGACAAGGTCTGATGTCTTCACTAAATTTACAAAACCATTACTTTGGATGGTTCACATGCTACCTATTTACAGACAACGTGATGGGGTGGATACTAAAGAGAAAAATGCAAAGATCTTTGAGAAAACAAATATCGTGTTGGATAAAAATCGCAATATTTTGATTTTTGGGGAAGGATTTACTGATGATCGCATTCAACGACGCTTGCATCCGATTAAGAAGGGCCCTGCCCGCATTGGATTTTCGGCTTTAGAATATTGCGACTGGAAAAAGGATATATTTCTTCAAGGTTTGGGTGTTAACTACACGGATTTTAACATGCGCCGAAGCGATGTGTTGATTGCCGCAGGAAAAAAAATCCGCTTGAATGATTTCAAGGCGGATTACGAAGAAAATCCATCCAAAACAATCACTGAGGTAACTCGATTGCTGGAAACAGATATGCGACAATTGGTAACTGATGTGCATGATCCTGAATTAGCCGATGTGCATGAGGATATCATGATGTTAACGCGTAAAGGGATGCATCCGACATGTTTTGATAAGTCCTTACCAATTGAATCCCGCTGGTTATATTCCCAATCCTTAGCCCGATGGATGAATGGCTTAAGCGAAGAGCAGTTATTAAGCTTCAATCCCTTGATTGCGCAAATTGATTCCTATAAAAAGCATCTTCAAACCTTGGGTGTAACAGAAAATGAAAGGTTCCTATGCGGAACAGATTCCTGGAGGGCTTCATCGAAGGTATTAAAAGTACTCATTTTATCGCCATTTGCTTTATTAGGTGCGCTGCATGCGGGATGGGTCTATTTCCTAATTAAAAAATGGGTAGAAACAACGTTTAAGCGCCCCGTGTTCTGGGGATCTACAAAAAAGGTGATGGCTATTTTCGCAGTGGTATTGTTGAACTTGCCCTTGTTTTTTGTTTTACCATACCTGTTGCCTTGGTCTTTCCAAAATAATCTATTGATTTCCATTGCCTATTTTTTAGCAATTGGTGTTTTCGCTCAGTCATTTTTGACGGTAATTAAAGAGTTGTCTTACCTGAAGCGCTATTCCAAAGTGAAGGTGATTAATTTAAAAGAATTGAATGAAAACCATGCTCAATTGCTTGATGCAATAACTTCCCATATTCCAATTGCATGATCTCGAGCTTGTCAGATGATTGGAAAACGGAGCTCTCAGAGGAACTAGTAAAACCTTATTTCACAGACCTCACAGCTAAGGTTTCATTGGCTTATACCACTTATCCGAATCAAATTTTCCCTCCAAAAAATTATCTGTTTTCTGCCTTTAATGCCTGTGCTTTTAAAAATGTCAATGTGGTTATTTTAGGTCAAGACCCATACCCAACGAAAGGTCATGCGCATGGGTTTTGTTTTTCCGTAGAAAAGGAAGTGTTACCCTTGCCAAAGAGTTTGCAAAACATCGCCAAAGAACTCGGTACAGATGTGGGAGTGGAGTTAAAGGAGCAAGGGGATTTAACAACTTGGGCAAGGCAAGGGGTTCTATTAATGAATTCCATCTTAACGGTGCACGAAGGTAAACCAGGAAGTCATCAAGGATTTGGGTGGGAACGCTTTACGGATTCTGTAATTCAGCGCCTTGGAGCTCGAAAGGAACCGTTGGTTTTCTTGCTTTGGGGTGCACATGCCATCGCTAAAAAATCCTTAATTCTTGGAGAACAGCACCTCGTATTAACAGCACCACACCCATCGCCCTTGTCCGCTTATCGCGGTTTTTTTGGGTGTAAACATTTTAGTCAAACAAATGAATTTTTGGAATCCGTAGGTTGCAAACCGATTGATTGGTAGCATTTAACTATCTTTGAACTTATGAAATTGATGAACGATTTGTACCTTAAAGCTCACCGTGGAGAAGAGATTCCTCGATATCCGGTATGGCTAATGAGGCAGGCAGGACGCATTTTACCTGAATATCGCGCGGTTCGAGCAAAATTGAGCGGTTTTAAAGAATTGGTTGAAACACCAGCACTGGCTGCGGAAGTTACCATTCAACCGGTTGATTTATTAGAGGTTGATGCAGCGATTTTATTTTCGGATATTTTAGTGGTTCCCGATGCCATGGGCTTAACCTATGAAATGATAGAGCAACGAGGACCGTACTTCCCGAAAACGATAAGGTCACGAGCAGAACTTTCGTTGTTGGATACGAATCCCGATGTGGCTGATCGATTGTCATATGTGTTCGAGGCAATTCGACTTACAAAAGAAGGCTTACACAATCGGGTTCCCTTAATCGGCTTTGCTGGGGCTCCATGGACCATATTCTGCTACATGGTTGAAGGGAAAGGGTCAAAAACATTTTCTGAATCTCGTAAATTACTTTATTCCGATCCGGTTTTGGCACATGAGTTGTTAGGTCGAATCACGGATTTTACGATTGAGTACATGAAAGAACAACAACGTGCTGGTGTAGATGCATTGCAACTTTTTGACTCTTGGGCAGGGATTCTTGGCCGAGAACAATATGAAACATTCGGATTAAGCTACATTCGTAAAATCGCGCAGGCTTTTGAAGGATTTCCTTTTACAGTGTTTTCGAAAGGTGCAATTGCTTCATTGCCAGACATCTCTGGGATTCCTTGCACTACCATTGGTTTAGATTGGAATATGGATATCAGAGAGACTCGGCGTTTAGTAGGTGAAAACAAGACACTTCAAGGAAATTTAGACCCTTGCTTGCTGTATGCTGATGCGAAAACAATTCAAGTTGAAGTAAATAAATTGTTAGATTCATTTGAAAGTCCAAGACATATTGTAAATTTGGGTCACGGCGTTTATCCGGACATTGACCCGGAAAAAGTAAAAGTGCTAATTAAAACCGTAAAAGAATATGAAACGAAATTTTAAAAATATCTTCCTGCTCACGTTAGGGTTTGCATGTTTTCAACCCCTAATGGCACAAAAGAAAGGCGAAAAAACGGTGCTATTTTACAAGTACACCTTTGATAAATTTTCAACCGACGAAGTAGAAATTTCAGAACCAGGAAAGATTGACATGTTATTTGGTTTAAAACCATCTACTTCCTTTCCTGCTGATGTTTTCTACGGTTCGGGTGATTATGGCGCCGGTGCAAACATCTATGGGTATGCCTTGCCAATTGACCCAAAAAATGAACGGTTTGATGGGAACGATAAGAATACGTTTGTTTCTACAGACGATTTAAAAGAAGGAAACGTCGGGTACGCGGGCATCGTAACCTATAAACCAGGTAAATTGCAAAAAGAGAAGAGTTTTGTTACGATTCCGTTTTCAGATGGGAAGTCTATTAAAAAGATGATTAAAGGAAAGAAATATTGCGTTGAAATGTCGATTTCCCTGGCAGAAGCATCTAAATATGCATCCAATAATATTGGGATTATGTTTGTAAAAGAACCGTCACAATATCAAGTGGAATTAGCTGAAGGTGAAGAGTCTGGCCCAATCAATGTAGAAGCAGATCGAATCATGTACAACTACAAAAATAAAGTCTACGATTCGTACTCAGGTTGGGATAAAGTTTGTGGTGTTTATGTAGCGAAAGGTGACGAACAAGGGTTGGTAATTGGGAATTTTCTAATCAATGACAAGACTTTAGCCGTAGCTCAAAAGAAAATAGCAACCGGAAAACAAGAAAGAGATGCTTCTACAGGTGAGTTAAGTGAAATCCCAGCAGTTTTACCGATGGCATATTACTTTATCGATAATATCCGAATTAAAGAGGTTGGGGACAAAGAACCATGTAATTGCATAAAAGCGGACACTTCAGCATCTGCAGTTGAATATTCAAAGGTTGTTATTACCAAAGAACCTGTAGTTTCTGATAAAATGACCGAAGAGGAGAAAGTTGCTGCTCAAGTGATTTATTATCCATTCGGAAAAGCTAAGCCAAGTGAAGTAGGTAAGAGTTGTATTCAGTATGTGGGAGATTATTTGAAGGCTAATTCCTCAAAGAAAATAACGATCTATGCGCACAATGATGAATTAGAAGACAGCTTGGCAACGGCGTATGAAGATTTGCGTGAAGAGTTAGAGAATTTGGATGAGCAGCGCGGCGACTATATCAAAACACGATTGATGGAAGTATATGGTATTTCTGAAGATCGAATTATTATTATCGCTGAAAATGCCATGAAACCAAACGAGGCAGAGATGACAGAAGACGATGATCCAAATGATCGTGAGTTAAAATTAGCGTACAATCGTCGCGTGGAATTCCAAGTGAAATAACAAGTAAAAAAAATATATCAAAAAAAAGGGGCCAACGCCCCTTTTTTTATGCGTTAAACTTTTTGAGTTCCTGGTAAAGACGGTGTGTTGGTAATCCCATTACATTCGTATAAGAGCCTTCAATGCGCGAAACACCAATCAATCCAATCCATTCTTGAATGCCATAGGAACCCGCTTTGTCAAGCGGATTGAAATTGTTCACATACGTATTAATGTCATCCATTGAAAGTACTTCAAAATATACATCGGTATGTTCTTTGAATATTATGCGCTGCTCCTTTTGTGCTATACCAACAGCGGTAATAACTTCATGTTTTTTTCCAGATAAACGCTGCAACATCTCTACGGCTTCAATAGTTGATGCAGGCTTTCCAAGTGGTTTGCCCTCATGAAAAACCAAGGTGTCAGCACAAATTAGCAATTCATCAGCTGCTTGCTTATCAGCCATTTTATCCAGTTTTTGTCTTACTATGTCGCATGGTATTTCATCGTGAGCCAATTGGTCGTTAATTAGTTCTTCAAATGCAACACTTCGAACCTCAAATGGGATTCCCAAGTGCTCAAGTAACTCTTTTCTTCGAGGTGAATTTGATCCTAAAATAATTCTCACAAGAAATAAATTGAAGTAGATCCCAAAAGCAAACTGAATTTGAGTAATAAATTCATAGATTTTTCCTGAGCTTTTAAAAGTTGTAAAATCAGGATCGATATGCTGAGTAGTAGCGCACTCATAAAAAGTATATTGAATTCCAAGCCACTAGGAAAGGCACCAAAGAATATTCCGATTAGATAGGTCGGAATCAATAACAAGGTCACGCCTGTAGCAATCCATCGAGCTTTGTCCGTGCCAAACACAAGGGGGATTGAGCGAACATTACGTAATTTGTCCCCCTCCATATCCTGAATATCCTTGATGACTTCCCTTGAGAAATTAATTACCAACGCAAAACATGCGATGAATATGAGCGAGATAAGATGATGTGATTCCACCCCTAAATCATGTGTTCCCTTCAGTGAAATTATTGGAATTATAGCCACCAATACGGAGATGCTCACATTCGACCAAAATAATCGTTGCTTTAAGTAAACCGAATATACCCACAAAAGTGAGGTAGAAAAAAAGTGAATAAATACATAAAACCAGCTCGAAAATCGCCAGCTTAAATAGATCGATAGGCACAAGGCAAGTGCATTAAATCCCCAATGGATAATTATTGCCCATCGACGTTTTATGCTTTTTTCGATAACGATTTTTTCGGGTTTGTTAATTCGGTCGGACTTCACGTCGAAATAATCGTTAATTGCATTTCCTGCCCCGGCAACAATTACCGTGAAAAGGATAAATAAGATAAATTCGTTTGGAGGTACTTTATCATGAGATTGCGTATACCAAACTCCATACATCGTGTAGGCGATAATTAATAAATTTGATATACGAATTAGCCTTAGGAAACTCATTGTGCTATAATTTTATATACCGTTCTTCGATTGGTTTGATGGGCCTTTTCTCTTTCAACTTCCGTTGCTAATTTGGCGATTTCCTGATCGCTTATGATCGGATTTGTTTCCCCGTATCCAATGAAGGTTAATCGGCTTGCATCGATATGCTCTACCTGAATTAGGTAATTGTACACTGCTTTTGCTCGATCTGCAGAGAGTTTTAGGTTGTCCTCCGCTTTGCCTCTGGTGTCCGTATGTCCACCAAGTTCTATTTTGATGTAGGGTTTGCTTCTAAGGAAATTGGCTAAATTATTTAATTCAACATTCGATTCTTTGCGCAAATTTGAACTGCTTAGGTCAAAATATATATTCTGTAATACATTTTCGGTATTGCTGTTCAGAGGATTCATAGGGATATCCAAATGGTAGGTGGTTTGATTTTCATAATATGTTAAATCAAATCCCAAGGAAGTCATCGCATATCCTTCATATTTAACTTCAATAACGTATTGGCGGTTTGATGGCAAAGGGACCGTGAAGGTACCTGTAACTGCATCGGCATCACTTATAATAATAGTTTCTCCAGAGGCAATGTCTTTAAGGGTGAAATGACCAGCAACAGGATTATTCGTTACCTTATCATAAACTCTACCGTCAAAATAATAGGTTGTAGTGGGCTGGAACTCACGCGGGAGCTTAAAATAATAAATATCCAAATCACCATACCCCCCTTCGCGATCAGAAGCAAAAAATGCAACATCTCCTTCTGCAGAAACTATGAGAGAGTTCTCATCGAATTTGGTATTTATAGGATAACCTAAATTTTTTGGTTTCGACCAGTTTCCTTGGTTATCCATTTGGCTTACGAAAATATCCGAGCCGCCCATTCCAGCGTGCCCTCTCGATGCAAAATAAATGGTTTTTCCATCGGGATGTATGCATACAGATTCTTCTGCAAATGGCGTGTTAATTATATCTGACAAGCGCTCTGCCGCGCCCCATTTTCCTTGTTCGTTTAAATGACTGACATAAATATCACTGTTCCGTTGATCTACCCCTTTTCCTCTTAGGCCACGAATAAAGTAGAGTGTCTTGCCGTCCGCCGCCAAGGAAGGTTGGGTTTCCCAATGATATGAATTAACATCTCCTGGTAGGTTCGTTGGATTGGACCATCGTGTGCCAATTTTCTTGGTGTAGAATAAATCACAGCTTCCCTTTCCTTTTCGTTGTTCACCGTATGTTCCAGTTTCATCGGTGCACGCAACAAATATTAAATTTCTTCCATCTGCCGAAATGGTCGGAGCACCTTCATTATGATCTGTGTTAACATTTTCAGGCATCGGAGTTGACTCACCCCAAAGCGTATCCGTTTTCAACGAAATAAAGAAATCTTCTTGGATATCCCTTCCGAAAGGCAATGCTCGAGTGAACATTAGTTGCTTACTCGTTACGGTTAAGGTTGGATAATATTCGGCGTAACGCGTGTTTACGCCGGGGCCGGCATTTACCGGATTAAAAGGCTTGGGGTGTTTTATCGCATCAATGGCAAAAAGGGCATTGTCATATATTGAATAACCTGATTTTAAATATTCCTCATTTGGATTCGGATGATTGATGAAGGATTTAATGTTAGTTAAGGCTTTATCGTAAGAACCTTGGTCAAGGTATAAATCAGCAAGCCTGTAAAAGGTCATCCCAGTCCTCGAATGATTGGGAGATACACGCAATGCATTTTCAAAATCTTCGATAGCGCTTGATTTGTCTCGCAGATTTATGTGGTATTCTCCTCTAAGTACATAGGCTTCCCAGAAATCAGGATCCTTTTTAAGTGCTTTATCGATTAACTCGAGCCCTGCCTTGAAATCCGGCATACGCGTTGTGGGATCCAATTGCTGCGTTGGAACCAACTGTGCTTGCTTAAACAGCTTGGTCGCTTTTTTATTCTTGCTACTAAATTGAGCAAATGAAAGATTGCTAATTATCATGAAGATAATTACAAATAGTCCCGTATATTGTATTCTGTTCATCAAGGAATATTTAGAAATTTATGTGTTTGTAACGATAACCTCCAGCGAGGGTTACGGGTTATGAAATCAATGATTTGTTCTTGAAGTTGGTCCTTTTTACTCCATTCAGGTTGGACATATAATAGACACTGGTCGTTTACCTGCTTGGCATGTTCTTCAGCCCATGTCAGGTCTGAGGGATGATAAATAACGACCTTCAACTCATTGGCCTTCTGATACGCTTCGGGATGAGGTTTTTTAAATTTTTTAGGAGAAAAGGTATACCAATCCACGGTACCATTTAATTCATAACAACCCGAGGTTTCAAGAGAAATAAATTTATTTTCCTTGTGAAGCATGTCGGTTAATGCCCTTAAATCATGCATGGCGGGTTCTCCTCCAGTGATTACAATAAAATCGAAGCCCGCGCTTAGATCCTTTATTTCTTCTAGTGAATAGGCCTTTCCTGCACCGATATCCCAACTTTCCTTTACATCACACCAAACACATCCAACGTCACAGCCAGAAAGCCGAATGAAGTATGCGGCTCGCCCTGTATAGTACCCTTCGCCTTGTAAGGTCCCAAAATGTTCCATCACTTGATAGGCAGTACGTTCCATACAAACAAATTTAAACTTACTTTACCATGTTTGTTGAAAATGGTTACCATTTAATCTATCTTTTTATATTTGTTAAAATTAAATGAACAACTTATGAGAAAGATTACCTTATTTTTTAGTTTAGCCATAGCCTCTATTTCTTTAGCTCAAACCCAAATAGGAAATAGTGATTTGGAGCAATGGGAGAATGTAGGTGCACCTACGGAAGAACCTGTAAACTGGAATGGATTCAAAACTGGATCAGGAAATTTCGCTGGGTTTGCTAATAAGCAAATAGAACGTTCTACAAATGTCCGTGCCGGTGCTTCAGGAATGTATTGCGCACGTATTTGGTCTACCAGTGTGCTTGGAATTGTTGCAAACGGAACCATGACTTGTGGTCGCATTAACATGGGGAGTACAACGCCAGCCAATGCAGCAAATTATAACTATTCTTCCATCGCAGATGCAAACTTTTCTGAGGCATGTGTAGATTCTCCGGATTCTATCGTGTTTTGGGTAAAGTATACCCAAGCAGGTGGGGGCAACCAAAATGCGCGTGTTCATGCTATTTTGCATGATGCGTTTGATGCACATGACCCCATTGATGCTAATACACAACCTCATGTTATTGCCACGGCAGAATTGAATTATCCAGCTACTGGTGGTAATTGGGAACGTAAGTCAATTCCTTTTACCTATACAGCTAATCCTGGATTGGTACCCGGATTTGTTTTGGTTACGTTTGCTACGAATGCTACTCCCGGAGGAGGCGCTGCCAATGACGAAGTGCTAATTGACGATATTTCACTTGTTTATAATGGCGGTGTTGGACTAGATGAAGCTTCAATTGCTCCAATGCATGCGAATTATTCAAATGAAGAATTGACATTATTCGGACAAACTCAAGGTACCTTGATGGTTTATTCCATGAATGGTGCTGAAGTTTTTAATGGGTTAACCAACGGTAAAACGTTAATTTCCTTAACAGGAGGAATGTACGTGGCAAGACTTATCGACCATAACGGAAATATCTTCTCAACAAAGTTCTCTGTTAACTAAGAAAATTGAAGCACGTATTGATTTTATTGGGGCTGGTATCAACCTTAGTTGGGTACAGTCAGTCTACTGTTAAGGGAATTGTTCGAGGGGAGAACAACGAACCCATAGAAGGGGCAACGCTTGTTTATCGAAAGGACATTACCATTGGTGCCCAAACGGATGCTAAAGGGGCATATGAATTGTTCCTTCCGTCAGGTGAAGTAAAAGTAGTGATCCGTTTTTCCGGTATGCGAAACGATACCTTGTCTTTAAATTTAGCACCCAATG
>JACCDP011143351.1_pt1 | contig 11252 bp, 10 predicted proteins | sample 7445841 | NCBI WGS metagenome assembly JACCDP01 (sample SAMN15323441, study PRJNA562643) | freshwater metagenome | isolation source: river surface water | place: USA:Blue River Watershed | collected 2017-08-17
ACCCATCATACCGAAGTTTCATCACCAGGTCTGAAGTGTCTGCCCATACACTGAATTTTTGTTGCTGATCGATCATGCATTCTACCCATCCGTTCTTTTCAGGGAAAACGATCATGTAGATACCGCCTAATAATTTTTTGGTACCGGCAAAGACTGCATCACCAGACGGAGATACCTTGGAGGAATCAATCAGGTATTGTTTGTTTCCAAAATGATAAGCCAGGTAATAGTAGCCCTTGTTGAAGGGCTTGATATTGGCTTTGATCTCATAGGCATTCTGTGAAGAAGCATTCAGTAACATCAACAATCCTATTAACAGCAGGGGGAAGCGCATGCTTTAAATTTTTGTAAAAATAAGCACAATTCACAAGGCTTTCGTGATAAGTCAAGTTCTTGTACACGGCAACGAGCAGCATTTTAACATTACCTTTGCGCCATGCGCAAAAAGAAAAATCCTGTGTTGGAACAATTGGCAGTAAATGCCTATGCAGCGGGTGGAAAATCCATCGCAAAGGTGGAGGGGAAAGTGGTGTTTGTTGAGGGGGCTGTTCCTGGAGATGTGGTGGATGTCAGATTGTCAAAGAACAAGAAGGATTGGGCAGAAGGGAAAGCCATTAGGTTTCACGCTTATTCGCCGGAAAGAGTAACCCCTTTTTGTGAGCATTTTGGTATATGCGGAGGTTGCAAATGGCAGATGCTTCCCTATGAAAAACAATTGCAATACAAACAGGAAGAAGTAGAGCAGCAGATGAAGCGGATTGGGAAGTTGAACTTGCCTGCCTTGATGCCCATTGCAGGATCGGCAGAAACCGTACATTACAGAAACAAGCTTGAATTCACTTTCAGTTCCAAAAAATATTTTACGGAGGCAGAGATTGCCACCATGGAGATGCCGGAGCAAGGTCCCCGTGGATTGCCTTCTATTCCTGCGCTGGGATTTCACGTACCCGGATCCTTTGACAAAGTGATCGATATCCGCCAATGTCATCTGCAGGCTGAGCCCAGCAATGCCATTCGCAATCAATTGCGGGAACACGCCTTCTCACAAGGATATTCCTTCTATGATATCCGCAACCACAATGGTTTGTTGCGCAACCTCATGATCAGGCTTTGTACTACAGGCGACCTGATGGTAAATTTGGTATTGGGTGAGGAAGATAAAAAGGCGATCAATGGGTTGATGGAATTTCTCCGGACTTCCTTTCCGCAGATCAGTTCCCTGTTTTATACCGTGAACCGAAAATTCAATGACAGTTTGCATGATCAGTCGCCTGTTCTCTACCATGGCAAAGCTTTTGCCATTGAGGAGTTGGGCGGCAAACGATTCAAGGTGGGCCCCAAGTCTTTTTTTCAAACCAATACAAAGCAGGCGGAAGTTCTCTATTCCATTACCAAGGAATTTGCCCTGCTTACCGGCAACGAAGTGGTGTATGATCTTTATTGTGGAACCGGCAGCATTGGCATTTTTGTGAGTGACAAGGCCAAAAAAGTGATTGGTGTTGAGTTGATCGAAGAAGCCATCGAGGACGCCAAAGAAAATGTTGCCCTGAACAATATTGCGAATGCTCATTTTTTTGCAGGGGATGTAGCGGCTGTTTGCCATGAGGATTTTTTCAAGGAACATGGGAAGCCCGATGTCATCATTACAGATCCGCCCAGGGCTGGCATGCATGAGAAACTGGTGCATCAGATCTTGGCCATGCGCGCGCCGGTAGTGGTTTATGTGAGTTGCAATCCGGCCACCCAAGCCAGGGACCTGCAATTGTTGGGAGAAGCCTATGAAGTAACTGCCATCAGGCCAGTTGACATGTTCCCCCATACCCATCACATAGAAAATGTAGTACAACTGAAGTTGAAAGGCAATCCTTAAATTTGCGCTACAAATCATTTTATGGAATCAGAGATCAGGCCGGGTAGGTTTCAGGTGCTTCCAGTTGTCATCAAGAATTTGATCATCATCAACGGATTGGTATGGCTGGCGCAGATCACCATTGGCCAGGACCTGCTATCGGTTGAGGATCTTTTTGCCTTGCATCATTTCAGTTCGGTGCATTACAAGCCCTGGCAGTACATTACTTACATGTTCCTTCACTCCTCCAGTTCTTTTTTCCATATTCTCTTCAACATGTTCGCGCTCTGGATGTTTGGATCCACGTTGGAAAATCTCTGGGGACCTGCAAGGTTCCTTGCTTTTTACCTGGTTTGCGGATTGGGTGCAGGGATCACACAGGCCCTTGCGCTCACCTATGATCTTTCCCAATACAATCAAATGTTTGCAGCGGGACAAATAGGGGTGGATGAATTGTATGTGTTGACCAACATGCCAACCCTGGGCGCCTCCGGTGCTGTCATGGGCATTTTTGCAGCTTTCGCGTATACCTTCCCCAACAGCCAGATGATCATCCTTCCGATACCCTTTCCCATCAAGGCCAAGTGGGCCTTGTTAGGATTGGCGTTATTGGATCTCTTTGGTGGTGTATACAGCAATGCGTCCGGGATCGCACATTTTGCCCATTTGGGAGGTGCTGCAGTGGGCATCGTGATTGTAATGATCTGGAACAGAAAGAACAGAAGACATTTTTACTGATTAAACCAAAGGTCCATGGGATATAGGGATTATACAGGAAAGAGCAGGACCAACCTCTTGAATACAGCCAACCCGCTGGTGATGCTGATCATTCTTCAGATCATTTTTTTCATCCTGCTGAATTTTATCAAAAGCATCTATACATTTTCAAGCTTACAGGAAGAGGCTTTCTTCCGAAACATTTATCACTGGTTCATCATGCCGGCCGACCTGATGAAATTTTTTCAAAGACCCTGGACCCTCATCACCATGCAGTTTTCAGAGGTCAGGCTGATGATTGTCATCAGCAATCTTATATGGTTATGGACCTTTGGATTTTTGGTGCAGGACCTGATTGGTAACGACAAGCTTTTCCCTATCTATCTCTACAGCGCTAGTACAGCAGGCTTGGTTTTCATGGCGATGGTAAACATCCTTCATCCCGGAGACACCACTCAGTTTTTTTACAATGGCCCTGCTGCAGGCATCATGGGGCTGGCCGTGGCTGCCACCAGCATTTCCCCTAAATACAGGTTCTTCCCCATGGTTGGAGGAGGCATCCCCTTGTGGATTATTACCTCGATTTATTTTCTGCTCAATACCACCGCTTTTTTCTCAAGGCCGGTGCTCTTGATACCAGTGTTGTCTTCGGCACTGATGGGTTATCTTTTCATCTTTCTGCTGAACAAAGGAAATGACCTGGGGGATTGGATGAACAGTTTCGCCAGGTGGATGTCAAATCTTTTTACTCCGGGGAAAAGAAAAAGTTCCCCAACCAAGCATGCCTCTTTTTATCAGCAGGGAAACCGATCTCCCTTTAACAAGAAAAGCATTGTTACCCAACAGCGCATTGATGCTTTGCTGGACAAGATCAACCAAAAGGGGTATGATATGCTGACAGAGGAAGAAAAAAAATTTTTGAAGGAAGCCAGCAATGAGGATCTTTAATTCTACGCTATGTTAACCTTTCTCAGGTGGTTTTCAACGGGGATAATGTTTATCATCAATGTATTATTTGCCCTGTTGTTTCTTGCCTGCAGCTTCGCTTCTCACCTGCATCCCAGAGATTGGTGGTTTACCGGATTCCTGGGTTTGTTCTATCCTGTTTTTTTTGTGGTCATGCTCTTGTTTCTTCTTTTCTGGCTACTGCTGAAGAGCAAGAGGGTCTTCTTGCCGATACTGGTACTGGTGGCAGGTGCAGGTAACTTCCTCTTGCACATGGGATTTCATTTTGGAAGCAACTTTGAGGTTGAGAAAAAAGCGACAGGCAGCATCCGCATCATGAGCTGGAACCTGCGGCATTTCATTCCATTCGATGAAACCGGTTTCAAACCCAGTCGCCAGGAACATGAAAGAAAAATTTTTGATGAAATTGAGAAAAACCATCCCGATCTGATCTGTTTCCAAGAGTTTTTATCGATGCCCAAAGCAGGAGAGGCTGATCCGATGCAAATCCTTCAAAAAATGGGATACCGCTATCATCGTTTTGCCGGTCAGGATCTTTTTAGAACCCAACAATACAGCGGTATTGCCATTTTTTCAAAACTTCCCCTTATCGGTGGAGGGGTATTGCCCTATTCGCGCAATGAAGAAGGGAATGCTGAGAACACAGTTTACGCAGATGTGGTTTCCCGTAAGGATACCTTCAGGGTTTATTCAATCCACCTGCAGTCATTTGGGTTTGGCAACCGTGAATACAAGGCATTGGATGATGTTCGTTCGGAAGGCAGCAGTGTATTGGAGTCCAGGCATGTCATCAGAAAGATGCGTAATACTTTTTACTGGCATGGGTTGCAGGCTGATTTTATTGCGGGCGAACTGGGTCGGTCACCCTATCCTGCCATGGTGATGGGAGACCTGAATGATGTTCCTGGTTCTTATGCCTACACGGTTGTCCGTGGAGACAGAAAGGATGCTTTTTTGGAAAGGGGAGCAGGATTGGGCGCAACCTTTACCAGTTCATCTTCTATGGTACTGCAAATGATCCCTACACTGCGGATCGATAATATTTTTCTTCCGGCACAGATGACGGCAGAACAGTTTGCCACCGGAGGCAAGCGGTTGTCTGACCACTCTTATCTGGTGGCGGATATCCGGTTGAAATAGATACCCTTTGTTTATCTTTGCAGCCACAATCGTGCTTATGGCTTTGCAAGTATACAATTCACTGACCCGTCAAAAAGAAGCATTTCAATCCATCATCCCCGGAAAGGTGGGCATGTATGTATGCGGACCTACAGTCAGTGGCGAAAGTCACTTGGGGCATGCAAGGCCTTTCATCACTTTTGACATTGTTTATCGATACCTGAAGCACCTGGGTTATTCCGTTCGCTATGTCCGCAACATCACGGATGCCGGTCATTTTGAAGAGGAAGGAAGAGAGAGTGAAGACAAGATCTCCAAGAAAGCGGTACTGGAAAAAATGGAACCCATGGAATTGGTACAAAAATATACCAATCTCTTTCATTGGGCCATGCGCGAGTTCAACAACCTTGAACCCAGTATAGAGCCAACAGCAACAGGACATATCGTTGAGCAGATCGTAATGATCGAGAAAATCATTGCCGATGGTTATGCGTATGTGGTGAATGGATCAGTTTATTTTGATGTAGACAAATACCACCGCGATTTTGGCGCAAAGGGGATGCAATATGGTATTTTGAGCGGAAGGGTTCTGGAAGAACAACTCGAGACAACCCGTGAGCTGGAATCACAGGATGAAAAGCGCAACAAACAGGATTTTGCCCTTTGGAAAAACGCAGCGCCTGAACACATCATGCGTTGGCAAAGCCCATGGGGCATTGGTTTCCCGGGTTGGCATATCGAATGCTCGGCCATGAGCACCAAGTACCTGGGTGAGGAGTTCGACATCCATGGTGGTGGCATGGATTTACAGTTTCCGCATCATGAATGTGAGATCGCACAGAGTGCCGTATGCAATCACCGCATCCCTGCACGCTATTGGCTCCACAACAACATGATCACCATCAACGGCCGCAAGATGGGCAAGAGTTATAACAATGTGATCAAGCTCAGTGAACTCTTTGCAGGAACCCATGAATTGTTGACACAGGGGTATTCACCCATGACCGTTCGTTTTTTCATCTTGCAAACCCATTACAGGAGCACGCTGGATTTCAGCAACGAAGCCTTGCAGGCAGCGGAGAAGGGATTGAGAAGGTTGTGGGATGCCTTTACACAACTCAACAAGTTTGATATCTCAAACAACAATATCACAGCAGGAGACCTTGATCTCGAGGCACAATGTTTTACAGTTCTCTCCTCACTGGATGAGCACATGAACGATGACCTCAATACGGCGAGGGTCTTGGCAGGATTGTTTGAACTGGTGCCCGTGATCAATTCCATCAAAGATGGACTTGTAGCGAAGAACGCCCTCACTACCGCTACCATGCTGATGATGAAAGAAAAGTTCAACACCTATCTGGTTGACATATTCGGACTCAGGGAAGAGCGCAAACAGGATGACCAAAAGCTTTCTGCAGTGCTGCAACTGATCGCTGACATCAGAAAAGATGCCCGGGCGAAAAAGGACTTTGCCACTTCCGACAAGATCCGCAACCAGTTGCTGGAAGCGGGCATTCAATTGAAGGATGAGAAGGATGGTGGGGTGAGTTGGGAATTGATCTGATGTCCTAAGACCTTTATTGCAATTCTTTCCAGAGCAGATCCTTTAGTTCTTGCAGCCCGGTTCTTGATACCGAAGAAATGAAGAGGTGAGGAATCTTTTTGGGCAATTCTTTTGCGATCGCCTCTTTCAGTTCATCATCCAGCATATCAGATTTGGAAATGGCGATGATGAATTTCTTGTCAAGCAATTCAGGATTGTATTCTTCCAGTTCCTTCATCAGGATCTCCAGTTCCTTTTTATGGTCCTTGCTGTCGGCGGGTATCAAAAAGAGCAGGACGGGATTCCTTTCAATGTGACGGAGAAATCGATGTCCCAATCCTCTGCCCTCTGCCGCTCCTTCGATGATTCCAGGTAGATCAGCCATGCAAAAAGACCTTCCATCTCTGTATTCCACCATGCCCAGTTGGGGCGTCAATGTGGTAAAGGCATAGTCGGCGATCTTGGGTTTGGCAGCAGTGATGGAAGAAAGCAAGGTTGATTTACCTGCATTGGGAAAGCCTACCAGTCCTACATCTGCCAGCACTTTCAACTCCAGGACCTTCCAGCCTTCTGAGCCCGGCTCTCCTGGTTGTGCATATTCGGGCGCCTGGTTGGTGGCTGTAGCAAAATTCTTGTTACCCAATCCTCCTCTTCCTCCCCGCACCCAGATCAGTTCCTGTCCGTCTTCCAGTATTTCGCCATCTTGACTTTCTGCTTCCTCATCATAGGCAACTGTACCCAAGGGAACTTCAATGATGATGTCTTTCCCATCTCGGCCAGTCATGTTGTTCTTGTTGCCCCCTTGTCCGTTTTCAGCAATTACATTTTTATAATACCGGAGGTGAAGCAGTGTCCAGAGATTTTTGTTGCCTCTTAGGATGATATGACCACCCCTTCCTCCATCACCGCCATCTGGCCCCGCTTGGGGATTGAATTTGGTGCGCATGAAGTGTTTGCTGCCAGCGCCACCGTGGCCGCTTTTGCAGAAAACCCTGATTTGGTCGACAAAATTGGACTTTTCCATTGGGGAGCAAAGATAAGCATTAGGGGTGAGGCCTACCAACCAAGGTTGGTAAACATGCTATGGGATGTGGATAGTGGAAAAGGGACGAGGGACAGTGAAGAGGGGCAATGCCTAGGGTAAGTGACAAGGGACAGTGACGAGGTACGAGTGGGGGAACATAGAAATGTTGTAATTTTATCGTGATATGAAGATCGTTCGACTATTTAAGAACAAATTTCTGATTGCCACTGTATTTTTTGTGGTATGGATGATGTTCTTTGACCACAACAATATCTTTTTGCATGTGCAATACCGAAATGAGCTGAATGATCTGAAAAAAAGCAAGGAATACTACAAAGAACAGATTGGCAAAACCCGCAAGGAAGTGGAGCTGTTCAAAACCAATCCCAAGTGGATGGAAAAAGTTGCCAGGGAGCAGTATCTCATGAAGCGAGACAATGAGGATGTTTTCGTGATCAAGGAGCACTGATATAACGTAGTATTCGGTATTATTTTTTTGCTGCCAGGCAATAACGGAACGCATATCACGTTTTCACGACAAGCAGGTTCAATTCCAGACAATCTGCTCACCATTCCATTCTTTATCCTATGGATGATCGTTGAATCCACTTATCCTTTGTCAATTTGATTAATTGATAAAAGGCTGATTATGAATTCGCTAAATATTGATTGCATGCTCCGTTACCTTTACCATGAAATGTCTGCCGAAGAAAGCCAACGTTTTATGAGGATGATCAATGGCAATGCTGCCATGATGGAACAATTTGCAGAGATGAAGGAAAGTATGGATCTATTGAACAGCCTTTTGTTGAGTCCCTCTCCTCGTTCTGTTGACCGCATCATGGCCTATGCTGCCATCAATGGTCTTTCCATGCAATAACTTTATCCTTTCGGATTTTTCTTATAGTACAAACAAAGCGCTGTCAGTTTACAATCCTGGCATTTAGGGTTGCGTGCCAGGCAAGTATACCTGCCATGCAGTATCAGCCAATGATGGGCTTTGTGCACCAAGTCTTCCGGAATATTTTTGATCAGTTGCTTTTCTGCAGACAAGGGCGTTTTGGCCCCTCTGGTCAGTCCCAGTCTCGCTGAAACCCTAAACACATGGGTGTCCACTGCCATATTGGGTTGCTTGTCGATCACCGATGTGATCACATTGGCTGTCTTTCTGCCTACGCCCGGAAGTTTCACCAATTCCTCTACAGTCATGGGTACTTCGCCTCCAAAATCAGTAATCAGCATTTGTGCCATGCCGATCAGGTGCTTGGTTTTGTTGTTGGGGTAGGAGATGCTTCTGATGAGCGGGAAGAGTGTATCAAAATTGGTTGATGCCAGGGAAGCAGGATCCGGAAATTTCCGAAAGATGGCCGGCGTGGTCATGTTCACCCTTTTGTCAGTGCATTGCGCAGACAATATCACTGCGATCAGCAACTGAAAGGGATTGTCGTAATACAATTCTGTTTCGGCTTCCGGCATGTTCTTCTGAAAATGAGCGATCACGGCATCATATCTTTCCTGCTTTTTCATGCATCAAAATTAAAGCTTATCGACCCATCTGCCATTTCCCATCTCCCAAAATATCCCTATATTGAAAAAACAAAACGACCGCCATATGAAGCCAATTTTGAGAATACAGCTTTCACTCATGATGTTCATGCAGTTCTTTGTCTGGGGTGCATGGTACGGACAAATGAGCAAGTACATGACCGATCAGTTGCATGCCACAGGTGATCAAGTGGGAAGCGCTTATGCTGCGTTTTCCATTGCCATGATTGTTGCTCCTTTTTTTGTGGGTATGCTGGCAGACCGATTTTTTCAGGCCCAGAAGGTACTCGGAGTGTTGAATATTTTGGGAGCATTGATACTTTATGTGCTCACCACCATCACGGATGCTGATACATTTTATTGGGTGATGCTGCTCTACTGCTTAACGTTTGCACCCACCATAGCCCTTACTGCCTCCATTTCCATGCGCAACATGGCAAACCCAGAAAAGGAATTTCCTGCCATTAGGGTATTCGGTACCATCGCCTGGATCGCTGTTGTCAATCTGGTAGGTTTCATGGGGGTGGGTGACAAGGTCACGATCTTTCAGATCTCGATGATTTCTGCTGCCTTATTGGGTGTGATGTCATTCTTCCTGCCCAATACACCTCCCACTGCAACAGGGCCTACCTCATTCGGACAAATCATTGGCAAGGATGCATTCGTATTGTTCAAAGACCGTTCCTATCTGATATTCTTTATTTCTTCTGTACTGATCTGTATTCCGCTCTCTTTCTACTATACATGGGCCAATCCTTCGTTGACGGATGGATTCAAGACAGCCTTCCCAACGGCTGATCCCGCCAGTTTTAGGATTGAGAACATGATGTCATTGGGACAGGTATCGGAGGTATTGTTCATGTTGTTGTTGCCCCTGGCTTATGCACGCGTTGGAGTAAAAAATATTCTGATCATCGGCCTGGTTGCCTGGATCATCCGTTTTGTCTTTTTTGGATACGGGCAACCGGATACATCCTTGTGGATGTTGTATGGCGCGATATTCCTTCATGGAGTTTGCTATGACTTCTTCTTTGTGAGCGGCATGATCTATACTGATGCCAAAGCAGGTGAGAAGATCAAATCGCAGGCACAAGGACTCATCTCCCTCGCCACTTATGGATTGGGTATGTTGATCGGATCCATTGTGGCGGGGAAAGTAAAGGACATGTATACGGCCAATGAGGTGACCGATTGGACCAACGTTTGGTTGGTGCCAGCAGGTATTGCTGCACTGAGCTTGGTATTTTTGCTCTTGTTCTTCAGGGATAAAAAAACAACTAACGTTTAATTTATAAAATCAATCATATGGTGAGATTATCAATGTTGGGTTCCGGTTTTATCGGAAGATTTTATGCGGATTCTATTCAGGGACTGAGAAGCAAGGACAGGATCGTATCGATCTATTCCCGCAGGGAAGAACAAGCGAAGAAGTTTGCCGAAGATTATGGTTGCGATCATTATACCACTGTTATGGAGGAGTCGATTGCGCATCCGGATGTGGACATGGTTTGTATTTCCTTGCCCAATAACCTGCACGAAACGGCTGTCAATCTCTGCATCAAACACAAAAAGGCCGTTATTACTACCAAGCCTTTGGGACGCAATGCTACTGAAGCCAAGCGCATGCTCGATGCAGTAGAGAAAGCCGGTATTTTCAATGGTTACCTGGAAGACCTTGTGTACACTCCCAAGTTCCTCAAGGCATATGAAAGTGTAAAGAATGGTGCTGTTGGTCGTGTACTCTGGGCCAAATCAAGAGAAGCACATCCTGGTCCGCACAGCGACTGGTTCTGGGACAAAGAACAGGCCGGCGGCGGATGCATGTTAGACCTGGGCTGTCATTGCGTAGAGATCACCCGCAGTTATATCGGAAAAGACATTCGCCCGGTTGAAGTCATGTGTTGGGCTGATACACAGGTGAAGCCCATCGAAGCGGAAGACCATGCCATTGCCCTCGTGAAATATGAAAATGGGGCTATCGGGCAGTTTGAAGTAAGCTGGACCTTCCGGGGAGGATTGGACCTGCGGGATGAAGTGATGGGAAGCGAAGGCACCATCTGGATCAATGGGTTTTTGCGCACCGGTTTTGATATGTTCACCACCGGCAAGGGTGCTGATTATGTTGCAGAAAAAGCGGAAACGAATTCAGGATGGTTGTTCCCGGTAGGCGATGAGCTCAATGAACTTGGGTACAATCATATGTTCACCGAGATGTTCAATTGCTTTGAAAAGGGAACCAAACCCCGTGAAACCTTTTATGATGGCTACCTCGTGAATGCGGTGCTGGACGCAGCTTACAAGAGTGCCGCTTCAAAACAGTGGGAACCTATTCAACTTGATGATTGGCGTGGAAGGGTTGGTGTGACCAAGGACAGTCACCTCATTGAGTTTGACAAAGACCATTATCTCGTGAAAGAAGAGATGACCCATTATGGTACGAAGAAGCTGATCCTGAAAGAAAAAGCTACAGGGAAGATTGTGGAGAG
>JACCDP011192132.1_pt1 | contig 11252 bp, 4 predicted proteins | sample 7445841 | NCBI WGS metagenome assembly JACCDP01 (sample SAMN15323441, study PRJNA562643) | freshwater metagenome | isolation source: river surface water | place: USA:Blue River Watershed | collected 2017-08-17
CGCGAATTTGTAATGGGACAGCTTAATTATTATAATGGTGAGAGTGGAACCTTACCTGCTGTGTGGAAGCACTGACATAGATTTCCATTAAAAAAGAAAGATGAAGAAAAAAATCGAGTAGAAAATCTCGACTTTCCCTTTTGATTACAAACATACATGTGCGATCATCTGCAGAAAGTGCTGATCATCTTCCAAACAAAAATAAAAAGGCGAACCAGTGATTTTCGGCCAACAACTTGAAACCGTTCCAAACTTTCGTTTGTGCCTGTAGGAAGCACGTGAAAATCTTGGAGGCTTACAAAAGAAAACAAAAATGGCACAAAATCGACGTGCATGACGATTCACAAAATGATCCGCACGCTCGGCACTGATGATGATGACAAATAAGGATTGTAAGGTTAGAAAAATAGAAGCACTTACAGTATTAACTTCATGGTGGTTTGTCTCGCTTGTTACAGTTGTCCTGATGAAAAATAAATCGGTGGAGGCTTTCCGGAGGGGGGTTGTGCACCTGAATAGCTCCAACGTCTGAATGAATGCGATTCCCGCAATCTCAGGTGGCTAAAAGGTTTTTACCACTCCGCAGAGCCTCAAGGAGCCTTATGCACACGGTGCTCAGTCAGGGTTCTTCAGCAAGCGGCTCGCTATCGGTTATTATGATTTTTTTTCTTTGTTGGTTACTTTCGTGATGTAGCCAACGCCTTTCCCTTTTCTCTTCATTCCCCACCCCCTCTGCCGTGGAATCCGTACCACCCCTTTCCTTTTTACTTGCTGCTGCAGCGGCAGTGAAGATGCCGAAAAGGCGAGAAAGGTGAAACCTTGCTTAGAAAATTTGTGCTTTTTTTACAGAGTACGTACTTGTACTTTTTTCGTTATAGGAAAACCAGCAGAAACTTTTGCTTTCTTTCATTTTCCTGTAACGGACGCCTTTCGCCGCGTAGCATCCGCAACTATTTTGATTTCATACAGACGGCACCCAAGTTATATCATGAATAAAGAAACATCGTGAAAATAACGCATCGTTTGCATCGACAAAAGAGGAATATTCAACATCTGACAAGAAGGATTGCCTTTTGGTTGACCTGTGACACCCGAAGAGAAAGGCGGACTGACGCGGCAAAAGTGCGCCACTTTCGATTGTTGTACATTGCCCTATGGCGTCGTCGTCTTTTTTCTTCTACTCGTGTTACTCTCGTTACATTTCATGCTGCCGATTCACTAGTTCCATTCTTCTACTGGGCCATTACTGGGCCATCTCAACAGACGCGTGGATAATCCAAAATTGCAGTCGACCTCGTGTTCGACCTGCTACCGTTATTTTGGATATTAAGAGCAGTTACATTCAAGGCCAGTTCGGAATCGTATCAAGGTTGACCTCCCGAAAAGGATATCGTCGCCAAAAGTGGTTGACATTACCGCTTGACATGGGATGAGCGGTCTTATTTTTGTTCGCCTGCGCAGCAGCGTCAGTGAAAGGATCCGACCGGCACGTGAAAGTCTCCTATATAGAGCAATGGACTATATAATAGTAACTTTGTGTACACGCTCAGTCGGCGTGCTGCTTTTTCTTGTTTGGTTTTCCTTGCTCTCTCGAAATCTAGAGTCTGTCGGGCGGAATACTATATAGCGTTGACCTGGACTCGAAAGTGAACGGAGCTCGGCTGGAGATTACGACGTGCGAGTGGCTAGAAGAAGAAAAAGAAGAAGAAAAAAACGTTGAATTCACGCATCCTAGTCTAGACTTATCTACTGGGAGGAAGGGAACGGCACGCGCAGAGTCAAAGAGGTTGTAGCTAAATGACTTTCCATTTCGATGCTGACGTCAGGAAAAGCGAAAACTCCCCTCTGCCATTCCGGTTATACCTCTGCTGAAATGGCAAGAAAAATTCATCTTCCCCCCCTCCCTCAATTTCCCTGATGTAGTCTTCCAGCCCACAATTTTCTTTATTGATATTGTTTCCGACGACGGAAAATGACACGGTCTGCCGCTATCTGCACAGCTATCAGATAGTGACGATGGTTTGGTATGTTTTTTGGAGGACGATGATTGCTTCGCTGTTAACTGCTGTCGGTATCACGACGATGAGGTATCATTCCATTTTTTTTTTCAACGACAACTACGTGCACGAAGCACTTTCATTCGAACCAATCCGGTTTTGAGTCTAGCTTTGAAACTCAATGCCAGTCTTTCCATAGTCGAACCCGATTCGGTTTCCCTTCCTTCACAGCTGCAGCCAAACTCGTTTCCTGCACTATGAACAATCACGGTCTACATTTCAGCTGGGCTGATGATGCAAGAAAAAATAATTTGAAGGTGAAAGTGACGAGAATCGATTGCCATTCACCGGGGGGACTCTTTTCCATCACATTTTCTTCCAAACACTTAATGACGCAAACCACGTGTTTTCTGCGGTGAGATAGCCCGTCTAAAAAGATCCAATACATCGATGACGGATGCAATAACAGCTAGCAGAAACAACAATGAAAAGAAACCGGGTTTGGCCCATAGCGCTCGTCTATCCTCTCTACTCCGTCACGCAACGTCACTGTTTTTTTGCTAATAACTGAATAGAAAGGAATGACGATGCATCGATTATCTCCTGTCTTGCGACCATTTGTCCCAAGACCCTCTTTACTTTCCCATCAGACAACTATACATTTATTGTCTAGCAGTGGGTACCTTCAAAAATAAAACTAGATTTATCTGGTTTTCATCGAGCATGGCGTATGGCGCACAGGTATGACCAACGATACCGCTTGGACCCGGGATTTTTGACAGGTTATATTTTGCAACAAGATTAATGGTTTCCCTAGAGGAAGATAGCTTTGATCTCTCGTTTACGTCAACACCTAATTAAGCTACTTGCTGAGAGAGGCACAATTAGTTAGACAAACAGAGGCTGGAATAGCATCACTGGAACTATGAACGGCCAACGTCCGCCTTTCTTGAATTCCCCACGTAAAACATGCGGCACTGAAACAATAAACCGCTACCCCAACTGTAGTGTACATAATAAAAATGCCACAAGATTGTTGCTCTACTTTATTCACAACTCCACGAGTGCAGATTGACGTCATTTCTTCGCAGGCTCATATCATGCTCTCTGATTCGAAGACGACAGATCGTCTTTCAAACAGACCGTGGAAACTTGTGCGCACGAAATAAAGAAACAGTCTTTTTGCTTCGTGGCTCGTGGCTTCTTATTTACACGTAAACGGGAAACAATCACTTTTCCCGTTAATCCACATTCTTGGAATAATTACGGATGCCCTAGTATTTAGCTTGTATTGTTTTCAATGAAGAAAGGAATACTGTAGTGGAAAAGAAAAGCTGCATACTTAGCTATAATATCCACTTAACCTAATAATTTGTTTAGATGTTATTGTTGCTTGTGAGGCTATTTACTAGTCAAAACCAAATTAACAGCACGCGTTATTAATTTGTGTTGTAAAAGCAGTAAAAGCTGAAACGTACAACACAAAAATAAAACATGTTTTAATAATATATTTGTAAAATAATACCATATTATTAAAATAATGGCAATCTGATCAATTTTCCTGATTTTCTTTTCTCAAACAAGAATTTATCAAGCAAGCAAGGTGCAAGGAGTAATTTGATCAAATTTGTAAGTAAACATCTCTTGCGGACGTTTGCTATCATATGATAGGATAAGAACGATCCAATTACCGTTTGTAGTCAAATACTTTCCACATCAATGAGTCCTGATAAAACTATATTAACAAAGAAAGAACATTTTTTCTTGAGGATATCGTTTAATTATTGAAGTAATGAAAATTATTAGCGTCATCAAATTTTCTCTTACTTAGACAGTTAGACTGGACTTGGCAACCATGGAGTCTTTGCAGACCACATAAGAATTTGCCTTTGTTTTGTTTAGAAATTAGAATTTCTGATCTTTGCTTGATAAAGTATCCTGTGTGAAAACTGTCAATCAGTTGTTTCCCGGTCTCATTCTAGTCCGTCGAACTTATAGGCGAGAAAACGAGGAAACAAACTCAACAGTTGCGAAGAGAAGTTGGCTTCGAAGTTTTTCATTAGAAAGCAGAATCGTCGTGTGAACCATAATGGCTGCTACAGAACCGATTGATGTGCAAAAGAATCGTTACCCATTTTGTATTGTTTGGACACCTATCCCACTGATCACGTAATATAAAGCTGAAACACCTGTTACTTAGTATTAGAAAGATTCTACATGAAAAATAGCAAGTTGTTGAATGATGAATAACTTTTGATCATTCCAGATGGATTTTCCCATTTATTGGGCATATTGGCATTTGTACTAGTTCTGGAATCATAAGAGATTTTGCTGGGTCATATTTTGTTTCAGAAGATCATATGGGTTTTGGAGATCCTACAAAATATTTGCAACTTGAAATATCAAAAGTTCCTGGTGGAGTAACTGCTTGGGATCGTGCTGTGCAAGATGCATCTGAAGAATACAAAAGCCATATGGTACAATATGATCATACACCCTCTGTCTCAGATATACTTTCACCATTGCTATTTTAACATTTTTCTTGTCTTATAATGTAACTCATTTTCTCTTTTTTGTATTTTTAGCATAATCTCTTTTGTGATAACTGCCATTCTCATGTCGCATTGGCGATGAATAAAATGGCATATCCCGGAAAACGTAATTGGAATATGATTGCAGTGTGTTGGCAAATGTTAGTTCGTGGAAAACATATTGGGTAATTTACGATATTCTATAACGTATTTTTTATAAATTATTATTATAACCTTTTTTAATTACAGTTGTGCAGGCATATTGAGAACCTGGCTTCCATCAGTCTTCCTTTTCACAGTAATTGCTGTGATTGTGGTATTCCTAACTTAATTCAGATTCCTGATCAAGTGAAACCTGCTGTATAAATGACACTTACTCCAATAAAGCTTTTCATGTGCACAAATTAACCGGTTAAGGTGCATCTGCGTTACTCGGTTTGATTGCATATTTGGAACGACGCTTTCTAAACCATATAGACGCATGCAAATCAACTGACAGTGGTGATGAAGCGTTGAATTTATTCCATTATTGTAAAACGAAAATTTTCTGCACCTAGGATACATCTTACGGAGCTTCTTTTTTAAAATATATATTCTATGACTCGACTATGATTTCTCACCTCTACCAATAAAAGTACATTGGTTGAATTTCTGTTTTTCATAGTCATTTGAACCCACCAAACTTTTATAAACATTCATGAGTTTTTCTCGTTGGATCAAGGAGCAAATGCGGTTATTAACTCTGTTAGATGTTGTCCATTCGATTTTGCAGGAAATCTCATCTAGGTGCTTATGCAACCGGATGCAAGCAACCTCGATACATTATTCGGGACAATAAAATTCAAGCGTGGCGATACGTTGCTGACACCGATATCCCTTAGCGAACCATTCAGCAGAATTTGAGTACACTGATACCTATGACCGTCTGACAGACACACCACGGTCACACCGTCATTTACTACTAAAAGCGTGTGGCCGAGGGCTTCCAGCAATCATTAAGTCGCCAACTATTCACAGCAAAAGTTCTCCGACATAGTGTAAAATGAAATCTGGTTTCATTCTGCTACTTGTGTTTTTATTCTGTGATCCAACGTTTTCTCTGGGAGAAGATTCCCCCCAATTGCGCGTGATATGCTCAGTGTCTGATGACACAATTCCATCGACAGGTAAGGTTGAATAGAAATCTAACCAGTCCACATACTATCAATTTGCGTTGCGCGCAGAGCAGGAAGGTTTGTCCTTGGATGAATTATGCACGGACGTACTCTACAGGATTCCTTCGGCAAAGCAGAGTTCCTATTGGCGACATGCAGTCAACTTCTCCGATTCCATATCCAGCTTCCGTCAACGCCACCCGAATTTGCGAATTCACTTGTCATTCCATGATCACTTTTTGAAAACTACGTCTCCGTCTGAAGCTACCCGCCTGATTACTTATTTGAAGAAGATAGACTCTAGTGGCTTGAATGTCATCGTCAACTCTCAAACCAATTTGTCTGTGTTATCTCTAGTCCTGGCTAATTATCAGCGCATCCTCTATAGCAACTTCCTGGGCTTAAGCATCACCCTCGACAGTCATGTCGAAACTCTTTCCTTAGTAGAGAAGGGCATTGTCGACCTGGTTGACAACGTATTTTTAGTACCGAGTACATTAAAGACAGAAGATCACGAAGAAATTGGCATTACAGGTGTAAACGGATTACTAACTCGCAAGCTTGTGATTGGATTACCATCAGTTACTTTCGTCGCTCCCGATGAGCTGGATCGCTCTTCAATTTTGTCTTTGACGGAACTCTGTCGTGATTCAAATCTAGCCCAATGGAAACCGAGAATTGAAATTGACGATCGAGTGGTTTGGAGTAATTCGGAAAAGAATTGGAAGTTTGTTATGCAAATGGGCAAGGCAGTTGGCAGTCAAATGACCAGGATTAACCACAATAGTTCTCCAACTGGAATATTGATCTTCGACGTTTCCTTTAAGCTTGACGACAACCCTATTTGCTCGAGACATAAAACTCTTTTTATAGATTCTGTTCGACAAACGGCTGCGAATCTCGGTTACAGAACTGGAGGACGACGGGTGAAACGAGTTCCGAAAGAATCCGCCACGCCCGTGGTGAAATTGATGGGAGAAGGCGATCGATTAGGAAAAATCCTCATTTTCGCAACTGGTAACGAAGACGACCAGTTCAGGAAATATTACAGCATCTACGACGAAGATACGCTGCTTCAGAGTCCTGTTGATCACATCATTTTGGGGTTCGACGATACCGGAAAGATTTACGATCTCTACCAGCAGATGCCTCGTGAGCTAAGTCAAGAGTCCATTTATAAAACGATTCATCAATACTACATCGACAAGATTTTGGGTGGTGGTGGCGGCGACGCCTTTGGCGCCGTTAAACTTCATCCTCCAAGTATCATCGTCTACCCGGATGCATTTGGAAGTCATCCAATTCCTATTCTTGTTACGTGGGTTCGAGTGGCTAGTCCGGTCATACAACTTGTACCACGCAAAACACGGATACCTTATTCATCTTCAACAACGACGTCGACGACCCCCGCACCGATAACTGCCGTTCAACGACGATGCACTGATGGCCACAATCCGTCCCAGCGTTGCTTTATCCCTGGCGAATTGATGGAGCTTCTAAATTTAGAATTCCGCCCAGCTACAACGACGACGACAACAAGAAAACCTACTGTTTTCCGCCAAACAACTACGAAACCTGCGATTCCAATGCATACTCTCGCTAGGGTCGCCGACTTGGACGCAACTCCATCTACTTTTTTGGGACGAGCAGCCGTGCCCAAAGTGACTACTCAATCACCTCGCATTGCATGGAGTTTTACTTTGCCACCCGTAAGCAGTAAAGAAATGTTAGAGTTAGAAGTAGACGCCAGCAGAGTAGCAAGCCAATCTAAGCAACAAGTACTTTGCAATTGGGATTCAAGTAACTCTTACGTGTCTTGTAAGACACGTAATCGAAGATATATAAATACTTTTCTTAAACGGACAATTGCCCGAGCCCGTAAGTCAATGGCGAAAACGACAAAGCCTGAAAATGAACTTGAAGCGGAAATGGTTCATTCTGAAACATTAAAGAGTGGCAGGTGAATTGCGTATCGAGACACATTGTAACCGAATAAAGTAACACACAACAATAAGCAGTGTACAAGCACATACAAATTTGCGCTTCCTAATTGCTTGAATGATTGTTTACATCCTATCCCAGTAATAATCCACAAAATTCAATAGTGTATATGACATAAAAAATATATGACTTCAAAATATTAAGGGTTTATTGCGATTTTTCCTAATTTCTTGTTCATAACAAAATATAAAACGGATATTATAGTCTAATTTTGGCATTTTGGGATTGCAGTAACTCCTTCCGTTAAATGTCATTCTTTTAATCTAGAGTATTAAATTGAGAAGTGTTGAAAATTAGCAATCTAGAGAATTAAATATTCAATAGGTAATAATTTTCCTATTGGGGGAAAAAATTCGACGTAATTTTTGAGTAACGCATTTTAGAAATACAGAAAATTTTTATTAATATCAGTATCATTATGTAGTTTGGAGTGCAACCTACAGAAACTAAAACCCAAAACATGCTGGGCCCCAACTCCCAAGTGTCTAAGAAGCTAAGCTAATGAAATGACATCTAGCGTAAAAACTTCAACCCTCAGTGCTTAACATTTTTTTACCCTTCCAGCGAGAGATGAGAGTTAGCACTTACGTGCATTGTGATTTCTAAGCACTAGATGACCCGTGCGTGTCTCTATGCCGTGATTGTTGTGACTGAGTTGTCTGCTGTCCCTGTCCATTCGCCCTCTTTCCATCGTTCAACCCCGAGCGAGACACGCCACAAATGTTTCGCTCGGACGAGTTCTTGGCTCTATTCTACTTTTAAACATCTTTGTGAAATTGGCATAATAAATCTCTTATGACTTGTTAGTTCTTCTAACTGGGGAGGAAAAAATCAAAATGTAAACAAATGGCGGGATTTATTTGGTTTAGAGTCGGGCGTCAACCTTATGAAATTTTTGTTCCATAAAGACGTTGTTAACTATACAAGAAATAAATTAATATGTAAACATACTAGAAAAAGAAATGATATTACTTTCATGTATTCTATCCTTTTCGTCCGATGAGTTGGCTAATTTAGACATCTCTCACTTCTCGTCTTATTGCCACCCTACCACCGCCACAAAAAACAGCACCAACATTGGTTACAATTCGTAACAAGATTTTTAAAAGCATTTTTCGTAAGAGGAACATTTTCTGCGTCTCCGTCGTCCTTGTGCCATTTGTCTCTGTAACGAAGCGGGATCGGCGCGGCAACTCGAACCAGGCGGATTCACATTCTAAGTTCATCGACTTCTCCGTTGTTGGGGACTTGGGGTTGCGAGAATCAATGAAATCGTCGCTTATCTCACAGCACACAGGATCAAAGAATGTCAAGTCTGATCCGGAATCACAGTCTGATATGAGTCTGAGATTCCAGTTCTCTTCATTGTTGCAGACAGAACTAGATAAATAAAAGAAGTAAATGACAAATTGTAACGGCTTATTTAATCTCCATGTCGATGGTTTTCTATGACACTTTCAGTGAAGCAATCAATAAAATTGGTCATATGGTACCAATATCTTTTCATCTTAACAATATCCTTCAATTTTTACACCTTAATTGAAACAATATGAACTTGCGTCCTTTTTTCCGACTTTGACCTTTTTTGGAATTCCTTGATAGCTACGACATTCTCGAAAAAAATAGCAGTTTGATCGTCGAAAGGTGAAATGATAAGTGTGTATATAACTTCTTGGAAAACATCTTTGTTTACGTTGGGATGTAAAGTTTTCAGATATATATAAGTTCCGGTATGTGATCAGCAAAAGAGCTGGTGAAAAAGTCTTCGCTGGTCAGGTGGGTTGTGTAGGTGATTTGTGTGGCCATGAATACATTTTCCTTTTCACCGTACCGAGGATGTTAATAATAATAAGGTTCCATAAACGACAAAAAATTCTTCTCGGTTGAAGAACTCCTCCAGAATATTAAAGAAACGCCATTGATGGTGTAATACAACTGACCAATTGTACGGATAAGAAAAACCTAAAAAGGTTTTTTCCCCGGTGAATGTCCAGCGATACATATAGATAATAGCTCATTGAAGCTATATCGTTCCGTCGACTCCATCGTTCGGACGTCTGTTGGTCGTAAATCTATATCGAACCCCAAATCATTTATCGCGTCATTCTCTTCGCGAACCACACAGCATAAGTGATTGCCAACTTTACTCAGCAGTTTCACTGCTGTTCGTTCGTCCAGGCCGTTGCTTGTTTTGCCCGGCAGCCGGTTCAATTTGCCTTCAATAGAAGCATCTCTGTAGAGCAGAACAAATTAATTGAATGCAATTTAGAATTTACAGAAGTTTGTTTACTTTTGACGATCTAAGAAGCCAGAAAACTCGTGTCCGTGGGGCACTTTTGCCTTTTTCCTAAATAGTTCAAACCTACAATTGTCGGTACTATCTATGGTCTTGCATGCCATGCATTTCATGGCTGCTTTCAGTTTTAATTCTCTTAAATGTTACATTTAAAATGTGTTAATTATGCCATTATTCATAAAATTTACTTGGACTTGGGGTAGCAAAAGCTTAGATGGTCCACCCTCATCCTCTTGGTGAACGCAAGGAAAAGCTCCTAATTGAAATGTTACATTGTATAATATGGAAATATGCCATTATTCACAAAAATTACTTAAAATTTTATGGCTTGTCGCTTAGATGGCCACGCGTTTTGGAGAACGCAAGGAAGCTCCTTATTAATGGCAAGATTTGAATATAATCGTTGTAATTATCATAGAACAGTTCATGAAAAGCGACTACATGTCACCGTACAGCTCGATGAACATGATCGGCACGGTCGACTGCAGGATAAATTGTTGCAGGGGAGGTGGCGAGTCGACGAGAGTCAGAATTTAGAGCTTTAAAAGCTCTTGTTTATTTTTCTTATTTTCTAAGTTACCCAATTGTCATCGGACCTCCTTTCAGATGACATACCGTCGAGTGGGGCTACTTTGCACATGTGGGGCTACTTTGCACACATTAAAAAATCTTACATTTTGGTGTATAACTTTTTTTCTACTTTACCAAGCCGGCGGGAAAATATGTCATTTTGCTTATTAGGACGTCTAGTGTGTAACAAGGTGTGCGAAAACTAAATGTACATAAGTTAAGGGAATCAATTTTTCATTTAAAGTTTTAGCGAAAAAAATCGTCCAAATTTGTTAAAAGTAAATTGCAACTTTTCGGCTTGCAAGTGTACATACAGTACCCTCCAAAAATATGGACAATGCCGCGGGGCTCCCACTTGAACTGTGGGTTAAACGGTCAAACTTTTCTGACGATTATTTTGGGGGAAAACACGAGCCATTTTCATGAAATTTTTAGCACGCGTTCAAAAAATACCAGGCTAGAGGCTAGTTTTTTGCAGATTTTTTTGAACGCGCGTTATATGAACAAAATGCTACCCCATAATTATGGACAGTCATTCCCCGCGCAGTCGCTTTTTACATGGCGGCTTTCGGGATTTCGCCAAAACTAAAGTTTTTAATTAAGTTTTTCATTTTTAAGCAGGAATTTTTTTCTTCGCTACAGGTTGTGTACTTTCATAACCTTGACAAGTTCTAAAAATTTCAAGGTTGGCCGATGCATTTTC
>JACCDP010065890.1_pt1 | contig 11250 bp, 9 predicted proteins | sample 7445841 | NCBI WGS metagenome assembly JACCDP01 (sample SAMN15323441, study PRJNA562643) | freshwater metagenome | isolation source: river surface water | place: USA:Blue River Watershed | collected 2017-08-17
CAAATCCCGCAGCTCTACAAAGATTTATCCGTACAAGACAATCTGCTGGCAGCGATTGCCGCGCAACAAAGCGCGCTCTCGTTCTGGCGCCCGGCGAATCACCCGGAGAGTGTGGCGCGTGCCCATGAAATCTTGCAGCGCTTTGATTTATTGGTCCATGCAGATCGGCTGGTAAGTGAGCTACCGGGTGGTGTACGTAAGTTGCTCGATATTGCGATGGCGCTCACTCGTCAGCCAACAGTTCTGCTACTGGATGAGCCAACCTCGGGTGTCTCTGCCGATGAAAAATTTCCCATGATGGATACCGTGATGCGGGCGCTGGAAGGTAGCCGCACGACGGTGCTGTTTGTCGAGCATGATATGGATATCGTTGCGCGCTACAGTGAGCGTGTGATCGCCTTTTATAGTGGACGCATCATTGCGGATGGCATCGCTGAGATAGCGCTGGCAATGCCTGACGTTAAGCGGTATGTGACCGGCGAAATGATCGCGGTGAATGATCATGCTTGAAATTGATCAACTGCATGTCTCGATTCAGTCAGCGCAAGTACTGCGCGGCTTATCGCTGTCGCTGGGCAAAGGACAAATGGTCGGATTAATCGGTCGCAATGGCGCGGGTAAGACCACCACACTGCGTGCCATCATGGGTCATTTGCCTTTGGGTAGCGGCGCTATTCAATTCGATGGACAAGACTTGTCGCGCTTGCCGCCTCACGCCCGCGCCGGCTTAGGTATCGGCTACATGCCGGAAGATCGCGGCTTGGTACCTGAGCTTAGCGTCGAACAAAATATCTTGGTTCCGCTATGGGCGATAGGCGTGGCGGATACTGCCGAGCGACTCGCTTTCATTTACAAAGTACTACCTGAGTTACACGAGATGCGAGATCGGCGCGCGCTCTTGTTATCCGGTGGGCAGCAGAAGTTAGTCGCGCTCGCGCGTGCGCTGACCATCGGAACACGGTTGTTGTTACTTGATGAGCCATTCGAAGGCGTAGCCCCCGCTTTGTCGGCACGTTTGTCGGAAGTGATTGCCTCTTTGCGTGGTAGCGAGCTATCGGTGTTGATTGCTCAGTCAGACCTCAACCACTCGCGCAGCTTGCTGGATGCCGAGATCAGGATAGAGCGTGGCGTGCAGCTTGTTGCGCCCTGATTTTCTTTGATGCGCCTTCAGCATAAATTTCCGTCTATCGCATGATCGATTGGCAGCAGCATATTCGCTTACCCGCGATGCGTACCGAAACCCACTTCGGTGATCGTGTGCTGCGCTGTTTTGTGGATCGCCCACCTTCGCTGTACGCCATGCTTGAGCATGCCGTCGCTCGCTATCCTGAGCGCGAGGCGCTGGCCTGTGGTGATCAGCGTTGGAGCTACTACCAGTTGAATGCCGAGGTTGATCGAATCGCTGCAGGCTTTACTGGGCACGGATTGCGCGCTGGCGAGCGAGTAGTGATGTTCATCGGCAATCGCTTGGAATTTGTTTCGGTGCTGTTCGCACTGCAAAAAATCGGTGCGATCGCTGTGCCGGTAGGCACGCGTGAACAAGGCCCGGGGCTTGCTTATATTTTGCAACAGTGTGGTGCGGCTGCGATTGTATTGGATAAGGCCTTGCTGCCGCGCCTGCCTGATAAAGACGCTGTGCCAAGCCTGCGGCTGCGGATTTATATTTCTGATGCTGATGTAGCTGGTGCTGATGATGCAAATGAGAGTACTGCGCATGCAGAGCGTGCTCCTCGGTATAACCCGGCATTCAATCGCCCTGAAATTGATGAGTTGCAATTTATCGCGCTTGATACGCTTTCCGGTGCGCCAGTTGCGCCTGCCAGAGTTAATGAAGAAGATTGCGCCTGCATTCTTTACACCTCTGGGACCACCGGTAATCCCAAGGGCGCGATGCTCACGCATTTCAATATCGCGCACTCGGTAATTCATTTCGCAGTAACGCTGAAGTTAGGTCATGAAGATCGTGCCGCATTGGCGGTACCTGCTAGCCATGTCACGGGTTTGGTGGCCTTGATCGCCTTGATGGTGCATGTGGGTGGCGCGTTAGTGATTGTGCCGGAGTTCAAGGCGGCAGCGTTTGTAGACTTACTTGCCCATGAAAAAATCAGCTACGGTGTGATGGTGCCAGCCATGTATCAGCTGTGCTTATTACAGCCCAATTTTTTCATGGCCGATCTGAGTGATTGGCGTGTCGGTGGTTATGGTGGTTCGCCCATGCCAGTACCGACTGTACAAGCACTCGGCAAGGCATTGCCCGGTTTAACTTTGGTGAATTGCTATGGCTCGACCGAGACTAGCTCGCCTAGCACAATCATGCCGCTGGGCTTGTCGGCGATTCATCACGATAGTGTCGGTATTGCCGCACCGTGCGCAGATGTCCGGGTGATGAATGAAAACGGTGAGCCAGTCGCCGTCGGTGAATCTGGTGAGCTGTGGATCGGTGGCCCAATGGTCGTGCCCGGCTACTGGGATAATCCGGAAGCGACTGCCAAAGGGTTTGCCGAAGGCTGCTGGCGTTCAGGCGATGTCGGCTCAATTGATGCGCAGGGGCTGGTGCGCGTCTTTGATCGCATCAAGGACATGATCAACCGAGGTGGCTTCAAAATTTATTCGGTCGAGGTAGAGAATACGCTGATGGCCTTGGCAGGCGTGGTTGAAGCAGCGGTGGTGGGACATCCTTGCCCGGTACTGGGCGAGCGTGTGCACGCTTATCTCTATATGCCGAATTATCAGCACGACGCCGATGCCGTGCGCGCGCACTGCGCAGCACGTTTGGCTGACTACAAAGTACCTGAGGAAATTTTTTTCAGCGACACCCCATTACCGAGGAACCCCAATGGTAAGTTGCTAAAACGCTCGTTGCGGGGCTAGGCCTGCGAGCTACCTAGCGTCAAGCTACCAAACTATCAAACTCAAAGCCGCTTGGTCGCTGAAAAAGCGAGAATTCTATTCAGTTTCTGCTACGCCAAATTTCACCGATTTATCTTGGTACAAAGTTTGGTTCCTCAGCACAGTGCTATCACCTTGTGATATAACGCCAGCGTTCTGAACCAATAAACTTGCAGCGTATCGATTCATCCAAGATAAATCCAAGCCAGATTGAAGCTAAATTGAAGCCAAATCAGCTTTAGTCCTTGGTGCAGAACCCAGACGCTCTACAAAAAAAGTATCGCGATAGAGCGTCTTAAAAGGATTCACCCTACAAAAATATGACGTCGGAGGTCTGATTTGCGGCACTTTAGTGGTTCGATCATTTTTGCGTTGGTCTGTCTTGGGCTGGCGACTTGGTGGGGTTATGAACATGGCGGGACGGAGGCCGCGCTGACCGGTTTCGGTATCGCGCTGATTCTCGGTGTGCTCGAGGTATCGCTCTCGTTCGACAATGCCGTGGTCAATGCCTCGGTCCTGAAGCACTGGGATGAGTTCTGGCAAAAACTGTTTCTGACGCTTGGTATTCTGGTGGCCGTGTTTGGCATGCGCTTGCTGTTTCCCCTGGTCATCGTCGCGCAAACCGCTGATCTTGGTGCCGCTGAAGTCTGGAATCTGGCGTTGCACGATCCGCGACAGTTTTCTTATTACCTGACCAAGCATCACGATGAAGTCGCTGCCTTCGGTGGTGTATTTCTGCTGCTGGTGTTCTTGAATTTCTTGTTTGACGAAGACAAGGAACTCCATTGGGCCGGCCACTTCGAAGAGAAGATAGCGAGTTACGGCAAGATTCAAGCGGTACCTATCTTCATCGCACTCGCGGTCGTGCTGGCAAGTCTCACGCTCGCTGAGCCCAACAACCATCTTGCGGTGCTGACCGCTGGTGTGTGGGGCATTATTGTTTATGTTGGTGTGGATATTCTCGGCAATATGCTTGAGAAAGAAGAGTCCGGTGAGAGCGATGTTGCCAAGGCAGTCAAAACGGGCAGCATCGGGGGTTTCCTCTACCTGGAAGTGCTTGATGCTTCGTTCTCGTTTGATGGCGTGATCGGCGCATTCGCGATTACCAACGATGTCGTGATCATCATGCTCGGCCTAGCCATTGGTGCGGTGTTTGTGCGATCCATCACGGTGTTTCTGGTCAGGCAAGGCACGCTAGACGAGTATGTCTACCTCGAGCATGGCGCGCACTACGCGATTGGCATTCTGGCGTTGATCATGTTCATCACCATGAAATTCCACGTCCCGGAAATCGTCACGGGTCTGATCGGTATTGCCTTTATCGTGGCGTCGGTTATCTCGTCGCTGCGCTACCGGCGAGAGCAAGAGGCGGCTGCAGCCGATTGATTTTCTCGGCCTCGAGTACGAGGTCGAGGCCCGACTCCAGCTGCACGATGCCGAGGCTGGCAATGTCGCGCAGCTTTTCGTGGATGAGGGCGTCTTTCGGCGAGTCATTCACGCACTCATTGCTGTATTGAATAAAGCTGTGAAGGCTGATGATCAGACTGGCCAAGTGCTTGGGACATTCACACAGCAAGTTGGTATCTGCCACCGCAATCGTTTGTAGTGTCTCCATCCCAAAGCGTGGCTGGGCCGGCGATTGATGCTCCGCTTGACGGGCGTCGATGATGCTGGCCAGGCTGCGCGCCAGATCCGTCGGCGCAGTGGGGTATTTGATGCATTCAATACCCAAGGCACTCAGAAAACGAATCACGCTGCTGCTGCTGAATTCGTAGATCACAATCAGGGTCTTGGATTTGTAGACTGAAAACGCAGCCGCCAGATACTTGGCGAGATTCATCTGCAGCGCAGGCGTCAGCACGATGCCAAGATCAAATGACTCCAGCCGGTTTTCCACTTCGGACAAAGCATCGAAATGCGCAGCGGGCGTCCAGGCCTGCATTGCCGGGTCGGTAAACAGCAGCGAGCGCCAGGTGGTGCTACCCATCGAGGCGATACGCAACTCGCTGGAGGGTGGATTTCCGTTGTGATTACTCCGCCCGAATAGCTCAGCATGCAGTTGGTCCAGATCATGCGTCGCCAGTGCACTGGGCTTGTGACCGCGATCAACCAGCAACTTGATCAGTCGAAGTCGCTCCAAGTCGGTGGTGGTGTAGCGGCGCGCGCCGCCTTCGGTACGCACGGGTTCCAGTGCGCCATAGCGCGCTTCCCACATGCGGATGGTCGAGACATGAATACCGGTTTCGCGCGACATGGCGCCGATAGAGAAAAGCTTTTGGGCAGCGGGCATATCCATTGTTTTCATTTTCGATAATGCAGCGCAAAAAAATGTTGAACAGCTTAAACTTACAACCTACACAATACTAAGCGGCAAGGGCAATAAATACAAGATTATTGCCAAACATATCTACACAACAATAGATTTATAGCGCTTAATAGGTAGAATCTATTAGAAGTGTCGAGATAAAATCGGTAAAAGGAATTCCGATCCTACACATTTTGAGGGGTACCGCAAATGCTGCACACCTCCCGACTTCTTTCTTATGCCCACCTGATTCAGGCGTCTCAGGCGCGCCGTGGCTTGCTCGAACCGCAGGCAACTCAGCTCGGACTGACCGGCGAAGAGGCAGAGCGCGTGCTCGAGACGCTGCACACACTGAGTGTGGCCGATGGCTCCCGCTTGGTTGGGCGCAAGATGATTCCCGTCAGCCCGCAAGACCCAAGCGCGCAGAGCGGCGTTCCCAGTCTCGGTTATATCTACGAGCACTCGATGGTTGATGCAGAAGACAACGCCGCTTGCATCAAGCTGCGTAGTGTCAAGCAAGTCCATGTCGAACCCAAGCTATTGTTTAGCCTCGGCTCTGCTCCTGAGCACGGCGATAGCTTGGAGACCTTCTTGCATCGCTTCGATTCAGTGGCCCTGGCGCTGGAACTTCTGCAAAACCCTTTCAAGGGAGAGGCGTGGACGGCGGAAGATAAAGTCTGCGCGAATGGGTTTCACTCGAAACTAGTGATCGGTGAAGCACGAACGCTTTCGAGCAAGAGCCGCACCGTGTTTGACCAACTGGTTTCAAATGCGGGGATGACACTGAACGTGATTGACTCACAGGGTGCGCAGATTGTCGGTTTTGGTCTTGGTCGAGACAACGTTGATAAGTCTCTGCAGCACGCCTATGCGCTGCACCAGCGTCAGATTGAGTCCAAGGGCGAGAGCCCGTTCGTGCAAGGACAGTGGCTCGCCATGGGTGGGTGGCTACCAAGCAAGCAGATTGCGACGGGTCAGGAATGGGTCGCGGTGGTCAGCGGCGTAGAGCTGCCAAGTCTGCGCGTTGCCATTACCTGATCGTGAACGATTTCATGAATCACTCAATCCTCAGTTGACCGTAACCCTAGCGCTTACGATGCCATGGCTGCCCATCTGACATTCAAGGAAAGAGAAGCATTCAGTCAACGGCTGCACATCAGTCTTAAAAGAGCCGGCATTGATCCCAACCGCCCGACACAGTTACTGCGCGCTTTTTGCGCGATACAAGTCGAGTCTTCTTTGGCTATCTCAACGGTCAGTAAGTGGTTGTCCGGCGAGGCCTTGCCAGCCAACGGCAATATGGAAGTAGTTGCACGTATCTGCAATGTCTCGCCACACTGGCTGCGTTCCGGGCGCGATACTACCGGTTAGCCTGAGCGGTGATATTGGTGGTGCGTGTTTGCTGAGCGTGGTGATTGAGTGGCTGCCACGAAGCCGATTACATACGCCAGCCGTACCCTAGATAAATCAGCGGTGTGAAACTGCGTTCCGTCATCGGGCTGTTCGCCTGAGTGCTGGAGAGCCGGTTGATGGTCGCGCCATAAAACAGCGCGCTGGTCGGGCCGAATGAATACAGCCCGGTGAGGCCGACTGACAAGCCGGTGCCGGCCCCGGCCGTGTAGCTATCCTTGACACTCCAGTAGTAACTGTTCATCGCGGCGTTTTGCCAAGTCGCACCAATCAGGCCATTCAGGCGGAAGCTGGTATCGCTTACCAGCGGTCGGATGAATTGCAGCTGCGCGACTTGCCCGTTGCTGCGGTTCGTCACATCAAAACCATAATCGAAGTTCAGTACGCCCGCCGGTGTGGTCCAGCGAATACTTGGGCCCGCGTCAATCGCAAAACGACGGTCGGCCATGCCAGCAGTGACAGGATTATCGCTGCTGTCGTAACCGAACCGCGGCTCTGCATACAAGCCAATGCGCAGTGAGCGGTCGTCGGAGGTGTAGCCCCACAGTCCTGCTTTGAGCCCAGTGATATAGCCAACATCGCCGAAGGTGTACTGAAGTACCGGTAAAGCCATCACGCGCAAATCGTTACTGCCGGGTGTTTTGGGGAAGGCGCCAATACCGAGACCGATGAAGTTACGCGAGGCCGGAATCGGTTGCTGTGCTTGCTGATCGGCAGCCGACTGCGCACATCCGCTAGAGGACAGCAAAAGACCTTGGGCCAGCACGACGCAAATCATTAGGTTTTTAATAACGCGCATAACGGCTCCGGCATCCAAGCTTGTTTGTGTGCAGCATCTCACTGCAACGTAGATTATCAAAATAAGTTTGGTTTGGGACGCATTTAATCCGGCAATTAAGCCTTTCGGGAGCATTAGAAACTAAATTCGTGTTCGCTCTGTGCGATCGGTGGGGCGAACGCATTTTGTCGTCGCAGCAATTAATGGCACAATGGAGGGCTCGACTGTTGTCTAAAAATAAATTTCGGTTCATAGGACCGAGGAAAGACTTTTCGAAAAAAAATGCAAGGGATCCATCTCACCGCCGACCTGTCCGGTTGTCGTAAGAATCTTCTACTCATGACGGACAAAGCCGGGCTGCGCGAGGCTTGCGTTGCGGCGGTGAATGAGAGCGGCCTGACCGTCGTCGGTGACACCTTTGTCGCCTTCCCTGACTTCGAAGGGCAACCCGGTGGTGTCACCGGCACCGTGCTGCTGGCTGAATCTCATCTGGCCATTCACACCTGGCCTGAGCAGTCTGCAGTGACGCTTGACGTGTACGTCTGTAATTTTTCTACTGATAACGGCAAAAAAGCATCGCAACTGATCGATGCGCTGTCGGCGCTGTTTGATCCCACCGAGTCGAATCCCCAGGCCTTGCAGCGAGGCGAGGTTGGCGCTGCGCATAGCGAGTTGACGATAGGTCATGAGTGGCTGAATGCCCACAGCAGCTACGGCTATCGGCTCGGACCAGCGCTACACCAAGAACAATCAGCGTATCAGCGTATCGAGGTACACGATTCACCGCAGTTCGGACGACTATTCCGGCTGGATGGCGATTACATGACCTCGGAAAAAGAAGAGTTCTTCTATCACGAGGCTTTGGTCCATCCCGCAGCGGCCAGCCATGGCGAGGTCAAGCGTGTACTGATTCTGGGTGGTGGTGATGGCGGCGCAGCTGAAGAGCTACTGAAGTACCCATCGGTCGAGCGAGTCGTCATTGCCGAACTCGATGAGGTTGTGATTCGGGTCGCGCGTGAGTATTTCGACAGTATTCATCACGGTGCGCTGGATGATCCGCGGGTAGAGATTCGCATCGGCGATGGTCTTGCGTTCGTGCGCGAAACTGAGCAGCGGTTTGATTTAGTGCTGCTTGATCTGACCGATCCCGACACGCCTGCGTCGGCTTTGTATACGGCTGAGTTTTTTGCATCGGTCAAAAACATCCTGACCCCGGGTGGTGCCATGGTGCTGCACACCGGTTCACCGATTTTCCGTCCTGATGTCGTCACCTCGTTGTACCGAGGCCTGCACGAGAATTTCAAGGTGGTGGCGCCCATGGGTCTTTACATTCCTCTTTACGGCGCCTACTGGTCCTTGGCCGTATGCAGCGAGCAGCTTGACCCGCGCGCGATCAGTACCGATCAAATCGCCGCAACCATTGCATCGGCCGGGCTCAGCGATCTACAGTACTACAACCCTGCAACGCATCAGGGCTTGTTCGCGTTGCCAAATTATTTCCAAAAGCTGGTCGGCTAAGCATTGCTGAGGCTTGTTCCCCGCGCCTTCGATGACTGCGTCGGCGCTGGTGATTATCTGGGTTAGGTAACTCGCTGGTAGCCCCCTATCTGATTAGCCGCAGCTCTACGCTGCTGCCCATCGGTTTGCGCTAAGCTAGCGGCAGGAGGGCGCGATGATCACCGAAAGACAATCCCGGTTCCGGGCGAATTACCTGCAGCAAATCAGCCCGTGGTATCACGGCTTGCTACATATCGGCGTGATGTATGGCGCGGGTATCGCAGCGATCGCCTGGTGTGTCGGGCAATTGACCAACCCGACATGGGAATGGCTGCTGATCATCCCGATTGCGATCGCTGGGAATTTCGTCGAGTGGGGCATGCACATGCATATCATGCATCGCCTGAAAGATGTATTCGCGCTGCGCGCGATTTTTGATCGTCATACTCGTCAGCATCACCAATACTTCACCGATAACGAATTCACTATTAACAGCATCAAAGAGTTTCGGATTGTGTTTTTTCCGTGGCGCGTACTGATCGTGTTAGTCGTTGCGAGTGCCATTTTCGGTGGATTGGCTACGCTGCTACTGGGTCCCGATGCGGGCTATATGTTCCCGATCACCATGATTGGTCATTACATGGTGTATGAAACTTTTCATTTTTGTTGCCATGTACCGGAGAATCGTTTTGTGCGTCATATGCCGCTGATTAATACGATTCGTCGTCATCACAGCGCGCACCATAATATGGGCATCATGATGCACATAAATATGAACCTCACACTCCCGATTGCGGATTGGGTGCTGGGTACCAGTGATCTAGATAGGGGCCTGCTCGGTCACTTGTTTAACGGCTACGACACGACGCATCAAAAGCCAGCGCTGCGCAAAGTGATGGAGAAGTACCGCCATGACAAAGTGGAGTCTGAGCGTGTCACGCTTGAGGGGCCGGCACTGGAAGAAGAAGATTTGAGGGCTCTGGCCGAAGCTGGTCGGGTAGTACCAGTCTAGTTGAATCAAAATTTCATGAGCACATCAAAATTTGTCTGGGAAGATCCGCTACAACTTGAGCTGCAGCTGACCGAAGAAGAGCGCATGGTGCGCGAAGCTGCCGCTGCGTATTGCCAGCAAAAGCTGATGCCGCGCGTACAGCAAGCATTTCGTCATGAGCAAACTGATCTCAGCATTTTTCGCGAGATGGGTGAGCTGGGTCTGCTTGGCCCCACCATACCGAGTGAGTATGGTGGCGCCGGACTCAACTACGTTAGCTACGGCTTGATCGCGCGTGAGGTGGAGCGCGTAGATTCCGGTTATCGCTCGATGATGAGTGTGCAAAGCTCGCTGGTGATGTTGCCGATTTATGAGTTTGGTACTGAAGCACAACGACAGAAGTATCTGCCCAAGCTAGCGACGGGCGAATGGATTGGCTGTTTTGGTCTGACTGAACCGGATCACGGCTCAGACCCGGGCAGCATGATTACGCGCGCAAAAAAGGTCGATGGTGGCTACAGCCTGACCGGTTCGAAGATGTGGATTACCAATAGCCCGATGGCCGATGTGTTCGTGGTGTGGGCAAAAGATGATGAAGGAAGTATTCGTGGCTTCATTCTGGAAAAAGCTTGGAAGGGCCTGACTACGCCGAAGATACATGGCAAGGTCGGTCTGCGTGCCTCCACCACCGGTGAGATCGTCATGGATGGTGTATTCGTGCCAGAAGAAAACGCCTTCCCTGAAGTGCGCGGTTTGAAGGGACCATTTACTTGTTTGAATTCAGCGCGCTATGGCATTGCATGGGGCACAATGGGTGCAGCCGAGTTTTGCTGGCACACCGCCCGTCAGTACACCCTCGATCGTAAGCAATTCGGTCGGCCACTGGCAGCGACGCAGTTAGTGCAGAAAAAACTCGCGGACATGCAAACCGAAATTACACTGGCATTACAAGGTTGCTTGCGGCTCGGGCGCATGAAGGACGATGGTACGGATTCGGTTGAGATTACCTCCATCATGAAGCGCAACTCCTGTGGCAAGGCACTCGATATTGCCCGCACAGCACGCGATATGCTGGGGGGCAACGGTATCAGCGATGAATATGGGGTCATCCGACACGTGGTTAACCTTGAGGTGGTGAACACCTACGAGGGCACGCATGATATCCACGCGCTGATTCTCGGTCGAGCGCAGACGGGGATTCAGGCGTTTTTCTGAGATTGCTGGGGCTTAGGGGCTACTGAGCAGCCCCTGAAATCATTGCAGTGCTTCAGCCAGCAAAGCTGCAATACTCACCACATTACTCTCGTGCGCAATGCAGTCGGTACTCCAGATGTGGCGCACACCTGTTTCACGAATCACTTGCAGCGCATCGTCGGCGAA
>JACCDP010110890.1_pt1 | contig 11250 bp, 10 predicted proteins | sample 7445841 | NCBI WGS metagenome assembly JACCDP01 (sample SAMN15323441, study PRJNA562643) | freshwater metagenome | isolation source: river surface water | place: USA:Blue River Watershed | collected 2017-08-17
CCGTTAGCCTGGTACATCGTGGCGCCCGCATACGCGTCGACGACCGTGAGCGCGTTGTCGTTGGACATGTTGACGCTGCAATCCGGACGGTAGAACGGGTACGCGCGGTGGTACTGGTCGTAGTCGTCAATGACGCTGTCCGAGGCCTGGCTGAGCGCGAACCACCCGATGCCCGAGGTCGGCGTCGAGAGCTTCAAGACCGCGTAGTCGTCCTCCCAGTCGCCGGTGTAGCGGCCGTTGCGCACCACCGACGCCGACACGCCCGTGCACGTCGCCCCGGCCTGCACGTTGCCGTAGGTGCACGCGACGAAGGAGCTCGGGGCGTAGGCTGCGGTCGACGAGGCCGCGCAGTGCGCGGCGGTCAGGAGCCACTGGTCATCCACCATGACGCCGCTGCACGTGCCCTGCAGCGCGCCGTTCGCATAGCGAAGCAGCAGCACGATCTTCCGCTGGCGGTCATTGAACGCCGTGGTGACCGGCCCCAGCATCGCGCCGGACCACTGGAGCAGCTCATAGCCGGGCATCGTGGTGTCGCAGTCGCCGTAGTTCCATCCGTTCGGCACGCCGAAACGCGCGCGGCCGGCGTCCTCGGGCATCACCGCGCCTGGGGCGTCCTCGATCCCCGGCTCGAGGCCGACCATCGACCGCACCTGGGCGTCATAGGTGTCGATGGCGTCGTAGGCCGCGGGCACGTCGACCGAATCGAGCACCCACAGGCGCCCGTCCCCGTCGGTCCGCGTCTGCGTCCCGACGCCGAGGTAGGCCTCGGGATCGTCGTCAAGCCGCGTCCGCACGACCTCGGGAACGCGGGACCACCCCGGCCCCGCGGGGGTGGGATCCACTTCGAAACGCGCCTGCCCGACGTAGCGCCACGTCAGCGCCCCCTCGACCTTCGGCGCGGCGGGGACCCGGTCGGCGGGCAGCTCGTACCACCACCACCGGCCATCGTCGCTCGTGCGACGCGCCGCCTCCGCTCCCGGTTCAGCCCACGCACCCCCGGTGAGGAATATCCATCCGACCACCAGCATCGCGACCCTCCGCGCCCCCAACCTGCCGCGCGTGCGTCACGCGAGCCAGACGACCGCACGCGAAACCGCTAGGCGGATTCGCACGCGCAGGTGCCGAGCCGTCGCATCCGAGGCGGTGGCGGAAGGCACCGCAGGGAGCGGACCCATCGCCCCGTGCACGCATGGTCATCGCGCGTGAAGGTCGCGCGAGGCGGCGCTCGCACGCGCCTCCACGCACGCAGCCTCCGCCTCGGAGAGCGCACCGCAGGCCAGCGGAACGACGCCGGAGCTCACGTAGTGCTCCGCACCCGCCGTGTCCTCGCAGGTGCAGGGCTGGCGGTCGCCGTCCTCGCCGGTCTGACCGGTGCACGCCGCCCACGAGACGGCGCTCACCGCGCACAACACCCACCGAAGCATTCGCATCCGCGTAGTGTGGCACGGCGCACGCACGACGACCAGTCGCCACGCGAGGGACGGCATCGCAACCCTCCCGGGCCGCACCGTCCCGCGCGCGGACGCACCGCGTCCTACGAGGGCGTGCGAAACCACGCGGCGACCGCGCACATGCAGGTGCGGTTCCGCCGCGCCCGGCGACGCTCAGAAGTAGCGTGACAGGAAGTCCCGCAGGTTGAACCCCTGCGATGCGGCCGGTTCGACGCAGACCTCCTGGCGCTCCGGGAGCGGAAGGCACGCTGCGGGGACGGACCCGGGACGGATGACGTACATCGTCCCCGCCGTGTCCTCACACGTACAGCCGAGCCCGCCGCCGCCGTTCTCCCCCGATTGCCCCCCGCACCCGACGACGGCGCCGCCACACAGAAACAGGACGAGCGACAGGACCGACCGCATCCTCATCCGCATGACATGGCGCGGGCCGCACGTCCAACCGGCGCGGACCGCGCGCCGCGGGATGGGCGAATGTGCCTGTCGGACACGCACGCCCACGTGCTCACACGACGATAGCCGACCCCGGGGCATCCGCCACGGGCGGTGTTTCCACCGGCGAGCGTCGCGGTGTGCGAACCCCGCGCCCGCCCGCACACGGACGGACACCCGCCAGTCCGTGTGCTAGTCGACGGCCATGGAGATCGAGAAACTCGCGAGCGAGCTGGTGCGCGCCCTCCGCGGGAAGCGCTCCCAGCTCGCGTTCAGCCGGCGCCTCGGGTACCAGAGCAACGTGGTCGGCACCTGGGAGGCCGGACGGCGCTGGCCGGACGCCTCGGAGGCCCTGCGCGTCGCGTCGGTCGCCGGAGTGGACCTGCGCGCCGCGTTCGCACGGTATTACCGCACGCCGCCCGCGTGGGTCGTCGAGGTCGAGCCGACGAGCCCGGCGTTCGTGGCCCGCTTCCTCGAGGCGGAGCGTGGACGCACGCCGGTGACGACCGTCGCCGCGCGCGCGAGCCTCAACCGCTTCTCGGTCTCCCGCTGGCTCGCCGGCGCCAGCGAGCCAAGGCTTCCCGACTTCCTGCGCCTCGTGGACGCGACGTCCCTGCGGCTCGCGGACTTCCTCGCGGCGCTCGTGGATCCCTCCGAGATGCCGTCCCTCGCAGAGGACTGGGCACGACGGGAGGCCCAGCGCAGCCTCGCGATCGAACAGCCGTGGTCGCAAGCCGTCCTGCGGCTCCTGGAGCTGCCCGACCGACCCGGTGACCTCGACGGGATCGCGTCGCGCCTGGGGCTGGATCGGACCACGACGCGACGTTGCCTGCAGGGCCTGGAGCGTACGGGCCAGGCTGCTCGCACGGGCGGCGTGTGGCACGCCACCGGCGTGTCGACGCTGGACACCCGCCGCGACGAGGCCACGGCGCGGCGCTTGAAGTCGTTCTGGGCCGACGTCGCCGGGGAGCGTTTCCAGGCGGGCGCGCCGGGCGGGATGGCCTTCAACGTGGTCGGGGTGTCGCTGGATCAGCTCGCGCGAATCGACGCGCTCCGCGCGGCCTACTTCAACGCCGTGCGCACCATCGTGGCGGAGGACGTGCCGCCGGAATGCGTGGCCCTGCTCACGATGGGCACGGTGCGCCTCGACGCTTCCGACGCGGGGGGCGTTGCGGGGGGATGTCCCCCCGCCCCACCACGACGCAGGCGCGCACGCTACCGCAGCGCTTCCCCCTCGTAGAGGTACGTGAACGCGTAGCACATCTCCTGGTCGGTGCGCTCGCCCCACTCGACCCAGGCGTCGTTGCCGCCATTGTCGTAGACGCAGCGCAGGTCGACGATGTCGCCGCCGGAGACGGTCACCGGGCGGCGCAGGAGCACGCTCTGCTGGTTGTGGAAGTCCCAGTCGTCGAGGTGGGCGATGCATTCCTCTCGCCCGTCGGGGCGGTGCAGGCGCAGGTCGAACGCCGCCCCGCGCAGGTGCATGTGCGGGAAGGTGCCGAGAATCGTGTAGGTGCCGTAGCGGGACGGCCACGGGAACATCATCGTCTCCTCGTGGTCGTCGTCGTTGGGGCGGATGCGGAAGCCCTCCACGCCGAGCGGGTAGGCGCGCGCCTCCCGCTGCACGGAGCCGGACAGCAGCAGCGCGTAGCCCGACTGGTCGAGGAGCTGGTCGGAGCCCGGCCAGGCCTCGTAGTAGTGCATCTGCAAGACGAAGCGGGCATGCGGCCGGAGCGGCATCCCGACGCCGTCCGGGAGGCGCACCGGCTGCCCGCCCGGCGCCCACCCGGCGAAGAAGTCCCATCCGCCGTCGCCGAAGCCGTCGCACGCGAAGCCGGGCGCGCCGTCGTCGGAGACCGGCGTCACCACGTCGTCACCGATCGACCAGAGCACGATGTGGTGGACGATGCCATCGGCGTCGACGATCGGCTCGAAGCCCGACACCCACGTCGGCGCCTCGTTGCCGACCTCGAGCTCGAAGCAGCGGTAGTCGTTGCCGTCGTCCCCGAACGAGGGTTGGTACGGCGCATCCCCCCGCATGACGACGTCGAACGGCGCGAGCGTGTCCGGCGTCCACGCCGCGGGCGCGTCGGCGGGGTCGCCGAGCGGCGCCCCGGCGTCGGCCCATGCCGCCAGCGTCGCACGGGCCGCGTCCGTGAGGAACAGCGCCTCGGACCCGACGTAGTCGGCGCAGGCAGGATCCGGCGCGGGCGGAGGCATGCGGCGCGCGGCCGTCGCGTCCTCGATGGCACCCGCGAGCGCGACGACCGCGTCGGGGGAGTCGAAGGAGACGGCCTGACCGCCGTCGGTGTGGCAGCGCGCGCACGCGCGGTCCAGCACGGGCCGCACGTCCTTCCAGTACGTCGGGGTCGCCACGGGAGCCTCGGTCGCGTCCGTACCGCAGGCAAGGAGGAGGAGGAATGCGCGCATGGTGTCTCCGGTCGCCAAGATGCACCGTGCGGGGACGCTCCGCCACCCCCGGCGGCCCGCGGGGGGCACGCCTGCGTTACCGTTCCGACTCGGAGGACCGACGATGATCCGACGCCTTCTTCGCGCCGCGCTCGGGCGCCTGCGCGCGCGCCTGGGACGCCCCGCCCCGCGCCCCGTGACCCGCTACGCCGCCCAGCCCCCCGTCCGTCCGGCGCCGCCCGAGGACGACGGACCGGGCCACGCGCCTTCCCATGACCACGGCCATTCGCACGGGCACACGCACGGGCACGACGATCGCGACGAGGCGCTTCCCGAGGAGGCACCGCTCCGCCCGGTCGACGTCTGGCCGAGCGAGACGCCGAACCCGGCCGCGTGGAAGTTCACGGCGTCCGTGCGAATCGTGGAGCGCGGCACGGTCGTCGCCAACAGCGCCGAGGAGGCCGCACGCCACCCGCTGACCGCGGCCCTGTGGGATCTCGCGGGCGTGAGCGGCGTGTTCGCCGTCCACGATTTCGTCACAGTGACCCGCGACGCGGACACGACCTGGGACGACCTGGCGCCCCGCGTGGTGGCCGCGCTGCAAGCCCACCTGCGCGCCTAGGCACGCGCCCGTAGAAAAGCCCCGGGGAGCCGCCGGCGCGTCGCCGGGGCCCGCCGGGGCTGTTCGCCTGGACTCAGCTGCGCGGGGTCGTGGCGCGGGCGCGACGACGGCGACGGGTCTTGCGCCCGCTCTTGACGCCGTCGTGGTTGCGACGCCACCACTGCGCGGCGCCTTCCGGGGTCTTGATGCCGAAGAGCGTCGCGATCTCCGCCCAGTCCGCACCGCGCGCGAGCGCCTCGGTGCCGAGCTGGATGCGCTCCTCGCGCCACGAGCGACGGGTCACGCGACGGTCCTCGCGCTCCTTCTCACGGCTCTGGCTCGCGGGCTTGCGCATGAGCGGGTACGTCCCGCCGACCTTGCGCGCGTGGCGGCGCGCCTTCGCCCGAAGGGCGTCGCTGGACAGCCCGAGCTTCTCCGCGAGCTTGCGGAGCTGCTTCTCACGCTTGCGCGGCGTGTCACCCCGCGCAGCCATCTTGTTCAGCAGACCGAAGATTTCTTCGCCGGTCATCGTGGTTCCACTCCTTGGAATGCATGCACGGGGCATGGGTTGCATGCGGCGCCTGCCAGGAATCCGACCTGTCGGGCGCCCCCGGCGTCTTGCCGGGGTGGAGGGCCATGGAATCCACGACCCGCCCACCTCATCCCTGTATACCGGTCACCGTGCGCTGGCAACGCGTGCCCCACCTTGGCCGCGTCGCCCGTCCCCGCCTGGGAGCGCCGCCCCGCGCAAGGTTCCGCAGGGTGCGGTCCTTCTCGCAGTCCCGACGCTGCGCGACGCGACGCAAACAGGTTCGCCCGGTGGCGACTACCCGACCTCGTAGAGGTTGATGAAGCGGCTGCCCTGGATCGGGATCCGCCCGAGCAAGGCGACCGGTTCCTGGACATGCCGGGCGCCCACCTCGGTGAGGAGGATGCGACCACGATGCGCCGAGAGGTTCATCATCCAGCGCGCCAGGTAGAACGGCCCGGCGAGCTCCCACCCATCCGGCGGTCGCTGGGTGTCCGGGTTCAGCCGCACCATGCCCGGCGCGATTCCGGCGGCGAGACGATACCCGGTCTGCGTCGTCACGCGCTGGAGCGCGAGCGCCGCGCGCACCGCCCGCACGACGACCTCGCGGAGGTCCCGCTCGGCGGGCCACGCCACGAGCACGGTCCCCTCCCCGCGCTCCCACACCTGGCCCCCTGCGTCCCCCACGATCGCCTGCCATTCCTGGACGAGCGCCGTGAGCGACGAGGTCGGAGAGCCCGCGGCGCGCGGCGGCGCGGCGGCCTCCGCGACGAGGACGACCACCGCCACCGGGGCGCCCGGACGTGGGCGCACCGCGCGGGCTTCGGGATCCGCCTGCAAGGCCTGGCTCGTGTCGAGCACCTCCTTGATGGTGGCCGCCATGTCGCTGTTCGTGCAGCGGTGGCCCTCGTGGAGCTGGATGCGTTGCAGCGCCTCGAGCATCGCGCCCGCGTCGGGGAAGCGGTCCTCGCGCTCGCGGCGGAGGCTGCGCATGAGGAACGCCTCGAGCTCCTCGCTGATGTCGGCGCGCCAGGACCGTGCGCTCGGCACCTCCGCGCGTCGCACGCGGGAGAGCGTCTCGTCCCGGTTGCGCGCCTTGAACAGGCGCCGCCCGGTCAGCAGCTCGTAGAGGACGATGCCGAGCGAGAACAGGTCGCTGCGGCCGTCGAGCGCGCGCCCCTCGACCTGCTCAGGGCTCATGTAGGCGTACTTGCCGCGGATGACGTCCTGGTTGCCTTGCTGGATCGCCGCGCGGCTGATGCCGAAATCCGTGATCTTCACCTCTCCGGCGAAGCTCAGGAGCACGTTCTGCGGCGAGATGTCGCAATGCACGACGCGCAGCGGGCGACCGTCCGGGCCCACGCTCGCGTGGGCGAAGGCGAGCGCCTTGAGCACCTCCCCGCACACGAACAGGGCGACGGGGAGCGGGAAGTCGCCGAGCGTGCGCGCGCGGGTGACGAGCCGCGAGAGGTCGATGCCATGGACGTACTCCATGGCGATGTAGAGGCTCGCGTTCTGCTGCCCCAGCTCGAACACCTGCACGATGTTGACGTGCGAGAGCATCGCGGCGATGCGCGCCTCGGCCTTGAAGAGCTCCTTGAACTCCTCGTCTCGCGCGAGGGTGTCGAGGATCCGCTTGATCACGACGATCTTCTCGAAACCCATCGCACCGCGGGCACGCGCGCGGAACACCTCCGCCATGCCGCCCGTCGCGATCTTTTCCAGCAGCTGGTAGCTGCCGAAGCTCTCGGGATCCGCGCTCACCCGGCCTTCCCTCCGCGTCATACGTGCATAAGACGGAAGGACGATGTCGTCCGCTGCCCGCCTCCGTGCCCTCGTCGCGCACCTGCGCGCGGAGTGCCCCTGGGACCGCGTCCAGGACCTCCACAGCATGCGCCCGTACCTGCTCGAGGAGTGTCACGAGGTGCTCGGCGCGCTCGATGCCAACGACCTCCCCGCGCTGCGCGAGGAGCTGGGCGACCTGCTGTTCCAGATCGCCTTCCTGTCCCGTCTGGCCGAAGAAGCCGGAGCCTTCGACCTCGACGACGTCGCCGACGGCGTGGTGGCGAAGATGATCGAGCGCCACCCGCACGTCTACGCCCGCGCGGACGGCGCGCCTGCGCCCGACGCCGAAGGGACCGTCGCGGCGTGGGAGGCACGAAAGGCCGCGCGACGCGGAGGCTCCCGCATCGACGGGGTGCCGGCGGCCCTGCCCGCGCTCCTGCGCGCGCATCGCGTGGGGGAGAAGGTGGCGGGATGCGGGTTCGACTGGCCCGATCGCGACGGGGTCGTCGCGAAGATCGACGAAGAGCGCGCGGAGCTCGCCGAGGCGCTGTCGCGCGGGGACCCTGCGGCCATTCGCCACGAGTACGGGGACCTCCTGCTCGCGTGCGCCAACCTCGGCCGCTGGCTCGGCGTGTCCGGCGAGGATGCCCTCCGCGAGGCCAACGCACGCTTCGAGCGTCGTTTCCGCGGCGTCGAGACCCTCGCGCGTGACGAGGGCGTGTCGCTCGACCAGGCCGGCGCCGAGCGCCTCGACGGGTGGTGGCGGGCCGTCAAGGCCGAGGAGACGGCATGATCGCGCTCGCCGTGCTCGCCGTCGCCATGCTGGACGGCTGGGCCCTCCTGCGCCTCGCGGAGCGGCCGGACGTCGGGGTCGGCGACCTGGTGGTCTACGTCGTGTTCGCGGGGTTCCTGGGCATGGTCGTGGCGAGCCGCGCGGCGGCACGCACCTTCGGCGCGCTGCGGCACGCCTCCGCCACGGGCACGCCCGCAGGCCCGGTCGTCGTGGAGGGACTCGTGACGCTCACGGCGGCGGGCCTCCTCGCCTGGCCGGGACCCGTCAGCGACGCCGTCGCGATGCCGCTGCTCGTGCCGTGGATCTCAGGCGCCGTCGCGCGGCGGGCCCACGCACGGGGGCGCACCTGGCTCGACGGTCGCGGGATCTTCGTCGGGGCGGTGCGACCGCCGTCGTGGGACGCGGACCCCGGTGGCACGCGCGGCACACGGGACGACGCACCGCGGGCGCCGGAGGCCCGGGGCGCGCGTGGTTCCCACCCCCGGTTCGACCACCCCGTCGCCTGAGCGTCCGCGTGACGCGTGCGCGGACGGTCAGACCTCGTCCGGGTCCTCGTCGAGGAGGTCACCGGTCATCTCCCGGCGCGCGCGGCGCTCCTGCGGCAACGCGTCCTCATCGTCCTCGGGCTGCGCGGAGAGACCGGCGTGGGTGTCCGACGGGTCGAGCGCGTGGGCCCGCGAGAATGCCGCGCGGCTCTGCTCGATCAGCTCGCGGAAGGCCTCCTCCGGGCCGAAGACGACCTCGTCGGTGGACGCCCGCTCCCGGAGGATCTCGCCGAGCAGCGCCCAGGCCAGCGCGAGCACGACGTGCTCGGGGAGCTCGTCGGTCCATTGACCGCCGGCCTCCAGGACCCGCAGGGCCTCGCGGACCTCGGCCTCGGCCTCGTCCAGCCGCCCGGTTTCCAGCCACACGCGCGCCAGTTCCATGCGTGGCTCCGCGAGGCGGGGCTCTGCGCGCAGGATCGCCCGAAGGGCGTCCGTCGCGTCGTCCAACCGACCCCGCTCCCGGAGGCGCATCGCCTCCACGAAACGCGGTCCGAGCTCTGCGAGGTGCCGTTCGTCGGGGAATTCGCCCATGCGCGGGGACTAACGCGCCCAGGTGCCCGTCGGCGCCCGCGGGGGCGCGAGATGCTGCGCCACGACCACCCCGACCCGGCACGGCGCCGAGGCGCTCCCGTCCGCGTCGCGGGCCTCCACGGACACGACGTAGCTGCCCGCCGCGACGACGCGCCCGGAATCGTCCCGTCCGTCCCACACGACGCTGCCCGCCGCGCCGCTCGCGCCGCCGGAGCGCACCCCTGTGCCCGCTGCGTCGGTGACCGTCCACGTCCAGCGCGCGGGGGACGTCTCGGCACGCAGCGTGACCGTCACGGCGTCGGCCTCGTCGCCTGGCGCGTCGTCGCCGTCGGGGACCATGCGCGTGGCCGCGACGGCGCAGGTGGGAGCGGGCGGTGGCGGCGGGAGGCTCCCTCCCAGGCGCACGACCCGAGGGGATGCGGTGCCATCGCCGTTTCCATCCAACGCGCGGCCGTCCGCGCCGGACAGCGACGGTGCCAGGGTCAGCGTCCACGCGCCCCGCGCCGGATCCAGCGGTTGCAGCGGCACGATCGCCAACTCCCTTCCGTCCTCGTTCCAGTCGAGGCCCACCCCTTCCGCGACGCCATCGGGATCCGACAGCACCACCGCACCGGACGGCGCGGGCACCGACATCGGCGCGGTGAAACGCACGTCGATGCGCGTCACCTCATCGTCGACGCGCCCCTCCGGCGACACGCGCGCCACGCGGGGGCGCGGCCCCTCACCGGACACGGGGAGCGCACCGCGACCCCAGGAGAGACCCTCGGGTGTCCCCGCCTCCACCGCGGAGGCGCCCGCGCCTCCGACCATCCAGTCCACCCGCGCCACGCCATCGGCATCCAGCGGCACGCTGCGACCGCGCCCGGTGGCGTCCGCGTGGACCACGCCCGCGTCCACCCGCACGCCGAGCGTGCCGGTCGCCGGGCCGCCGGCACAGTCCCGCGCGCGCAGCTCCACGGCGACGACGTCCCCCGCGACCGCGCCCGACGGGACGCGCACATCGACCGGACCGACCGGCACGTCCCGCGGGCCGATCCAGAGTCCGGCGCCGGCGAGGGTGGCGCAGCCATCGTCATCGGCGACCACCGCCTCGACCTGCCAGGCGCCCGTTGCGTGCCAGGCCAGCGACGCACGGCCGTCGGGGTCGAAGGCCTGCCACGGCGCGTCCCCGACGCGGGCCCAGGCGCCGAGCGTCCCGGACGACGACGACGACGTGTACGACAGCTCCGCGACGGTCACGTCCGGCGCCTCGTCGGCGCAGTACACGCGTTCCTCGGCGCCGTCGAGACGCAAGGTCGCCTCGGGCGGGGCGTCGCACCCGAAGCGCACGACGTGCAGCGGCGACGTCGCGACCACCGCGCCCGCCTGGATTTCGAGCTCGACCCGCGGGGTGCTGCCGTCGCAGGTGCAGGCCGCCGCCCAGCGTCCGGGCGCGCCGGCCGCGGGCGCGCCGCAGGTGCAGCCGCCGCCGGGATCGCGGAAGGTGGGCGACCCGCTCGTCACGACGTTGCCCCACGCGTCCGACAGCAGCACGTCGATGCCGGTCGGGACACCCGGGGACGTCCACGGGACGTGGCGAACGTCCAGCGCCGCGAGCGGACCGGGCACGACCTCGATGGGCGGCGTCGCGCCGAGGTCCCCCCCGACCCGCACGACGTGCGTGCCCGCGCGCGCGAGCACGAGATCGGCGAGGCCGGCGCCCTCGGCGTCCAACTCCACCTCCGCGGGCTCCACGAGCACGGGGGGAGGCGTTGCGGAGGGGGTGTCCCCCTCCGCCGAGGAGACAGACAGGGACAGCACGCGCGGCGTCGCGGACGCGGCGCGGTTGCCCCACGCGTCCCACGCGGTGAACGAGGTGGCGACGCGTTGGCCGGCGGACACGTGCGTCGTCGCGGGGAGTGCCTCCACGGCGACCATCGGGCCGGGGTGGACCGCCAGCGGGAACGGCAGGGATTCGACCGCACCCACGCGGGCGACGGGGGCGGCGTCGGAGGTGGAGGCGGTCACGACGCACACCCAGGTGGCGCCGCCCGCATCGGCCTCGTCGACCTCGCACGCCAGCGTGCCGGTGTCGTCGAACCAGTCGAGTGCGGACGGGTCCACGGGCCAGGGGTTGCCCCACGCGTCCGCGCCCGACACGTGGACCGTGTACGGGATCCCGGCCTCCGCCGACG
>JACCDP010967926.1_pt1 | contig 11247 bp, 9 predicted proteins | sample 7445841 | NCBI WGS metagenome assembly JACCDP01 (sample SAMN15323441, study PRJNA562643) | freshwater metagenome | isolation source: river surface water | place: USA:Blue River Watershed | collected 2017-08-17
GCTATCTTTGCGCGATGACTTCCCTGCCTGTTAAAATTGTCAATCGGTCAACCAATCCGTTACCTTCTTACGCAACAGCGTTTTCTTCAGGCATGGATTTACGTGCTAATTTGTTGGAAACGCTTGTTCTTTCAGCAGGGGAGAGAAAATTAATTCCTACCGGACTTTATATAGAGTTGCCACAAGGATATGAAGCACAAGTGCGTCCTCGCAGTGGCCTCGCTTTGAAGCAAGGAATTACCTGTCTCAATACTCCTGGAACAATTGATGCAGACTATCGAGGAGAAATTGGCGTTTTGCTAATTAATCTTTCTGGGCAAGAACAAGCAATTCAACATGGTGACAGAATTGCACAATTAGTGATTCAGCCGGTTGTTCAATGTTCATGGGAGGCCGTTAGTGTATTGTCGGATACGCAAAGAGGTGAGGGCGGTTTTGGTCATACTGGGGTCAAATAAATTAATTCATGAGAATCCTACTATCTGTATTTCTATTTGCTGTGCTGCTAACATCTTGCAGAAGTACCCGAAAAATTCAAACAGCTATTATAAAAAAGGATAGCACGCAGACAAATATACTTTCAGATCTGGATAGAGCGCGTTTGGATTCAATTGCTTTTATCAAAGAAAACTACACGCAACTACAAGCTCATCGTATTAATTATACAACTTTCAACGCAAAATTAGATGTAGATTATGATGATGCGGCAGGCACTAAATTGAATCTAAATGCACAAATTCGCTTGTACAAAGACAGTGTAATTTGGGCATCTATTACAGCTATTTTGGGTATAGAGGGACTTCGGGTTTATATTACTCCCGACTCGGTCAAAATTCTCGATAAACAAAATAAAGTGTATGTAGCTCGAAGTGTTGCATACTTGACAGAAATCACGGCGCTTCCCCTAACGCTTTCTTCCCTACAGGATTTATTGGTTGGAAATCCCGTTTTTCTGGATTCTACCCTACATGCGTACAGTAAGGGCCCCTCTACAATTTCACTCCATGGGGTAAATACCTTTTTTAAAATACTATTTACTATCAGTGAACAGGAAAAGCAATTACTCAGCACCAAATTGGATGATTTGGATGAGACTCGAAACCGTACTAGTTTTTTGGGGTATGCTGAGTATGATTATAAGTCAGGCATTCCATTCTCTCAACGGCGTACTATTTCTGTTTCTGAAAAGAAAAAATTAAATGTGGAGCTTCGGTTTAAGCAGTACGCGTTTAATGAAACGTTAAGTTTTCCTTTTGCTATTCCAAAAAATTATCGTCGCGGTTGAGTAATAAAATTTATTTTGCAGAGAATCGTTATAATCGTTTCATGCGCTTTAAACTAATCTTTATTCTTTTGTTGCGTTGGGCAGGAGTGACTGCTAGCCATGCTCAGTCCGGTAACGATAAGTCGCAACTAGAAAAAGAGCGACAAGAAATACAAAAGGAGCTAAAAGAGATACAGAGTCTTTATGAGTCGGTTAAAGGTCAGACTAAGCAGACGCTCAGTCAACTCAATGTGCTCAATAAGAAGATTTCTATTCAAGAGCGCTACATTAATAGCATCAGCCGCGAAATTCGCTCGATTGATGATGATATCTATTTAAGTGAGTTAGAGATTTATCGGCTAAACAGGCAATTGGATACACTTAAAGTACAATATGCTCGTTCCGTTGCTTATGCTTATAAGAATCGAAGTAATTACGATTATGTAAACTTTATTTTTTCTGCAAGTAGCTTTAATGATGCGGTAAAGCGAATTTCTTATTTAAAGAGTTATCGTGATTATCGTGAAAAGCAAGTGGGGACTATTTATAAAACGCAGGAGTTGATACTGGAGCGACGTAAGCAACAACTGGTCCGAAAAGAGCAGAAAAATAGTGCGCTGGAAACCCAGACGAAGCAAGTACAGGAACTGGCAACTCAAAAGAAAGAAAAGAATGCTGTGGTAGCGAAATTGAAGAGTAGAGAGAAAGAACTGTCTCGACAAATTGCTGAAAAGAAAAAGAAGGACCGCGACCTACAAAATGCAGTATTGGCAATTGTTCGAAGAGAGATCGAGTTAGCTAAAAAAGAGGCCGAGGATCGCAGACGAAAAGAGGAGGAAGAGAGAAAAAGAAATACGACCGTTTCTACTTCCGGAGCTCCTGCTAAACCGAGTGCCGCTACAACAGATAAGCCTTCCGCATCATCAACAACTCCTGTATCTGCTGACGCAACAGCTTCTTCTACGCGAAGAAATGAACTAGCCAAGCGACCTGAGAGTTATCTGGATCTAAATGCAAAAGATATAGCGCTTAACAGCAGTTTTGAAGCGAATCGTTACAAATTGCCTTGGCCGGTTGACAATGGAATTGTGGTGCTAAAATTTGGTGATAACAAAATTGAAAATACATTTTTGACTATTGATAATCCTGGTCTCACCATTGCAACTCCTAATGCCGGCACCAATGTAAAAGCCGTTTTTGAAGGAGAAGTGCGTGGAGTGTATAATCTTGGAGACGGGATGGCAGTAACTATCCGACATGGAAAATATTTTACGACCTATAGTAATTTATCCTCAGTTACCATTGCAAAAGGCGCAATGGTTAAGACTGGCCAAATAATTGGAAAGACTGGAAAGGACGATGAAGGGAATGGCGGTCAGATTGATTTTATCATGACCATGGAGACTAAAAAAATCGATCCTCAAGGGTGGCTTCGACGCTAACACTCTTTTATAAACTGCGCGTATAGTTTTTCATACTGTGGCACGATATGATGAATATCGAATTTACACGCTTGCTTGTACGCATTATTTCTAAATGTTTGCAAGGTTTGTTCATCTTGTAATAACGAGAGTACTTGTTTGCTCATCGAGTCTGTATCTCCTACTTTGCTGAGCATCCCCGTTTCCCCATGAATGTTGATTTCCCCTAATCCACCGGCATCTGTGGATACAACGGGAACTCTAGCGGCCATAGCTTCGAGTGCAGCTAATCCAAAACTCTCATATTCGGAAGTTAGTAGAAATACATCTGCAATTGCAAGTATATCTTCCATTTGCTCTTGCTTTCCTACAAAAAGTACGTCTTCGCTCACCCCTAATTCACGGCTTAAATCTTCTGCAGTACTACGCTCCGGTCCGTCACCAACAAATAAAAGTTTAGTAGGTATTTTACTATGCACTGCCGCAAATATTTTTACTACATCGGGGATGCGCTTTATTTTTCTAAAATTGGATGCATGCAATAAAATACGTTCACCAGCAGGGGCAATTGCTTTTCTAAATGCATCGATTGGTTTCCGATTAAAACGGGCAACATCCACAAAATTCATAATCACTTCAATCTCTTTTTCAATTTTGAAGTGGCGATATGTTTCTTCGCGTAAGTTGTGCGATACCGCAGTGATTGCGTCACTTTCGTTAATTGAAAAGGTAACAACCGGTGCATAGGTTTTATCACGTCCTACCAGTGTGATATCGGTGCCATGTAACGTTGTGATAAAGGGAATGTGAATTCCTTCTTTTGCTAAAATTTGTTTTGCTAAATAGGCTGCAGATGCATGAGGAATGGCATAATGCACGTGTAACAAGTCCAGACGATGATTTTTGATAACATCTACAAGCGTGCTGGCTAATGCTGTTTCATATGGCGGAAAATCGAATAATGGATAGGTAGGCACCTGTACCTCATGATAAAAGATATTCGGAACAAATCGTTCTAGTCGAACGGGTTGCTGATAGGTTACAAAATGAACTTCATGATTTTTTTGTGCCAGCGCTTTGCCAAGCTCAGTGGCTAATACGCCTGAGCCCCCAAACGTGGGATAACATACAATGCCGATTTTCATACTATTTCGCTGGTTGAGTCTGTAAAGGTAGGCTATTTAGAAGAGGTGAATTCATGAATGAGAATCATTAACTTCAATATCATTAAACAACCGATTTATGTTTTCGTTCAGTCGTTTTACCCTCTTGCTATTAGTGTTTGTGAGTCAGTATGCATGGTCTCAATCTACTGACTCTTTGTTTATCAAGAATTTGGCTGATGAAATTTTACGGCATTCCAAGGCTTATGAACAATTAGCCTATTTAACTAAGCAAATTGGGCCTCGTTTAGCAGGTTCAGCAGGAATGGTTAAGGCCGAACAGTGGGGTTTGAAAGAAATGAAAAAAGCGGGTGCTGATAAAGTTTGGGGGCAAGAATGTATGGTCCCTCATTGGGTGCGGGGTGGTGTTGACAAGGCCACAGCATTTTTAGCTGCCAATGATAAAAAAGGAATACCATTGGACGTAGTTGCATTAGGTAATTCAATTGGAACAGGTTCAACTCCGATACGTGCATCAGTTGTGGAGGTAAAATCATTTGAAGATCTTGAATTAAAAAAGGAAGTAGTTAAGGGTAAAATTGTTTTTTATAATTATCCCTTCAATCCCACTTTTGTGCGCACGTTTCAAGCCTATGGAGACGCCAGTAAATATAGGGGTCAAGGACCCTCTCAAGCTGCTAAATATGGTGCTGTTGGAACAATTGTACGCAGTATGAGTCATGGTACTAATAATCATCCGCACACAGGGGCAACACGTTATGACAGTATGTACAATAAAATTCCGGCGATAGCTATTGGATTAGAGGATGCGGATCAATTAAGTAAATGGATTACACAAGAATCAGTACAGGTACAAATCAAAACAAATGGACATTTTTTACCAGACACTATCGGCCATAATGTAATTGGAGAATTGACTGGTACTGAATTCCCTGATGAAATTATTACAGTGGGAGGTCACCTAGATAGCTGGGATAATTGTGAGGGAGCACATGATGATGGAGCAGGTTGTGTACAGACACTTGAAATTTTACGAGCTTTTAAAGCAATCGGATATCGTCCGCGTCATACGATTCGATTTGTCTTATTTGCCAATGAAGAGAACGGATTGAGGGGAGGTTCTAAATATGCCGAGGAGGCGAAGCAAAAAAATGAAAAACACATTTTTGCGTTAGAAAGTGATGCAGGAGGATTTACGCCTCGTGGTTTTGGATTTACCATGAGTGATGCACAATATCAAAAAGTAATAGGCTGGCAATCGCTGATTGCTCCCTATGGATGTAGCGAATTTAGTCGGGGAGGGGGTGGAGCAGATATTGGACCACTTAACCGCACTTTTAATACTCCTGTGGCAGGCTTACAACCCGACTCGCAGCGTTATTTTGATTATCATCATGCCCGCAACGATGTGTTGGAAGCCGTCAATAAACGAGAACTTGAATTAGGCGCTGTAAATATGGCTGCCTTATTGTACCTGGTGGATCGTTACGGACTAGGCCAGTAGGTTGTTGGTGGCCGCAGTTACTCTATCAAACGGGAAGCGCTGCATTATTTCATTCATTTCCTTAGCAATGGCTGCTGTGCATAAATTCCCAATACTGCCTTCGTGTGTATGACTAAGTTGAGTGGGTGCTTGATAGGTTCCGTTTTCAATAGCAGCTCCCACCTGACGATAGGCATCTCTAAATGGAACTCCTTGTAATACAAGTGCGTTTACAGCTTCAACACTAAATAGATGCTCGTATTTTTTATCTTGTAAAAGATTTTCCCTGATTTTAATCTGGCTGATCATTTGCTGAAGTAAAAGAATGATTTCTTGTAATTGCTGAAAAGCCGGGAATAAATGTTCTTTCAATAATTGTAAATCACGGTGATAACCAGAGGGTAGGTTTGTTGTCATCATCATGATTTCATTGGGAAGTGCTTTGAGTCGATTGCAGTGTGAGCGAATTAATTCAAAAACGTCGGGATTTTTTTTATGAGGCATGATGCTGCTTCCCGTGGTAAGTTCATCTGGAAAACTAATAAAGCCGAATTGCTGATTCATGTACAAGCAAACGTCCATGCTGAAACGAGATAGTGTTTCAGCAATGCCAGATAGTGCTTGCGCAACTACTCTCTCCGTTTTTCCTCTTCCCATTTGTGCATATACCACATTGTAGTTGAGGTTATCAAATCCAAGAAGTTCTGTGGTATAGGTACGGTCTATTGGGAAGGAGGATCCGTACCCTGCAGCCGATCCAAGTGGATTTTTATTGACAATTGAGTAGGCCGCTTGTAATTGAATACAATCATCTATCAAACTTTCTGCATATGCCCCAAACCAAAGTCCAAATGAAGAAGGCATAGCTAATTGTAAATGCGTGTATCCAGGTAGCAAAGTCGCTTTATATTTTTCGCTCTGTGCTTGTAATAAAGTAAATAAGGGTTGTAGCGATTGCGCAACCTCTTGTAATTGCTGTCTTAGAAAAAGACGGATATCAACGAGCACTTGGTCATTTCTGCTTCGTGCCATATGAACTTTCTTTCCCGTATCACCTAAACGTTGCGTCAGTTCCCATTCTACTTGTGAGTGAATATCCTCCATATCGGAGCGTAAGTCAAAATTGCCTTTGGTGATTTCTTGATAAATTGATTTTAATTCTTTGCATAGTTTAGTGGATTCCTCAGTTGTAAGAAGGCCAACTTTTCCCAGCATCTTCACGTGTGCAATTGAGCCTATTACATCAAAACCTGCGAGATAGGCATCCATTTCTCGGTCTTTACCAACTGTAAATTTTGTAACAATCTCAGCTGCTTCTTTTCCTTTTTGCCAAAGTTTCATAGGTCTTATTTAGAGGCTAATTGATCAATGAGTTCGCAATAGCAATCTATCCCATTTTTTATTTCATCCAATCCAATCCATTCATCTGCACTGTGACTTCTCGCTGAATTGCCTGGCCCCAATTTGAGCGCAGGAAATGGAATTAATGCTTTATCTGAAGTAGTTGGAGATCCATAGTAAGCTAGTTTGTTCGTTAATCCAGCTTTTACCAACGGATGTTCCAAATCAATCATGCTAGATCGTAACCGTGTACTACGGGGTTGGATGGTGATAGAAGAGGGTAGCTCTGATTTTATTGTGGAGATAATCTCTTCAAAAGTGTAGCGTTCATTTACGCGTACATCCACTACAAAACGGCAGGTAGCTGGCACCACATTGTGTGCCTTATTTTCAGTTTCAATTACCGTTACACTCATCTTAACCGGTCCAAGTAGTACAGATTTATTTTCGAATTCATAGGATTGAAACCACTGTATGGCATTGAGTGCATGATAAAGTGCGTTATCTCCTTCTTCGCGTGCGGCATGGCCAGCTTTTCCCGTGGCTATTGCATCTAAAACCAATAGCCCTCTTTCAGCAACCGCCATTGATAATAAGGTTGGTTCTCCAACAATTGCACAGGTGTTGGGATGTAAATATTCTTTTGTAAAACAACCTTTTGTCTGCTGGTTGAAAAGAGGGTCATTTAGCAGTGCTTCAACACCGCCACTTCCACTGATTTCCTCTTCAGCTGTTGCTGCTAATACTAGGTTCCATCCTGGAATACCGTTCGCATGAAAATGTAAGAAAGTGGCAATTAGTGCAACCAATGGACCACCTGCATCATTTGCTCCCAATCCATACAGCTTTTCGTTTTCAATGATTGGTGAAAAAGGGTCTTTTGTATACTGTGGGTTGGGTTTTACAGTATCGTGATGCGAGTTGAGTAAAAGCGTAGGTTTTGTGAGATCAATGTCATCTGCTATTGCATACACATTATTGCCAGTTCTATAACTTATTACCCCTTTTTGCTGAAGATAATTTTCTAAACAGGCTGCTGTTTCCCCTTCCTCTCTGCTAAAGGAGGGGATCGAAATGAGCGATTTTAATAATTCCAGCGCTTCCTGTTTTAGCAAATCGTTGTTCATAGTTATAAACTAATAGTCGTTCCTGCGTTGCCTTGTACTAAGTCTTGTAGCTTCTCGGCTTTCCCAATGATTACTTGTTGCACACCTGCACGTAGTGCGCTAAATGCATTGTCTAGTTTTGGGATCATACCGGCATGAATCTGTCCTGTTTTTTTCAATTGTTCATATAGTGAAGGATTGATCGATTGTAACACAGAATCTTCTTGCTCCGAATTTTCCAGTACTCCTTCTTTTTCAAAGGTAAAAAGTAGTCGAGTTTGAAAAGTATTACTTAAACTAACCGCAATTTCTTGTGCGAGTGTATCGGCATTGGTATTTAGCAATTGCCCTTTTTTGTCATGCGTGATGGGTGCTAACACAGGAGTTGCATGGCTAAGAAGTAGTTCTTTCAAAAATGTTGTATTTACCTGGTCAATATCACCTACCCAGCCGTAGTCAATAGTGGGATGATTACGTTTATGCGCCTGGACCGTGTTGCCATCTGCCCCGGTAAGACCAATAGCATTGCAGCCATGTGCTTGTAACTGCGCCACAATATTCTTATTGATATAACCGGCATACACCATTGTTACAATCTTAAGTGTTTCCGCATCTGTAATACGACGGCCTTCGATCATTTGAGGAAGGATACCCATTTTTTCACTTAGCTGACTGGCTAATTTTCCTCCACCGTGTATCAATAAAGTATAGCAAGGAGTCGAATTGTTTTTGACGATGGTGAGCGTTGCAAAAAGTTGTAAAAATTCCTCCAATTTTTTTGGATTGTCAATCAGCTGACCGCCCACTTTTATGATATAGAGGGTAGGGTTACTCATTATTGCTCCAATAGATTTTTTAATACTGCTTGTACAGCCCATACTCGATTACCTGCCTGTTGGGTCACTAAGCTTTGTGAGCCATCTAGGATTTCATCACTAAGTTCAACATTTCTGCGAACAGGTAAGCAGTGCATTACTTTAGCTTGATTGGTGATAGCAAGGGATTGGTTGGTTAGAATCCAGGAATCATTCCCCTCGACCAGTTTACCATACTCCTGATAAGAACTCCAGTTCTTTACATAAATAAAGTCAGCCTTTTCAAGTGCTTCTTGTTGATTGTAAACAATGGTTGCACCCTCTGTAAATTGCTTGTCCAAGTCCAGACCTTTTGGATGTGTAATTACAAAATCTGCCTTTCCCCAGGCATTGACCCACTCTGCAAAACTATTTGCTACACATTGTGGTAAAGGCTTAATGTGTGGAGCCCAGGTTAAAACAATCCGAGGTTTGCGATTAACGTAGTTGGATGGATGATTTAATATCTCCTCTTTGATGGTTATGAGGTCTGCCAAAGATTGAAGTGGATGACGAGTTGCTGATTCGAGGCTAAGTATTGGGATACCGGCGTACTTTACAAACTGGCGAAGAATTTTTTCCTGATAATCTTCTTCTCTGTTTTTAAGAGAAGGAAAAGTGCGAATGGCAAGTATGTCAAAATACTGTCCCAAAATAGGAGCTGCATCTTTTACATGTTCTACCGTTGTACCATTCATGATGGCGCCTTCTGCAAATTCAAGTGCCCAGCCCTCTGAACCGATATTAAATACAATGGCTTCCATTCCCAATTGTTGTGCAGCAACCTGAGTACTTAAACGCGTACGCATACTTGGATTCAAAAAAAGGCAGCCGATACGCTTACTTTTTCCAAGTAATTGGTCTTGATATGGATTTTTTTTATACAGTAGCCCTTGTTCAATAAGTGCTTCAATGTTGCTAGCGTCTTTGACTGATAAAAAATGTTTCATACAATAGTTCAAGAATTCGAGACAGAAGATAATTTTTTAACGGCATTTATGAATCGAGTTGCATCTGCTTGCGTAAGTGCTAACGAAGGAAGTAGGCGTATCACGTTGGGTTTAGCTTCTCCAGTAAAAATATGTTCTTCCCACAAAAGCTTTTTTTTGAGTTCACTTAATACAGCGGGTACATCAAATCCAATCATCAGTCCTCTCCCTCTAACATGTTCAATGGCTTGAATGGATTGCAATTCTTTTTGTAAGTACGTTCCAATTTTGGCTGCGTTGGCCAAGAGATTCTCATTTTCTATCACCTCTAATACACCAAGGGCGGCCGCACAAGCCAAGTGATTGCCACCAAAGGTGGTTCCTAATTGAAAATGTTTGGGTTGGATGTGTGGCGCAATCAAAATACCTGCTACAGGAAATCCATTTCCCATACCCTTCGCCATCGAATAGATATCAGCATTTACTCCTGCAAAGTCATGACTAAAGAAATGGCCACTTCTTCCATAGCCACATTGAACACTGTCTGCAATATAAACAGCACCATATTTAGTGCAGCAGGAACGTATTTGTCGTAAAAAGTTATCTTCTGCAATACGAATGCCTCCTACACCTTGTATGCCTTCAATGATCACTGCTGCTATTTCATCTCCTTGTTTTTTGAAACAGTCCTCTAAAGCTTGTTCATCGTTAAAGGGAAGAAAAATGACATTATCCGTTTCGTTTACGGGGGCTACATAATTTTTATTATCTGTGACTGCAACAGCTAATGAAGTGCGTCCATGAAATGCTTTTGAAAAAGCGATTACTTTCTTTCTTCCGGTATGAAAACTGGCAAGCTTGAGCGCATTTTCATTTGCTTCAGCACCACTATTGCATAAAAACAATTGATAGTCCTCTTTGCCGGATACTTTCCCAAGTTTAGTTGCTAACTCTTGTTGTATAGGAATACGAATGGAGTTGGAATAAAAGGCAATCTGATGAAGCTGTGTCTCAATTCTATTTACCCAATGCGGATGTGTGTGCCCGATACTAATAACAGCATGTCCACCATACAGATCTAGATATTCCTGTCCCTTGTCATCCCAAACGGTAGAACCCAGTGCTTTTTGGATAGTAATATCTTGTATTGGATAAACGTCAAACAGTTGCATAATCAGAAATAGTTTGCTTTTAATTCAAGACCGGTGGTTTCGTCCCAGCCAAATAATAAGTTCATATTTTGTACTGCTTGTCCAGCGGCCCCTTTTAGGAGATTGTCAATGGCAGTATGAATCACAAGTTTATTACCCTGCATCTCCAGTTGCAGTACTGCTTTATTGGTCCCTACTACTTGTTTTAAAAAAATAGGTTCGAGTGAAAGATGAACAAATGGATGAGAGGTATAGTAATCTTGGAAAAGTGCTGTTATTTCTTTTAATGTTTTTTCTACAGAAACAGTTGAGCTAATAAAAATGCCTCTCGTAAAATCTCCTCTCCAAGGAACAAAATGAATGGAAGTTGGATTTCCATTTGATTCTTGACTTAGTGACTCATGTATTTCTGAAAGGTGCTGATGCGTGAGCGTTTTGTAGGCTTGGATATTGTTGGCACGCCAGCTAAAATGTGAAGTAGCACTTAATGATTGACCTGCACCCGTAGAACCCGTAATACCTGTTGTATGTACCTCTTGCAATAAACCTGCTTTTGCCAGGGGTAGTAAGCCTA
>JACCDP010337125.1_pt1 | contig 11245 bp, 10 predicted proteins | sample 7445841 | NCBI WGS metagenome assembly JACCDP01 (sample SAMN15323441, study PRJNA562643) | freshwater metagenome | isolation source: river surface water | place: USA:Blue River Watershed | collected 2017-08-17
ACGTTATAGGTGCTCATGCTTTTGCCTTTAAAGCAAATAAACCACTTTATATAAAAAATATCAAATCTAATCGTGTTACAAGAGAAGAAAAAGAAATAATTATTATTTTTAATCTAAAATCTTTTTTAATAATCCCCCTCGTTCTAAATGGAAATCATATAGGATTTTTAGATCTATTCAATGGAGAAGATGAGATGATTCTCTCCAAAGAACAAATCAACCAACTCTCCATCTTAGCAGAACAACTGGCAGGTATCATTTACAGCTCCAATCTCTACAAAGAACTCCAGAGCCAAAAATTACAACTTGAAACCACCCTTACAGAACTCCGTAGTACACAAGAACAACTTGTAGAGGCAGAAAAGTCAGCCGCCCTCGGTCAACTCATCTCTGGTGTAGCACACGAAATCAACAATCCACTGGCGGCAATCCAATCGAGTGCGGAGATTTTAGAGATGGACCAGGAGAGGATCTTAGAAGAGTTGCCAATTTTCTTCCAAGAAAATCCAAGGGAAACCCTAGATTTCTTTTTTCAGCTATTATCAGAATCTAAGAAAAACCATAAACTCCTCCCGTCCCGAGAAGAGCGAAAACGCAAAAAAGCTGTTAATTCAAAAATGGAGGCTATAACGTTTAAGGACCCATCCTTGAAAGATCAAACCATCGAACTACTCACCGAGTTATGGTTGGATGACTTATATCCTAGTTTTCGGGAGCAATTTTCAGAAGAAACTATACTCCAAATCCTAAGATATATATCCCTATTTTCTATCCAAAAAAATTCTCTCAAAAATATAAAGCTCTCCACAGAAAAATCTTCCCGTGTCATTTTCTCCCTTCGTAAATATCTAAAGACCGAAATACGGGGCACTCCGCGAAATATCACGGTTACTGAAATGATAGATAAATCCTTATCCGTTTATAACAATTATCTCCAAGGAATAGTAACCGTTATAAAAGAAGTAAATTTTAATCCAACCATCCATTGCGTAGTGGATGAAATGTTGCAGGTATTTAAAAATTTAATCTTCAATGCAATACAATCAATGTATCTATCAAATACTAAGATTTTAAAAATCCAATTGGAGTCTTTCAATAGTAAGGATAGTAAATATATAAATATCAGTTTTGAGGATACGGGAAATGGTATTGATTCTAGTTTAGTAGATAAACTCTTCACGCCGTTTTTTACCACCAAGGCAAGGGGGGAAGGAATCGGGCTAGGTTTGTATGTATCCAAGTGTATCACTGAAGAGCATAATGGAAAATTGGAGTACAAACATTTAGATATGGGCTCAAAATTCACGATATTATTTCCTCTTTAATATGCATCCTTTATAAAATAGATGTTCCTATTGAACTGAAAAATATGCTCCTCTGGCATGCAGCCGAATAAATTGAACAAAAGGCTGTAGCGTATGACGTTTATGAAGAAGTTGTTGGAAATTATCCTTTACGAGTTGCGGGTATGATCTATGCGAGTGTTCTTTTGGGAGCATATACAATGATTGGACATGCAATGTTTTTAGGTATGGATCGAAGTATAAATTGGTTTGACATAAAATCTCAAACAGAAAGATTTGGAACAAGAGCAAAACCATTATTTGAGGGTATAATTAATAATTTAACTGCAATAAATATCTTTTTTCGCCGACAGGCGGAAAAATGCCTAGGATTGTTGCGAATAAAATTGCAAAAACTGACTTTTAGCAGGAACGCCATAAATAAAATAAGTACTTTTGATTAAAAATGTCTTTAAACCAGCAATAGGATAGTAGTAAAAATTATGGATTTACATTCTAAAGTTATTTTGATCACTGGTGCAACCGGTGGATTGGGAAAGGAGATGGTGAAGTCTTTTTCTGAGGAAGGTGCTAAATTAGTCCTCACAGATATAAACAAAGAAAGCCTTTTACAACTTCAGAATACTTACAAATCTTCAGTTTTGGGCTATATTGAAGCTGATTTGCTAACGAAAGATGGTTGTAATACACTTTTAGAAACAATATTTAAAACCTATGGAGTTCCCGATATAGTAATAAACAATGCAGGTATAGCAACTTTTGGAAAGTTTTGTGACACTCCTGAAGAAAAATGGGAAAGTATACTTTCATTAAATGTTCTAGCACCCATGAGAATAACTTATCCAATCTTAAAAAAAATGTTGGAGAGAAAAAGTGGATACATTGTAAATATTAGTAGTGTTGCAGGATTGACTGCTGTTCCAGGACTGGCTGCCTACTCTACCAGTAAATTCGCTATTAAAGCTTTTGGTGAGGCTCTGTACCATGAAGTGAGAGAAAGTGGAATATTTGTTTCAAATCTATATCCCTTTTTTACTGATACACCCATTTTACAATCAGAGCAATTTGGTTTGAAAGATAAAAAAGTTATTCCTGAATTTCTAATATCCACTCCTAAAGATGTAATAAAAGATTTAATAAAAGGACTTAAAAAGAAAGAACTACATATATATCCGGGAATTGTATCTCAATCGATTGATCTAATAACAAGATTTTTTCCTGGAATGATGGAAGCACTCTCCAAAAAGCAGATAGTTCAGTAAGGTGTTAATTATAAATACAGTTAAAATTTAATTTTAAGGAGGAATTTGAAGACTTGCAATTTAAGTGGTATTTTTTCTTATACGGTAATTATTATTTTCAGAATAAGGAAAGACCATGAACACAAAAGTAACCTTGCTTGCCGGGGGGATCGGGGGAGCAAAACTCGCTCTAGCCTATGAAAAAATGACAACTGTAGATTTAACTGTCATACCCAATGTGGGAGATGATGATGAATTTCATGGTTTATGGGTTTCTCCTGATATTGACACAATCACTTACACGTTGAGTGAAAGAGTAAATAGTGAATTTGGATGGGGAGTTAAAAATGAGACCTTAAATGCCCTAGGTACTCTAAGAGAGTTAGGCGAGGAAGCCTGGATGACTTTAGGGGACAAGGATTTGGGTCTTCATATCTATAGAACCCACCAGATAAAATTGGGAAAATTGAAATCAGAGATCACTGAAAAAGTGGCTCTGGCATTCGGAATTGGAAGTAAAATCATACTCCCCACGGATGACATACTCCAGACCCAAATTAAAACAGAAAGGGGTATGATGAGCTTTCAGGAATACTTTGTTAAGAATAGATGCGAGCCCAATGTTTTAGATCTTCTATTTTTCAATTCTGAAAATACACGATTAAATCCTAAAGTTTTAACTGCACTTGAAAATGCTGACATAATTATCATTGCTCCGAGTAATCCACTTTTAAGCATACTGCCCATTCTTAAAATAAATGGAATGCGAGAAAATCTTCAGAAATGTAAAGATAAAGTATGTGTTGTATCACCAATTATTGATGGAAAAGCTATTAAAGGGCCTACAATCAAAATTATGAATTCAATGGGCTATGAATCTACCTCTCTAGGCATAGCTAAATTTTATGGGGATATATCTTCAAAAATTGTGTGTGACGTGTCAGATGAAAAATTAAAAGTAAAAATACAAGAGTTCATACCACATGTAATTTTTACACCCACTCTCATGAAAACATTGGAAGATAAAATAAGACTTGCAGAGGATATCATTAAAAGTATGGTTCAAACATAAATCACTTTTATGCACAAAACTATTTGTATAATTCCAATGAAAGAGCCAGCGTTAGCTAAGACTAGACTCTCCTTAGCCCTTGACATTGATGAGCGTTCTAAAATTGCTATGAAATTATTTAGAAATACCATTTCGAATTTATTAAAATGTTCTTTGGACATAGATATCATTGTTGTCACTGGATCTACTGTGGTAAGAGAAATATGTTTGGAGTTTTCCATACCATATATCACAGAACCAGTAAACTCAGACCTAAATAAAATCTTAGAGGAATCCTGCAATTGGGCACATGGTAACAGCTACAAACAAGTTATCATTATCCCTTCCGATCTTGCCAATCCAAACTTTTCTTTATTAGCAAAATATACTTTAAAGGATACTGACACATCAATTCAAAATAAACTAACGATTTTTCCATCCTATGATGGCGGGACAAATTGTCTTATCTCAAGTCTTCCTATTTTGTATCCTTTGCAATACGGAAAGGGCTCCGCTCTAAAACATATTGATATAGCAAATAGCCATGGCTACCAAACAGACCTTGTGGACACAGAAGCATTTCGATTGGACATTGACACAATTGAAGATTTGCATCTACTGGAAAAGTGAGACCTCCTTGCACTCAAAAGTGATCATAAGCCCTCTCTACGGCATTCCAGATATCCAAAAAGATGATTCTCTTCCCGAAATAATTATCGAGGCCTTGGACAAAAATAATATTAATCTAGAGGATATGGATATTCTCACCATTGCTCAAAAAATTATTTCTAAAGCGGAAGGACAGACCGTAGATCTCAAAACCATCGAGGCAGGCAAAGAAGCTATTGAGCTTGCTGAAAAGCTAAACAAAGATCCCAGAAAAGTGCAGGTTGTTTTAAATGAGAGCAAAAAAGTAATTCGGGCCTTTAAGCATAAAAACCAAATCGAAGGCACCCTCATCTGTGAACATAATTTGGGCTTTATCTCTGCCAATGCGGGAGTGGATGCATCGAATGTTGCAGGGAGTGATAACGTACTACTTCTACCTAAAAATCCAGATGAATCTGCAAAAAAGATTGCCAATGCCTTAAGTTCTCATTATAATAAGCTAATAGGTGTGATCATCACCGATACATTTGGTCGGCCCTGGCGTGTGGGACAGGTAAATGTAGCAATTGGCTTGGGTTATGTGCCAGGTTCCATTCATGAAAAAGGCAACCTAGACGCCTATGGGAAAATGCTCCAAGTGACACAACCAGCCTTTGCTGATGAAGTTGCCGCGGCATCTGGACTTGTAGTACAAAAGGCAAACCAAACCCCAGTTGTAGTCTTTCAAGGTTTAAACTGGGTTAAAAGCAATGATTCAATAAATTCACTCATAAGATCCGATAAGGAGGATGTATTCAAATGAAAATAGCAATTTTAGGGGGCTCGGGTCCCCAAGGTACAGGAATTTCGCTGAGGCTAGCTAAGGCTGGTCATACAGTAATCATAGGGAGTCGGGATAAAGAGAAAGCTCTTTCTAAAATTAAAGACTCAATGGTAAAGTTTAATATTCCCTCTGAATTGATTACCGCCGCTTCTAACATAGAGGCAGCTAAAGAGGCAGAGAAATATGTTTTTTTAGCCGTACCCTATAGCGGTCATGATTCAACGATTGAAGAAGTGAAAGCTCATCTTACCAATAAAGTACTCATTGACATTGTAGTACCTCTAGACCCCAATGACTCTAAAATGGTAGAGATGCCACCAGAGGGATCTGCTACAGAGAGAGCTCAAGTCTTGGTTGGTGCCGATATCCCTGTCATAGGAGCCTTGCACAATGTATCTGCCGTAATACTTAATGACTTAGAGCATAGCCCTAACTGTGATATTTTAGTCTGTGGTGATAAGTTACAACCCAGAGAAGAAGTGATGGAGCTTATTGTTCAAATGGGAATGACAGCTTATAATGCTGGTGGTGCAAAAAGTGCAAGATGTATAGAAGGTATTACACCAATCTTAATTCGAATCAATAGCAGTAAAAAAGTTCCCTTTAGTCATGCGGGGATAAAAATAGCCCCACCAAATCACTAATTTAGGGCTTCAATTTTAAGTAGTATCTCATCCATATACGCTCTATCCCAGTTCCCAGGACCTGAGGATGGGGCTGGAGATGCAGGTCGGGATATCAAATTCCAAGTTTTATTGGTAATTTTTTCGAGTTGTCTGTCCAAATGCAAAAAATAGCCCATGTTTTCTGGTTCTTCCTGAGCCCAGTAGTACTCTTTAGATTTATAAGATTGCAAAATAGAACGTATGCTTTCCACATCTAGTGGGTATAACTGTTCCAGAGTTAAAATAGACAAATTCTTTAATTTTTTTTCTTCAATAAGATCGTTAACAAGAAGTGCTAATTTTCCAGTTGCCATGATAACCTTTTTAGCCTTGGTCCGATTATCTGGTATTACAGTTTTAAAGTGACCAGAAAAATCATCCAATTTTGATACACAACTTTTGTATCGCAATAGCATTTTGGGTGATAAAATGATAAGAGGTTTTTGCCAATTTGCTCTCACTTGTCTACGAAGGATATGAAAATAATTAGCAGGTGTACTACAATTTGCAACCACAATATTTGCACTCGCACAGGCTGAGAGGAGTCTCTCCGGTCTTCCCGTAGCATGATCGGGTCCTCCCCCATCTATGCCATGGGGAAGCAGTATCACAAGATTGGATTTTTGGAGCCATTTGTTTTCCCCACACACCACAAATTGATCAAAGATAGATTGGGCAACATTTAAAAAATCTCCAAATTGCGTCTCCCATACATTTAGTTCATGGTTTTTTAAGAGAGAATATCCATATTCGAATCCTAGTATGGAAGCCTCAGAGAGGGGTGTATTGAACACTTGAAATCCTTCCCAATTAGAAAAAATAGATTTTGTATTCTCTGTGGATTGGCAGTGGAGCTCAAAATGCCTCTGGGTAAAGGCTCCCCGAACAGTATCCTGACCACTAAATCGAACCTTTTTCTTTTCCTCCAAGACTGATGCAATGGCAAGAGCCTCCGCAGTCGCCCAATTTATAGAGCCCTCCCCTAAAAATGATTCCTTTCTTTGTTTTATAAAATTTTCTATCTTGGGGTGAAGCCTAATCTCTCCTGGATCATTGATTTTTTCTTCGAGATATTTTAGAGTTATTTTATCTATTCCCGTGGGAACTGGTTTTAAGATTTCTAAAATATACTCTTCTTTTAGCTCGGGGTATTTTTTAGTCTCTTTGATTATTTCCAATTCTTTGATTCTAAAAGCAGATTCAAGTTTGGTTTGAAACTCTGTGAAATCTAATTTTATATTGTACTTTTTTGCATACCTATCGGATGCTGATTCTAATTTCTCGATGATGTCGTACATCTTAGGTTGGGTAAATCGGGGTTCATCCACTTCATTGTGACCCCTTCTTCTATATGTGAGAAGATCAAGTATCACATCAGATTGAAATTTATTTTTAAACTCTACTGCAAATCTCCCCGCAAGTGCCACTGCATCAGGATCATCGCTATTTATATGGAGAATTGGTGTATTTGTAATTTTACCATAATCCACAGAAGTAAGAGCTGTTAGCACCTCGGAGGGATTGGTAGTAAATCCAACTTGGTTGTTGAGCACTAAATGAATGGTTCCACCCACACTGTAAGACGGTAAATCTGCGAGTTGTAAGAGTTCTGCATTGATACCCTGTCCTGAAAAAGCGGCATCCGTGTGAAGGGCTAGGTGAAGGGGATTTTTTTGTTCTACCACCATGGATTTTGCATACCCCATACTAACAGATGCCACCAATGATAAGTGAGATGGATGGGGTGATACCCATACTGGAATTTTTTTGGAAGCTCTCTCAATACTACCCGACCAACCCAAATGATAAATGGAATCCCAGGAACCACCAAAGTCTCTGTCGTACTCCAAAAATTCCTTGGTCTCTGTGATAATTTTATCCAACGGTTTTTCAAATAAAAGAGCCATTTGGGCTAACCTTCCCCTATGCATTCCCCCAGCAACCAAACTGTCTGTACCAAAGTCAGCTACGGAATTGTAAATGATACGATCTACTAAGGCAAGGAAACTTTCCGCACCCGAGAGTCCAAATGTCTTTACTCCAGGGAGTAATTTTAAGAGCATATCTTCAAAAATCTCTCCCTTTTTCATGATTTCATAAATAGATTTCGCATCTATCCATTTGTCAGGCTCGGAATTTTCAATAAAATTGCAAATAAAGGAATATTTTTCTGTATCATAGATATGTGCAAACTGCCAAGCAATTGAACCGAGATACCTTTTTTTGATAGATTCATCTGTTATTGTGCTACAGATTTTTTCAAAAGCCTTGGATTTTTCTCTTGGTGGAAATAGTGGATTTGCATTGGCATAGAACCAAGCCGTATTACGAAAGTCAGTCAGGGAGGGTCTATCTTCGATAGTATCACTGAGGATTCCAAATAAATAGTCTAAGGCTCCGGGGTCCCCTGCTCCGAGGACGTCCGAATTTTTTTTAAATTTTGTCATACTAATCTATTCCAATATGTTAGGCTAAAGAATTGGCTATTTCCAGTCTTTCCACCAAGGTTTCAGTTTTTATTGGGTCTTTCTCACTATAATCTTCTACCATTTCATAGAGGGTGTTTCTTTGGAAGGGGAGATTTCCAGATTCTCGAATGATAGATACCATTTCATAGGGAGTGATTTCCTGCCCATACTTAGCTCCTGAGCTTCGGCTTATACTCTCGTTCATGAGAGTTCCACCCAAATCATTCGCACCTGCATTGAGAATCTCCCTAGCCATATCAGGACCTAGCTTTACCCAAGATACTTGAATATTATCAATCAAACCTCTAAAGTACAAGCGTGCGACTGCATGCATTTTTAAATTTTCTTCTCTTGTGGGACCCGGTCTTACATTTGAATTTTTTACGTAAAGGGGACTCTCATAGTGTACAAAGCCAAGTGGTACAAATTCTGTAAATCCCCCTGTCTCTTTTTGTATTTCACGAATGGTCTCCATGTGAGAGGCCCAATGGGAAGGATTGTCAATGTGTCCATACATAATGGTAGATGTAGATTTCAAACCTACCTTATGGGCGGCTTTGATAATTTTAATCCAATCTTCTGTGCTTAATTTATTTCTGGTGAGCTGTTTACGTATTTCAATGTCTAAAATCTCTGCGGCAGTTCCGGGTATGGTTCCCAGTCCAGCTGATTTTAATCCCATTAGAAACTCTTCGTATGACTTCTCTGTTTTTCTAGAACCATTTAGTATCTCAAAAGGGGAAAAAGCATGGATATGGATTTCAGGTATTTCCCTTTTAATTGCCCGTACGATTTTTTCATAATGGTCGCCTGAGAGATCGGGATTGAGACCACCCTGAATACAGACTTCTGTAGCTCCTCTCTCATATGCCTCTCTTGCTCTATTTACAATGACCTCAAAGGATAGAGTTTCAGCACGCGAATCATTTTTACTTTTCGCAAAACCACAAAACTTACATCCCATATAGCAAATATTAGTAAAGTTGATATTTCTACAAATGACAAAACTCGCCCAATCTCCCTTTACTAATTTTTTTACATAATTAGCCACTTCTAAGAGAGCAGTTAAGTCTTTTTCTTCCGCATAAAATAATTTTTCTGCCTCTTCTGTGGAAATTTGTATCTCACAGAGTGACTTCTCCAAAATTCTTGCAATAGGGGGGGAAACAGCTGAGAGAGAAGGTAAATTTTGAATATGTATTGTATTTCTTACCATATTTATTCCTTAATGCAAGATTTGATTTTGTGGATAACCATATTGGTCAGCCTTTTGATTTAGCTTAGTACGTATTTCATCTGTAACGAAACCTTTCTTATTTACAAAAAAATCACCATACACTGTAAAACGTTCTTTTAATTCAAATCCCATTGATTTGGTAGTTTCATTTAAAATAGAAATCTCGGGCCAGGCATGTTCGGGGTTTATAAAATCTTTTGTGATGGGCGAGATACCACCCCAATCATTGATACCGGCATTTATATAGTCCCTATGTCTTTCGTGTAAATTGGGCGGTGCCTGTATGCTGATATCACTGGGTAATATAATTCTTGCTGTGGCAATGGTTCTGAGCATATCCTCAATGGAAGGCTCTGGATGGTTTGCCATTTTTATATAAGGTTTTTGTTGAAAATTTTGAATGATAACTTCTTGGATATGCCCATATCTTTCATGTATTTCTTTGATAGCCTCAAGGCTTTCCACTCTCTCTTCAAATGCTTCCCCTATTCCAATTAAAATTCCTGTAGTGAAGGGAACTTTTAACTTACCTGTAATCTCCAAGGTGTTCAGTCTGAGATCGGGAACCTTATCGGGACAACCATGGTGTGCCATACCTTTTTTTAAAAGTCGGGTGGAAACTGTTTCTAGCATCATTCCCATGCTACCACTGAATGGCTTGAGAACTACAATTTCTTCTTCGGTAAGTGTACCTGCATTTACATGAGGGGTTAAGGATGTATTTCGTAGTACCCATTCACACATTTCGGCTAAATATCCTATCATAGTTGTATGACCTAATTTTTTTAGCTCGGTTCTTGCTTTTTCATAACGTTTTTCGGGTTTTTCACCCAAAGAAAAAAGTACTTCCTTACAGCCCATTTTTTCAGCTTGTTTTACAGAATCATAGACTTCATCTCGGGACATGATTTTTGCAAGGGGTGAGTCGGGATGTTTTACAAATGCACAATAAGAACATGTATCTCGACACATATTGGTAAGGGGTACAAATACTTTTCTGGAATAGGTGATTGTACTTCCCCATTGTTGGTTTCTGATTTGTACTGCTTTTTCCATTATCTCTTTTAAATCTGATTCTTTTGAGATTGGATGTTGCTCGAGTATAGGTAGCATCAGTGGTGGTGCTCCTCATGGATATGATCATTTACATAGTGATTTGCAAGTGAGTCCCCACCAAAGTCAAACTTGAGATCCCGCCATACAGTATGGATATGATTGGCATCTCTTTGGGTATTGTCATACTCTATAAAAATTCTTTCTCCCTGGATTCGATAATAATGGGGCTCTCCGGGTTCATTAGAGCCCGCCCATAAAAAGTGAATGGAATCTAATTCATGTTTTAAAATAGAATGCTGGCTATCAGCTAGAGCGGATGGCAAACGATCGAGGTAACAATGCACCAGGGCATTGAAAACTTCCCGATTGGAAGCATTTAAAGAGGAATATGGAACACCTTTGGGTTTTTTAGTGAAACTAATTTGCTTTAGGTGCTCTGGTGTTATACCTAATTTTCTCTCCGCCAGATCCTGTATCTCTTGGATTCGATTTCCCAACTGGCCTTCAAAATAACCACGCCATATTTCGGGAAGGGGTAAAGGTTGATCTCCCTCACTTAGCGTAATACGATTGGCAGAGACAATATCTGCGGGAGCAACCATGGATACAAGGGCAATCTTACTATTTTCAGGAGAAAGTTCTCGAAACAATTGCCTTCCATAATCTTCCAAGGCTCCTAGGGGTCTATGGAGGTGGGGTCCAAGCAAGGGGCTGTTGGCGGGATCCAAACCAAAAAAGCTAGGTGTGGTAGAGACCAATTGTCCATCCATAAATGTATAATTTAAGGATAT
>JACCDP011066146.1_pt1 | contig 11245 bp, 11 predicted proteins | sample 7445841 | NCBI WGS metagenome assembly JACCDP01 (sample SAMN15323441, study PRJNA562643) | freshwater metagenome | isolation source: river surface water | place: USA:Blue River Watershed | collected 2017-08-17
CGAGGCCACGGTCGCCGCGCCTCAGCAAGGCTCGCTGATCGAGGATGCGATGAGCAGCGCTTCGCCGGCACCCGCCCCTGTCGTGGACGTGGTGGCCCCGCCGCCGCCAGCGCCTGCACGCGCGCCGGAACCTGCGCCTGTCGCCCAGGCTTTCGAGCTGCCGCTGGGTGAACTGCACGCCATCGCCGAAGGTGCGGGCCTGCAGTGGGTCAACTCCGACGCCGACAAGATCGCCGCCGCCCAGGCCGCCATCGCGGCCGAGCCCGCCCCCGCGCCGCTGGGGCGCGAGCCGGCGCCGGTCGTTGTCGTCGACGAAGGCCCGCTGGTGCTCGTCGAAACGCGCAAGGACCTGAGCCAGGTCAAGCTGCCGTTCGAAGCCTGATCTTCCCGACCTGATCCCACCCCAAGCGACGCCGCTCGGCCACAAGCCGGGCGGCGTTCTCACATCCCGAGCCCAACCCCGAGGCCCTCATGACGACGCCCCCCGCCACCGCAGCCGCCGCGGCCAAGATGCCGCCGCAGATTCCCTACATCATCGGCAACGAAGGATGCGAGCGCTTCAGCTTCTACGGCATGCGCAACATCCTGACGGTGTTCCTGATGACCAGCCTGCTGCTGGCCATTCCGGAGCCGCTGCGCAAGGCCGAGGCCAAGGAGGTGTTCCACACCTTCGTCATCGGCGTGTACTTCTTCCCGCTGCTGGGTGGCTGGCTGTCCGATCGCTTCTTCGGCAAGTACAACACCATCTTCTGGCTGAGCCTCGTCTACTGCGTGGGCCATGCCTGCCTGGCCATCTTCGAGCACAGCATCCGCGGCTTCTACGTCGGCCTGTTCCTGATCTCGCTGGGTTCCGGCGGCATCAAGCCGCTGGTCAGCGCGTTCGTGGGCGACCAGTTCGACAAGAGCAACCGGTCAATGGCGCAGAAGGTCTATGACGCCTTCTACTGGATCATCAACTTCGGCTCGTTCTTCGCTTCGCTGCTGATGCCGGTCGTGCTCAAGCACTGGGGCGCCAGCGTCGCGTTCGGCCTGCCGGGCGTGCTGATGGCGCTGGCCACGCTGATCTTCTGGAGCGGCCGCAAGAAATACGTTCACCAGCCGGCGCGGGGCGCCAACCCGCACAACTTCCTGAAAGTGGTGTGGACGGCACTGAAGGCCGGCAACCTGGGCCTGGGCGTCGCGGCCGTGGGCATGCTGGCTGCTGCCTACAGCCTGAGCCGCATGGGCGACCTGGGCTTCGTTGCCGCCGTCTGCCTGGCGATGGTGCTGGTCATGGGCTTCGGTGGCGTTGGCGCGTGGCTGCAGCTCGAGCGTGCGCGCGGCACCCACCCTGACGAAGCCGTCGATGGCGCCCGCGCCGTGCTGCGCGTGCTGGTGCTGTTCGCACTCGTCACGCCGTTCTGGTCGCTGTTCGATCAAAAGGCCTCGACCTGGGTGCTGCAGGCCGACCAGATGGCCAAGCCCGAGTGGTTCCAGTCGTCCATGATGCAGGCGCTGAACCCGGCTCTGGTGCTCATCCTCATCCCGTTCAACAACCTGGTGCTCTACCCGCTGATCACGAAGGCAGGTGTGCGCGTGACGGCGCTGCGCCGCATGGGTGCCGGCATTGCCATGTCGGGCCTCGCCTGGATCGTCGCCGGCACGCTGCAGCTGTGGCTGGACGGTGGCGAGACGGTCAGCATCGTCTGGCAGATGCTGCCGTACGCGCTGTTGACGCTGGGCGAGGTGCTGGTCTCCGCCACGGGCCTGGAGTTCGCGTACAGCCAGGCGCCGCAGTCGATGAAGGGCACCATCATGAGCTTCTGGAACTTGTCGGTGACCGTGGGCAATCTGTGGGTGCTGCTGTCCAACGTCAGCGTGAAGAGCCCGGGCGCGATGGCGGTCATCCACAGCACCGGCTACAGCGAGACGGCGTGCCTGATGTTCTTCTTCGCCGGCTTCGCGCTGGTGGCCGCGCTGCTATTCGCACTGGTCGCCAGGCGCTACCCGATGCAGGACAACTACCGCGCCTGACGCCCCCACCCGGCCCGCAGCGGTGGCCTCAGCGGCGCCGACTCACGTGCGCCGGGCGCCCGTCGCCCACCGCGGCGCCAGCGCCGCAGCACGACACCGCCCACGAATGCCCTAACTTATCGACTGCGAGCGATGCGGAAATAGTTACACCGCGTCGCCCGGCTCCTCTCGGCAGAAACGCCGATGATGCGGCGGAGACAACAACTGTCTGCGCAACTGAAGAGCTAGCGCAGCGACGCCAGGGAATCATGCTCGCCACCGTCAAGAAGATTGCTGCACTGGCTGCCTACCTCCTGGCGGCCTTGGGCATCGCAACGCCCGCCGCTGCACATGGCAGTCCGCAGAAGGCGGTCACACGCTCCGAAGAAGCGCTGCTGGCGGAGGTGGAGTCGACCTGGCGGGGCTTCCTCGACAAGGCCGCGAACAACGACCGTGCGGCACTCGACTACCTGGCGCCTCAGCTCCGATCAGAATACGGCGCGCCTTCGGCGTTTGCTGCATTGTCGAAAGTGAAGTCCATGCAGAAGGACTTCGATGTGCTCGAAGTCGATGCAACGCGCGCGCAACTGGCCACCGTGTTGGCCCGCAACGGCCAGGACTCCCTTCACTACGTGAGGCTCGAGAGGTCGCGTGGCCGCTGGTGGATCGCCGGCCTCTGATCTCTCAGGTCGCCGGGGCATGATGGTCTCGACGGAGCACCGCGTTGGCGGTGCCGTCATGGCGCCGGCCAGCGCACCGCACGCTGCCCGCATTGCCGCGCCGTGGAAACTGCCCGCGCGGTGTTCCACTCGGCGCCGCGACGGCGCCCCGACACGCCGCCGGCTCTGGCCGACCGAGCAGCTGTTCTTTCCAGCCCCACGATGAACGACGCCCGACCGCCCCGCCCCTACCTCGACCCCACGCAGGTCGACCACCACGCACCCGCGCCCCCGTCCGCGCCCCCCGAGCCTGCGCGCTGGGAGCAGGCGTCACACCAGTCGCGTCGCACGCCACAGCGGCCAAGGCAGCCGGCGAGGGTCAGAAAGACGGGCTATTTCAAGGCGCACTGGCTCGGCGAGCACAGCCTGGTGCGCAGCTACTGGGTCAACAGCTTTGTCGTCGCGGCGCCGCTGGCGTTCGCGCTGACCGGGCTGATGGGCTGGATCAGCGCCAAGGGAGACTCGCTGCAGGTGCTCTCCATCGTCATCCTGATCGGCTGCCCCTTGCTGCTGATGCTGGATGTCTGGTGCATCGTCGGCGCGTGGCGCTCCGCCGCCCACTACCTGCGCGAAGGCGGCTCCGCCCTGTGGGGCTGGCTCGCGCGCGTCACGCTGGCGCTCAGCACGCTGCAGCTGGCGGTGTCGGTGCTGTTCGGCTTGCTGCCCCAGGTGGGCGGGTACTGGAAGATGGCCCGCGGCATCGACCCGATCGGCCAGGCGACCTTCACCTTCTCCGCTGACGGCCGCAGCCTGCGGCTGGACGGCGTCATCGGCATGGGCGATGGCCAGCGCCTGAAGACCTTGCTGGCCAGCGAGGCCGCGCGCGGCCTCAAGCGCGTGGACCTGGCCTCGCCGGGCGGCCGGGTGCGCGAAGCCGAGCGCATGGCCGCCGCCATGAAGGAGCACCGGCACGAGGCACGCGCCGTGGGCACCTGTGCCAGCGCCTGCACGCTGGTCTTCCTGGCCGGCAGCCCGCGCCAGCTGGCGCCACAAGCCCAGCTGGGCTTTCACCGCGCGTCCACCGGCACCTACAACCCGGTCTTCGAGGAGCTGGCCAATCAACATCTGGCCAGCATCTACCGCGAGCTGGGCCTGCCCCAACCCATGATCGACAAAACCTTGCGTACGGCGTCCAGCAGCATCTGGTTTGCCCCGCGCGAGGAGCTGCAGTCGTATGCGCTCATCGCCGCCGCCCCACGCACGCTGGCGATCACGCTGCCCGCCGCCGACGCGCCGCTGGCGGATTTCGACGACGCGCTGCGCATGCATCCCGTGTGGGAGGCGCTGGAGCAGCGACAGAGCGGCACCATCGCCGCCGTGGCCCAGGGCATGCTCACCGCGCGCCAGGCCGGCGCCAGCGACGACGATGTGCAGGCAACGGCGCTGCTGCCGCTGGCCGCCCAGATGCCGACGATCATCAACGCCGCCGAGCCCGCGCTGCGGCGACGCTATGTTCAATTGGTCGGCGACCAGCTGAAGTCGCTGCGAACGCCGGCCACACCCGGCACGCGCCCGGCCTGCCGCGACCTGCTCGATGGCCGACTGGCCGCGCGTCAGCAGCTCTCGGAGGACTTGCTGGCCCGCGAAACGCAGTGGCTGCTGGAGGCTGCAGGCAGTGCACCGGCGCGCGGCGCGGCGGGCAAACCGCCCTCGGCGCTGGAAATGGAAGTGCTGGAACGCACCGTGGGCACGACCGCCCAAGGCATGCTCGCGCAGCTGTGGAGCGACGCCGCAGAGACGGCCGCCGTGGGCGCCCCCTGCGAACCCGTCATCGCCATGCTGGACCGTCTGCCCGGCCAACCCCCGGCCCGCCGCGAGCTTGTCGAGAAGCTGATGTTCGCCACCCGTTGACTCGAGAGCTTAGGCGCCGCGCTCAACCACCACGAAGCTGACCGCGTAGTCGCTCTCATCGCTGAGCGTCACCAGCCCGCTCAGGGCCCGCTCGGCGAACCAGTCCGCCAGCGGGCCGGCGAGCTGGAGCACCGGCTTGCCGCTGGCCTCGTTGAGGATCTGGCAATCCGGCAGGCGCATCGGCAGGTGCAGGCCCAGCCCGATGGCCTTGCTGAACGCCTCCTTGGCCGAAAAACGCGTGGCGAGGTAGCGCACGCCACGGGTCTCGGAGCGCGCGCGACGGGCGCGGAAGACGCGCAGTTCGTCGGGCCCCAGCACCTTCTCGGCGAAGCGCTCACCGCGGCGCGCCAGCGTGGCCTCGATCCGGCGGATGTCACAGATGTCGGTACCGATGCCGTAGATCATGGAAAGGCAAAGACCAGGTTGTCGATGGCTTCGCCATCCAGGATGAAGTGCGTGCGGCCGATGACCGTCGCCCCTTCGCGTTGATAAAAGCGCTGGGCGCCAGCATTGCCCACCCAGACCGACAGCCAGATCGGCCGGCCCGCCCACGTGTTGCGCGCCGCCGCCAGCAGCTCCCGCCCCAGGCCCCGGCCCGTGCAAGGCGGCGCCACGTACAGGCGCTCAAGTTCGACGTCGGGCTGCGCGCCCGGCACCGGCGCGGGCACACCGCAGCGCAATTGCGCAAACCCCGACAGCACGCCGGCGCCGTTCTCCAGCACCCACAACGCACACGCCGGATCGGCCACCCGTTGCTCGAAGACCGCTGGCGTGAACGAGGCCGCCAGGTAAGGCAGGGCCCTGCGGTCCACGCCCTCGGGTGCATAACTGTCCAGCCACACCCACTGCGCCAGCGACGCAAGCAGGTCCACATCGGCCGCCCGAGCGCGCCGCAGCGTCATGCGTAAGCGGTGGCGATGGCGCGTTGGTAGGCCTTCACCGTCTCGGCGTAGCCCAGCTCCAGCGCGTCGGCGATCAGCGCGTGGCCGATGGACACCTCCAGCACGCCCGGCACGGCGTGCAGGAAAGCCGTCAGGTTGTCGCGGTTCAGGTCGTGCCCGGCATTGATGCCCAGCCCCACCTGCAGCGCCGCTTCGGCCGTGGCCGTGAAGGCGGCCAGCACACCAGCCGCGCGGTCGGTGCCGAAGGCACTGGCGAAGGTCTCGGTGTAGAGCTCGATGCGGTCCGCGCCCAGCTCGGCCACGGCGGGCATGGCCGCGGGGATGGGGTCCATGAACAGGCTGACGCGCACACCCAGGTCCTGCGCCTCGCGGATCAACGGGGCCAGGCGCGCGGCATCCTGCGGCAGCGTCCAGCCGTGGTCGGAGGTGAACTGGTCCTCGGCGTCGGGCACGAAGGTGACCTGGTGTGGCCGGTGGCGGCGCACGAAGTCCATCAGGTTCTGCGTCGGGTTGCCCTCGATGTTGAACTCGGCCTGCGGCCAGTCCTTCAACAAGGCGGCCAGGTCATCGACATCGCCCGGCCGGATGTGGCGGGCATCGGGCCGCGGGTGCACCGTGATGCCCTGGGCACCGGCCAGCAGACAATGCTCAGCGGCGCGCAGCACGCTCGGGATGCCGAGGTGACGGGTGTTGCGCAGCAGCGCGACCTTGTTGACGTTGACCGACAGCGCGCAGCGGGCGCCGGCATGGGCGAAGGGGTTCATGGGTCAGGAGTCGAGCAGTTGTTGCACGTCGACCATCAGTGCGCGTGTGCGCAGCGGCTGGTGCCCGAGATGGTAATGAAGCAGGCCGCGCAGCGTGGTTTTCAGCGCTGGCGATGCGGTGGCACAGGCCTGGCGCAACGCATCCATGCTCCCATGCAGCAACGCCGCCTGCAGCTGCACCAGCAGCGCACCCGGCAGACTGGCATCGGTGGTGGGCGGAATGACACCGGACTCGGGCGACAGCTGGTAGCGGCGTTCGGGGTCGACATGGGCCTGCGTGGGCGTGACGACGCTGAGGTCAGGCAGCAAGCCCAGCTCGGCGAGCAACTTCAGCTCGAAGGCGCGCAGCACCTCGTCCCCTTCGCTCAGGTGAGCCAGCGTGTCGGCATAGGCGTCGAACAGCGCCGGGTGCGGGTCGTGCCGGGCCAGCAGCTTCAGCAGCAGCTCGTTGAGGTAATAACCCGAGAACAGCGCGGCACCGGCCGGCAGCGTGGCGCCACCGCCCCACTCGGCCGTGCGCAGGGTCTGCACCTCACCGCCCTCGGCGGATGCCGATTTCCCCGGCTTGCTCAGCGACACGGAGATGCGCTGCAGCGGCAGCAGCACGGCGCGCAGCTGCGAATAGGGTCGCTTGGCGCCCTTGGCGGCCACGGCCACCCGGCCGGCTTCGCGCGTGAACAGGTCGAGGATGAGGCTGGTCTCGCTCCAGTCATGCTGGTGCAGCACGTAAGCAGGCTGGACAGCCGGCGGGCGCGTCAGCCGCATGGGATCACCACCCGGCGTCGGGCTGCCCCGAACCGGGTGAGCCCCCTCGGGGGCGCGCAGGCCCACCCGCCGAACTGGGGGCCTTATTCATAGCCGTAGCTGCGCAGATGCTCTTCGCTGTCGGCCCAGCCCGAGCGCACCTTGACCCACAGCTCCAGGAACACACGGCCATCCATGAGGTGCTCGAGCTCCTGGCGCGACTCCGAACCGATGCGCTTCAGCCGCTCGCCACCCTGGCCGATGATCATGCCCTTGTGGGCGTCGCGCTCGACGACGATGCTGGCGCTGATGCGGCGCAGCTCGCCCTCGTCCTCCCACTTGTCGATGATGACGGTGGACGTGTAGGGAAGCTCATCGCCGGTCAGCCGGAACAGCTTCTCGCGGATGATCTCGCTGGCGAGGAACTTCTCGCTGCGGTCGGTCAGCGCGTCCTCGTCGTAGAACCAGCCCTGCTCAGGCAGGTAGGGCTTGAGGATCTTGAACAGCCGCGTGACGTCCGCCTCTTTCTTGGCCGACAGCGGCACGAACTCCGCAAAGTTGCGGCGCTCCTGCATGCCCTTCAACCAGGGCGCCAGCTCGGCGCGGCGGTGCACGGCGTCGAGCTTGTTGGCGATCAGCACGACCGGCTTGTCCTCGGGCAGCAGGCCCAGCACCTTGGCGTCGTCCAGGCCGAAGCGGCCGGCCTCGACGACGAACAGCACCAGGTCCACGTCGGCCAGCACGCCATGCACGGTGCGGTTGAGCGTGCGGTTCAACGCCGCGTTGTGCTTGGTCTGGAAGCCGGGCGTGTCAACGAAGACGAACTGCGCCTCGTCCACGGTGCGCACACCGGTAATGCGGTGGCGCGTGGTCTGGGCCTTGTCGGACGTGATGCTGACCTTCTGGCCCACGAGGGCGTTCAGCAGCGTGGACTTGCCGACGTTGGGCCGCCCGACGATGGCGATGAGGCCGCAGCGCTGGGCGGGGCCGTCAGCGGGGGCGGCGGTGGGGGGAACGGCGTCGGTGGTCATGGCTTGCCTCGTTCGGCGGTGAGTCGGTGCTGAAGACGGTCGAGCAGGCGGCGTGCGGCCTCCTGCTCGGCAGCGCGGCGTGAGCGGCCTTCGCCGAGCTCGGCCGCCTCCAGGGCAGGCACCGCGCATTCGACCTCGAAGGTCTGGGCATGCGCCTGGCCACGGGTGGCGACGATGCGGTAGCTGGGCACGGCGATGCGGCGCGCCTGCAGCCATTCCTGCAGCGCCGTCTTGGCGTCCTTGCCGAAGTCGCCGCTGCTGGCGGCCATGGCGATGGTCTCGGCGAGCAGGCGGCGCACGATGGCCAAGGCCGCGTCGTAGCCGGCGTCGATGTAGGCCGCGCCCAGCAGGGCCTCGACCGCATCGGCCAGGATGGAGGGGCGATGCGCGCCACCGCCACGGGCCTCGCCGTCGGACATCTTCAGCACCGCCGGCAGGCCCAGCGTGAGCCCGAGGCGGTGCAGGCTGTCCTCACGCACCAGATGGGCGCGCACGCGCGTCAGGTCGCCCTCGTCGGAGCCGGCATAGCGCTCGTACAGCAGGCTGGAGACCGCCAGGCTCAGCACCGCGTCGCCCAGGAACTCCAGGCGCTCGTTGTGGTCCGATCCGTAGCTGCGGTGGGTCAGCGCCCGGGCCAGCAGCTCGGGGCGTTGGAAGCGATGGCCGAGACGATGTTGCAGGGCATCAAGAGCAGCGGCATTCATCGTCCGGGCGCCATGGGCAGCGCAATCAACGTGACTTGCCCCGGTACTTGATCAGCAGGTAGACCGGGCCGAAAAGGTCGATTTCCTTGTCCCACGAGAACTCGATGACGACCTTGTCGTTGCTGTCTTTGGTAACGATCAGGTCGGAGCTCTTGATGCTCGCGATGGAGTATTCGGTCAACGTGGCGTGATCGAACTGCTCGCGCACCTGCGGAACGGTCGCGGGGTTGCTGGACGCGATGCGGTCCACCACGCGCTGCACCGTGTAGAACTCCAGCACGGTCGGGAAGACCTTCATGCCCACGACGGCCACGCAGGCAATGACGGCGCCCCAGAACAGGAGGCCGATCAGCGACAGGCCGCGCTGGCGGCGCGAGGAAGACAACGGCAAACGGCTGCAACGATTCATTCTGGGTGTCAGTCGAAGAAGGTACCGATGCGCTTGAGGTTACCGAAATTCATCCAGACCAAGAAGGCCTTGCCGACGATGTTCTCGTCCGGCACGAAACCCCAGTAGCGCGAATCCCGCGAGTTGTCGCGGTTGTCGCCCATCATGAAGTAATGTCCTGCCGGCACCTTGCAAGTCACGGCCTCGACTGTGTAACGACAGTTTTCCTGGAACGGGAACGGGCCATCCGCTCGGTCAGGGTGGAAGCTGCGCACCGCATCCGGCTGCACGAGGATCTGGTGCGGCTTGTCACCCAGTTTCTCGGTGAAGCGAGGCCGGTACACGCGCGGCGAACCACTGTCGTCGTAGAAGTTGTCCACGAACTGCGTCGGCTGCAGCTGGCCGTTGACGTAGAGCTTCTGGTTCACGTAGCTGATCTCGTCGCCCGGAATGCCCACGACGCGCTTGATGAAGTCGGTCGTCGGGTCTTCGGGGTAACGGAACACCATCACGTCGCCACGCTTCACGTCGTTGACGGGAATGATCTTCTTGTTCAGCACCGGCAACCGGACGCCATAGTGGAACTTGTTGACCAGGATGAGGTCGCCCACGAGCAGCGTCGGCACCATGGAGCCGGACGGGATCTTGAACGGCTCGAACAAGAACGAGCGCAGCAGGAAGACGACCAGGATCACCGGGAAAAGGCCGGCGGTCCAGTCCAGCCACCAGGGCTGCTGCAGCAGTTGCTGGCGGGCAGGCTCGATGTCGCCATCCACGCGGCTGATGCCCTGCGCGGCCAGCGCGTCGCGGCGCTTGGCGTCGTTGTCGAGCAGGTTCTGCGCGGCGGCCCGGCGGGCGGGCGCGAAATGGAAGCGTTCGGCCAGCCAGTACAGCATGCTCACGGTCGTCAACACGAAGAGCAGCAACGCGAAGTTGCCGCTCCACCGACCGACGTACCAGCCGCCGAGATAGGCCACCAGGGCCGCGTACAAAACACCGGTCAGTGCGCTCATCGAGGAGTTTTTCAAGGCGGGGGAATCCGGCTGTGGGAAGGTTCAGTCGTCGACTTGCAGGATGGCGAGGAAGGCTTCTTGCGGCACTTCCACCGAGCCGATCTGCTTCATGCGCTTCTTGCCGGCTTTTTGCTTTTCCAGCAGCTTGCGCTTGCGGGTGATGTCACCGCCGTAGCATTTTGCCAGCACGTTCTTGCGCAGCGCCTTGATGTTCTCGCGCGCGATGATGTTGGCCCCGATGGCCGCCTGGATGGCCACGTCGTACATCTGCCGCGGGATCTGCTCGCGCATCTTGGCCGCCACCGCACGGCCGCGGTACTGGCTCTGGCTGCGGTGCACGATCATGGCCAGCGGGTCGACGCGGTCGCCGTTGATCATGATGTCGACCTTCACCACGTCGGCCGCGCGGTACTCCTTGAACTCGTAGTCCATGGACGCATAGCCGCGCGAGGCCGACTTCAGCTTGTCGAAGAAGTCCAGCACGATCTCGGCCAGCGGGATCTCGTAGGTCAGCATGACCTGCTTGCCGTGATAGGCCATGTTGAGCTGCACGCCGCGCTTCTGGTTGGCCAGCGTCATGACGACGCCAACGTAGTCCTGCGGCATGTAGAGATGCACGGTGACGATGGGCTCGCGGATCTCGCGGATGCGGCCGATGTCGGGCATCTTGGACGGGTTCTCGACCTGGATGACCTCGCCGTCGTTCATCTCCACTTCGTAGATGACGCTGGGCGCCGTCGTCACGAGGTCTTGGTCGAACTCACGCTCCAGCCGCTCCTGCACGATCTCCATGTGCAGCAAGCCCAGGAAGCCGACGCGGAACCCGAAGCCCAGCGCCTGGCTGACTTCCGGCTCGTAGCGGATGGACGCGTCGTTCAGGCAGAGCTTTTCCAGCGCGTCACGCAGCTGGTCGTACTCGCTGGCCTCGGTCGGATACAGGCCGGCAAACACCTGCGGCTGGATTTCCTTGAAGCCGGGCAGCGCCTCGGTCGCCGGGCCGGCGTTGTTGGGCAGCTTCTTTTCGAGCGTGACGGTGTCGCCGACCTTGGCGGCAGCGAGCTCCTTGATGCCGCAGATGATGAAGCCCACTTCGCCGGCCTTCAGGCCTTCGCGGTTCTCGCTCTTGGGCGTGAACAC
>JACCDP010132190.1_pt1 | contig 11244 bp, 6 predicted proteins | sample 7445841 | NCBI WGS metagenome assembly JACCDP01 (sample SAMN15323441, study PRJNA562643) | freshwater metagenome | isolation source: river surface water | place: USA:Blue River Watershed | collected 2017-08-17
AAATTTGTTTGCTCGATATTGAGAAGACAGTCTACGGCATTCTCTTTCAATACGCGACTTACTTCGCCTATGTAGCGCGCTTTTCTCTCGGAAAGACGATACATGTAAATATCCGCCGCTTCTACGTTTGGCGTATTTGTTAAAATAGACCCATGTAGAAAAATTTGAACATTTCTTTTTTCGAACTCCAAGTCTTTATGACTGCAGTTTCGCACGGCTCGACCAATCGTTTGCTCCGTCAGATTGATATTATACCATGGCTCCAATATATGAACTTGGCGAATATTCTTGAAATCGAGACCCTCTGTTCCCGACTTTGAAATAATAATGACTTTCACGAATCGTCCATCAAAGTTTGCTTCATTGCTAGCAGCTTTCACGTCTCCTATATTATCAGGCGATAAAGACGCTTCTCCCGAAATGACAACATATTTTGCTGGGAAAAATGTCTCATTCGCGCGCATTTCGCCTCTTTGGCGTGATGTAATTCCGTCTATTGCTCTTACCCCATCGGGTGGGTTATTGAATAACGATCTTGCTTTCGTACCATATCGCGTAAACCCCATACTCTCCAATGCCAGTGCCATAGGTATTACACCGCCCTCAATATAAAAACTGTAAATTAGTATAATACCTTCCGATTTATATATATTTTCGCAAATACTCTTTATTTTAGAACTATAGTTGCCGATTAACTCTCTGGAAAATATGTGCGGTTTATCATCTTTATATTCAAAACCTGTTTTCGTATCTTCGCTATAGTTCATGATATTTCTTAGACCGTATTTACCAACTAGAAGACGAATGTCGTAGTTGATATTATTGGTTTCGGGGTTAAAGTCGTCGGATGGGTATGAGATATTGAGAGCTTCCACGGGGCTTCGCAGGATATTAATGCCGACGGAAACGGATTCTTCAATCGTGCGCATTTCGTCGCGTTTCAAGGCGAGAAATTGTCGAATGATGTAGGAATAGACACTTTGTTGGTATTCTGATGCCGGATTCAAATATATTTTATCTTGCATTCTAGAGAGTTTACGGTGTTCGGGGATTCGTAAACCATTGATTTGCATGTTTGGAATTTCATATTGTTCGGGTCGTCTGGGCGACTCCGCACCCTCACCCGCACCCGCACCCGCACCAGAAAATGTATGTTCGGGGGCGAACTCATCCGGATAAATACGAAAGGGAAATGTATATGGATTTTCGCCGCGAATATAGGAGACATATCCTGTTGAAAAACGCCGCAAGTTTTCGCGCCCTGTTTCGGTGATTTGCCCCGGTCCATCCACCGTTTCTACAAATATACCTTCGTCGGGATTAGAATTAAAAACGTCGCGAATATCAATCTCAGCCCTCCCATCATTTATCCGCATAATATTGAGTAACCATATAATTTCACGGTAACTATTATACATAGGTGTGCCTGTCAAAAGAAGAAGACGCGTCATAAGGAAGGGTCCAAATTTTACCAGTTTTTCTAACTGTTCTGCGACGGCACGCGTCCCGCTTTTTTCATCCGTGCTTTTGATATTATGGAACTCGTCGATTACGATGAGGGAGTTACCGAATACTACTTTTAGTTTTTGCATCATGATTTTGGTTCGATGTGACCTATCCGTAATATCGTCACTTACGGCGGATGTTTTTTCAATAAGATTTGCAAATTGGTCGTATCCCAAAAAGCGGTAAGAACGGCGAATAATTTTTTTAATTTCGGATACGACTTTTTCTTCTTCCATGCCTTTCATGTTCATAGGGTTTATTTCTTTGAGGTATTTGTTACCAGTACAAGAGCGGATATTCCAAATACCGTCGATTAATTTCAGTTTATTTTTATCGAACAATTGTAGTTTGAAGTTTTGCTGGACGTTTGGGCTAGCAACAATAATAATTTTTTGCGAGGTTGACATGCCGATTTGAACCAAGTAGTCGCGCATTTCTTCGCATATTGTTATTGCGGAACATGTTTTGCCAGTTCCTAAACCGTGGTATAAAAGAAGGCTGTTATAGGGTGTTTGAAAAGAAAGAAAGTTGCGAACAAAGAGTTGGTGTGGCGAGAGTTCGAAATCCGCATTACACATTTTGTTGGAGTGTTTTTTTATTTCTTCTAAACTATTTTGTATGGTCCCGTCATATTTTGTGTCGGCGAATTCTTTTTTAGATGCGATTTTTATGTTAAACATTGGGTCGTCAAGTGTTGGGTATAAAAAGTTATATGCGTTTTCATCTGTTTGTGTTCCTAATTCTTCTGGCGATGGAGACGGCGAACCATCTTCGTCGCCCAGAGGTGATTTTAAACCAAGATTCGAAAATTGTTTATTAAAATGTTCAATTGATTTTTTTTCAGCATCACCTTTTTCTTTTAAGAATCTATTTTGTTGTTTTTTAGATTTTCTAGACATTTCGGGATTGAAAATAAACTCTTTTTGTTGTTGTTGTTGCTCTGGTGACATATTTGAAAGAAGGCGTTCTTGTAAGTCTTCTTGGTACCGGTATTCCCTTTCTTCCCTTCCTTCCCTTTCGCTTTCACTTTCGGATGCTGATGCCGATGCCGATGCCGATGACTGTGGTTGTATATAGGGTACTTCTTTTTCTGATGCTGACGCTGACGCTGACGTTGATGCTGCTGGTGTAGTAGCTTTGGATGCCGTGGATGATGACGCTGACGTTGACGATGATGATGATGATGACGATGATGGTGGTGGTGGGGGCGAGGATGGCTGCATTTTACTTTTCTTAAGATACTGTAAACTTTCTGCAGCGGCTGCTTCAACTTCCGACGATGGCGCTCTTGATAACTCATCGTCTGGAATATCGTACCCGAGGCGACTACTCATACTTTCTTGTGAAGGCGTACGTGATGCAGCGAATCCTTCCTGGCTTGATAAACTGCTACTTACTGTTGGTCTTCTACCTTGTTGTTGTTGTGGTTGGCTTCCAGGCGATGAAAGACTATCATCTCTTGGTTGAATAGATATATCAAATCCTGAACTATTACTACCTCTTGGGAGAGGAATATTAAAATCTCGCATATTCCCACTAGGCGTAGACAATGAAAGGTTTCTAGAGGAGTCACGTGAACTAGATGACGGTTTTGAAAGATTAGAGAAATTCGGGAAACTTAAATTTTGTCGCGATCGTGATGCGCTTGATAAATGCGGTGTACCACTTTTTTTATCGGAACTCTCGGAACCCGGACCCGGACCTTGACTGGGTGACGACGATGAGGACGACGACGAACTATCCAAAAATGAACCAACAGCCCCTGGAGGCATAGAAAATTTAACATCGGAAAGAACAGGCATTAAAATAATACCTCGATTTGAGTCAGCTACAACTTTTATAAAAGGGTCTAGGGAAGATAATGAGGATGCACCTGCAGCAGCAGCAGCGGCACCAACAGCAGCAGCACCTGCAGCTTCTCCTTGCCCACGATTAAGTAATGTGCGAACATTTTCCGGAATATTAATTTGTTTTATTTTAATAGCAGGTTTTTTACCTTTTTTATTTGGGTCTGAATCCATTTAATATATACTAATATATACTAATATATACTATATACTATAAATGAATAAGTAATTCTTATATAATGTTAATATAATGTTAATATAATGTTAATATAATCTATATTCTTGTAAAACTTTATTTATTTTTTCAATAATATTAATTTTTTCTAAATTATAAGGGCGAATACAATTGATACATTCTTCGAAACTAACCCATTTTATATTTCGCACTTCTGATTTTTGATATTCTTGAATATCTTTTGTATTGTTTATCATATGTGCTAGATAGTATTTATGTTTATAACTTTTAATATTTGAACCGATGAACATTTCTTCATAGGGGATAATGTTTTCAATAAGTTTAAAGTCGCATAAGTCGTAACCAGTTTCTTCCGTAAATTCGCGTAAACCACAGTCAATATCTTTTTCTTGGTAGTTTCTGCGACCTTTAGGAAACCCCCACTCTGGTTCATTCCAGTTTGTACTGGAAGACTCAATTAATGATTTTAAACTATACTCGACATCTTTAATTTTTATGCCTTTTTTAAGAGATTCGAATTTATCTTTAGAAGATGTTTCTTCGCCTCTATATTGAAGACTAGAGTATTCCCCCCATAGTAGTTTCCACATGTCTTCAAATTTCATATGTAAAAGTTTGCTTTTTTCATCCAACGTCATTTCATTGATTAGTGTTTGTATATATTGTATGTTAAATAAGGGATACTTTCCACGTATAAATTCCACAAACCCAAAACTATCATTTCTTTGTATTAAAAGATACTCGAGACAGTTATTTGTTGTACTATACCTAAATGAAATAATACCGACGCTTGTGATAGGATTTTTACAATCAACAAGTAAATGTCCCGTTTTTCCACAGTTGTTGCAAAAATTATTATATGTTGATTTTAATGATTTTGAATTCATAATTATATGTATTCTTTGTTATCTTTTTATATTGTTTCTAATTAGAAATGGTATTAGATTCGAATGTATGGGGACCACATTATTGGTTTGTCCTTTTGTCTATCGCCATTTGCTATCCCATTCACCCGAATGATGTAACAAAGAAAAAATATTATGAACTCATTCATAATTTTCCTCTATTTATGCCCGACTCGAGAATCGGTAATAAGTTTAGTGATTTAATAGACAAGTATCCTGTAACCCCTTACTTGGATAGCCGCGACTCGTTCATAAAGTGGGTTCATTTTATACATAATCGTGTGAATAAAATGACAAATAAAGCCGAAATTCCCCTCAAACAAGCATTGAAAGAGTACTACTACCACTATAAACCCAAAGCAGTAAAGATGCAAGAAGAGATGAAATATAGGGAAAAGTTAGTATTCTTTCTCATTTTAGTTGGTGGTATTGTTGGGGTATACTATTTATATAAAAAATAAAATATTTTACTAATATTTTAATAATATTTTAATAATATTTTAATAATATTTTAATAATATAATAATATATAACGTGGTAACAACACAGTAATATAAAAATGAAATATAATAAAATAATAAATTTTACCCCAAAATCGAGAATAAAGTCGAAACAAAAATCAAAACAAAAATCAAAACAAAGAAATAAAGTCAACACAAAAAAAATAAAAGATACATATGATGGAGGCGCGGCTTTTGCCAGAGGCGGGTTTGGTTGCATTTTTAAACCGGCATTAAGTTGTAAAAACTCTGATGTAGCCCCTAAACCAAATTACGTAAGTAAACTTATTGAAAGTAATAGAGGCAAAAGAGAATATATGTATATCTATAATATTAAAAAGAAATTGGAACACTTGCCTGCAAATATAAAGAGATATTTTTTACTTGATGATATTACCATGTGCGATCCGAAGGCATTATCGGACAAAGATAAAGTAAAGATAGAAAATGTGTGTCAATATATTTTGACCGATGTGAGTGATAGTAACACAAATATGCCGATAACTTCGCAGACTTTAAATAATAATTTACACAAGTTTAAAATAATAAACATGCCCGAGTTAAGTATGACATTGAATAATTATATAAATAAAACGATTCTCTCTCCTGTCGATATAGTAGCTCTTAATAATATTATTATTGAGTATTTAACTGTTGTAATACCATCTATGTATAAAAATAACGTAGTTCATGGCGATATTAAACCGGAAAATATGATGTTTAATGCGTCTGATAATAATACGCTTGTATTAATAGACTGGGGTTTATCGTATATCGTAGATAGTGACAGAAAAAATGTACCTGATGCTATAAATACGTTAAGTGTTCAACCGATGCATCCATTTTCTAGTTTTTTATTTAAATATAACCTAGTCGAAAGATACGATACATTCCTTAAAAATTTGAAAAAAGAAGGTGTTAAAATAACAAGAGATAGTTTGCGCGTATTTGCTATAACCGAATACATAAACTTTATGAGTGAGCATGAAGACCAACTTTCTTTTTTTAATAGTACATTCAATGCTGTTTATAGTGGCGAGTTTGCAAAGTATTTAAGTAACAAACAAGAACAATATACTGAAGCTACTATAATATATAATATGACCATGTACTATATTGTTGAATACATTCTTGATATTTTGATTGCATATACGGTTGACTATAAACAGAACTTGGGTAAATATTTTAACGAGGTGTATATAATGAATATAGACAGCTGGAGTTTAATGTCGGTATATAATGATTTAATAAAAAAGTCGCAAACATCATTTAAAATGAATGCTATAGAACATAAAATATTTGTTAATAAAATGATGTATATATTGACGGAGTACTTATTTAAAAATGGTAATGTTCCAATAAATGTCCCAAAAATAGTGTCCGAAATTAAAAACTTGAATCAGTATTTAATGAGTCTGAATAGTAAAAGAAATAGTTTTACTATAGTAAATAAATTAGGAGTTAGAAGTGTTAGAGGTGTTAGAAGTGTTAGAGGTGTTAGAAGTGTTAGAGGTGTTAGAAGTGTTAGAAGAGATGGGCGCGTTTCAAGTTTGAGAATGTCGAGAATTCAACCTGCTGTCGTTGCAGCAAACGGTGGATATAAAACTAGAAAGTCTACAAAGAGGAGAAAATAAGGTAAATAGAAGAAACAAGGATAAAATTTTGAAAAGATATATATTGAAAAATATTATATGTGGAGTATATAGTCGAGTATATATTTCGCAGTTTACAGTTCAAATTTCACATTTCACAGAATATAATGAAAATAGAGTTGGTTATATTTATAATAACTGGACTATTGATTGCAAACACATATTATGAAGGCAAGCTAGTAAAAATATTAAATACAGTAAAGAGTAGTAAGTATTTAAAGATGGCGACATTTGCATTTGGTGGTCTTTCATTGTATTTATTTTTAAAAAAAAATCCTGAAAATTCTAAGGAATTTTTAGGGCATGCAAATGATATGATAAAAACTTTACCTATGACACGTGACTCTATGGATTTGATTAGCCCATTTTTAAGTTTAACAAATACAAAGTCGTTTACAGATACAAATCAAGATATTTATATGAATAGTGGCGCCATGGGTGGCGGCGGTGGTGGTGGTATCGGTAACGGAATAAATAATCCAGGCGTGAATAGAATGATGATGTCGGGGCGAGGAACCACAAAACGAAGTGTAAGCGAGACGAAGAAAAAGTTTGTTGCTGCAAATCAGAATTGGTTATGTGGAGATTGTAAGCGTCAACTACCTGCGTGGTTTGAAGTAGACCATGTAATTGCTTTACATAATGGAGGTTCAAATGAGGTCGGTAATTTAGTAGCATTATGTCGGGACTGTCACGGTAAAAAAACAGCGATGGATAGATTAGACTATTCGTAAAGATGTAATAGTAACTATAACCCCAAAAAGAATAAATAGTAAATGAATAAATGTTTTTATATATTAATTATAATAGGATAATATATAAAAATGGATAGTATACCATCCGCAAATACAACATCATCATCATCATCGTTACTAAATATTATTCTATCAATAACAAGATTTATTATTTTTGCATTACTACTAGTATCATTTGTTATGTTATTTTCGACAGGTGGTCTAATAAAAAGTTATATGGTAGGTATATTTTTATTTTTATTAATCGTCTCTTTATGCGGTTTTAATAATATTGCTAATTTAGGTATTTTCCAGAATATAAACTTTCTCACATTACTATGGTGTTTACCCATAATAATTGTTTTGGTTATTTCTAGAAAAGAGCTATCCGAAAAAACAAGAGATATTACAGACCCACTATCGATTATATTAACAATTTTACTCTTACTGAATTTTACAATAGATTCTATTTTGCAGTTTATTGGCACTATTATTGGATGGGCAGCGAGATTATCGAATGTATTATTGCCTATTTTGATTGGTCTAGTACTAGCTACAATTATTTTAAGTGTTGTTTTTTATTGGGATAAAATAAGCACAAAAGTTAAACTATTATTTTTAGTTGCAGTAATTTTAGGGGCTTTATTCATAATAAATGGTGAAAACATTATTGCATACATTGCTACAAATAGTGTATCATTGGGTATAAATTTAATGGTTATTTTTGGTTTTGGTATTATCAACTATATTTTATACAAGTATACAGATAATGGATTATTTGCAAATGTATTTCAAATATTATCCGTTTTATTTTTAGCAAGATGGATATACTTGTATGCTTTTGAGTTTTACGGTTCTTCGGGTGTTAAAACATTTACATCTACGTTAGGTCCGGGAACTAGTGCGAAACCTGCACCGAATGCTTTTTTTTCTTACTTGACGGATATTAATTTTTACTGTGAAACAATAAAGTCGCTATTTACAGGAGTAATTAAGTACTTTTTATTGGCGATATTCTTGTTTTATGTATGGTTTACAATTTATATTTACTATAAAAATAGTTTTGAATTTTTAACCACATACAAAACGCTGTCGCTTATAGGGTTTTTAACAATTGGTGTTTTGCTAATGGTCTTGGCGATTTATTCCATGTCGGGAGGGTCAGGAGTAAAGGAAGTCGGACCGTATGCTAGCCTTATATCAAAAATAAGTTTATCTTTTATTATTTTCGCGGTTGTTCTAGGGTTGATTATTTATGGGCTTTCACGTGTAATGTCTATTCCCTCTACTTTAGACCAGATTATAAGTGTTATTAACTTTTTATTGTTGATGGTACTTATTGCATTAATACTTAGTATATTTAAGTTTGATACCTCAACAAGTTTGGTTTTATCGAATAATGTTGGGTTGGGATTTATATTCAATTTCATTATGAAACTAATATTATATATTCCTTGTTTTATCATCGACTGTTCAAATGTATTGAGAGAGCAGCTACAGTTGGCAAAGAAAGAGTATACTGTAGTAATTATATTAATCATTCAAATTGCCCTAATAGCTTCCAAGTTTTTGATTCCGAAGATATTTAATACAGTTATAAATAGCAATGGTGTTGTTTTGACACATAAAGTGTACCCTCTAGAAATAAAGAACAGTGTGGCGATTCCTCCCTCTATGAAGAATATGGTTAAAAATGTAAATTATGGAATATCTACATGGATATATATTCACCCCGTTCCAACAAACACAAATGAAGCATATATTCAAAATACCTCATTGATAAACTGCGGAAATGTTCCCGATATACAATACAATGCAGAAAAGAATGCCCTCATATTCTCCGTCGACGTTACAGACGCAAATGGCGGAAAACGTACTGTTATCGTACCCGATAAAAAAACAAAAAGAGAAGTAACAATCGTACATTCGCGATGGAATAACGTTTTTGTAAATTTTATAGAAGGTGGTATTGATATATTCTTGAACGGGGATTTAGTAATATCTCAACCGAATGTAATACCCTATCAAAATCCGAATGGTATTATTATAGGTTCATCGCCGGGTATATATGGTGAGATGTCTAACTTAGTATACTATAATACGCCGGTATTGGCGCAGAGTATTAAACTAATGTATGAGTCTATGAAAGATATGAATCCTCCTGTAACGGTGTAGAAGGGTGTAGAAGGGTGTAGTTTTGTTTTTATTTGTATTTATTTTTGTTCGTTACATTAAAGAATAAATGTTTTTATTGTTGTAATTGTTATTATAATTATTGTAATTGTTATTATAATTATTGTTATTGTTATTATAATTATAATTATTGTTATTAAGAAAAATTTCTAGGTGTATATTATAAATGGATTTAAAATTAATATTAGGTGTTGTAATAGTTGTTATACTTTTATATATTATATGGAGTTACTTTTTCACTTCCATGGAGGTGTTGATGTCTTTTCAAAGAGGAACGGAGTTATTTCACAAATCGCTTGACAACGTAATAGATAGTTCTAGAAATAATTATTCGTTTTCTGTATGGACATATATTGATGACTGGAGTGTAAATTATGGAAATAGTAAGAATATTTTAGCATTAGCTCCTGGTGAAAGAAGTCCGTGTTTTTTTGCTTTGTATTTTGCTAAAACAACAAATGATTTGCATATATACATTGAGCCTGCCAATCCGGATACTGTAGGAAAAAATGAAAATGTATATAACTCGCTTTCTTCTACTTGTAGTGTTACAAATTTCCCATTACAGACATGGGTAAATATATCGGTTAGTGTGTACAATCGCGCGATTGATGTATATATTGATGGTAAATTAATAAAGACTTGTAGCATGACTACCGTTGCGTCACCCATTTCAAAAAATACTGCTATTTTTGTAGGAGGAAATAGAACACCTAACAATACCCAGGTTCCTGGATTTTCCGGTTTTATTGCAAGCGTAGTATATAGTCCAAATGTATTTAGTCCAAAGGAAGTATGGGACATTTATTCTAGAGGATACACCAATTCTGCATTCGATTTGAATGCTCTTAAACGTTATAAACTGGAGTTAGCATTCTTGAAAGATAACTCCGTTTTGAAGAGTTTCAGTATTTAGATAAACATAACATTTAAAATAAGAAATAATGAATAATTAATCATTGTCTGATTAATTATTTTAGTAGGATTAATATGATTAGTAATTTTTGGTAGATATATTAAGCACGATATAAATATTTTATATCTATTATATACATATAAATATAACTATAAATATAAATGGAACAATCATCAGCAAAAGGGCAAGGGCAAGGGCAAAGTTTCGAAGATTCACTTAAAGGATTACTACCAAGCGCCGATGCATCTCCTGGTAATGGTCCAGAACCTGGTCCCGCTCCTGGTCCTGGTCCTGCACCAAGTTTTAATATAGATTCCATATCATCGCAATCAGGGTTCAAAGATTTTAGTTCTGCAAGTGTAGTCGAAGGTTCTAAAGATTTTTTAGAATCAAATAGTTGGGTTGCAAAGATTGCTTTTTTGTTAATGGTTATTATAGGCTTTGCAGTTTTGTTTCGTCTTATGGTTGCTCTTATTACATGGTTATTTTCTCCGAGTGGTAAGGTTGTATTAGTGGATGGTTATATCAATGGTTCGGATTCTACGATAATATCTCAAGACCCGAATATTAAAAAGTCTATTACTGTTGTTCGCTCTATTAACGAAAAAACTGGTATAGAATTTACATGGTCTGTATGGATATTTTTGAATGGTTTTACAAATGATACCCAATACCATCACGTATTTAATAAAGGAAACAAAGAACCGAATCGTGAGGGTATTGTTTCTCCGAATAATGCTCCTGGTTTATATATAAATCCAAAATATGACGGATTTCGCGTAGTGGTAAATTCAT
>JACCDP010266341.1_pt1 | contig 11244 bp, 10 predicted proteins | sample 7445841 | NCBI WGS metagenome assembly JACCDP01 (sample SAMN15323441, study PRJNA562643) | freshwater metagenome | isolation source: river surface water | place: USA:Blue River Watershed | collected 2017-08-17
CTCTCCATAAGCGCTTTAACATGGGCTGCTGACCCCCAAATTTTCCTTACTCTTCCTCCTTTTTTGAGAGTTAGCAAGTGCTAGTAGTACCCTCTGTGGAGATTTCCTACAACTTCATCGTTGTCGATTGTCGTTTCCTCGTCGTTGTGCACTTGTGCCGTCGTTACTTGGTAATTAGAATTAGGCACGGCAGCCGAGTGAGACGCCAAAGCCTAACGCTATTGAGTAAATTCTGGTTTTTCGAAAATGTCGAAACCAAAGAAAGTTTCACATTGTGGTAGCTGTTTTGTTTGTGGTGCAGTTCCGGATCAGGAAAACAATGCTGGTGTTAAAGTTGGCCGTTTTCTTGTTACCAAAGACCGGCTTCCTGTTTGGGAAAAATTGATTCCGAAAGCTGGAATGAAGATTGGCTCTAGTCTCTGTAGTCGGCATTTTGATAGTGTTGATATTATAAAAGGGAGAGAAATTGGAGCTATTTTCTATCCATTCAAGCTTTGGAAGCTTAATCAGCATGCAGTACCAAAACACCTACTCTGTAATTACATTTGGTTTCCTCAAACTATGCGAGCTACTTCTGTAATATAACTTCATTGCTTTTCGTTCTAGGCAAGCCTGATGGTGATTGTCCTGCTGGACCTCATAATTCTGCAGGCAAAAAAAGTATTGTGTCCAAGATTATAAAACTTAAATAACATAGTAACACCTGTTTTGTATTGCAGCTGGGACAAAGAAGCGAAACCCATTTTCAGAATGCCACAGTGAGAATCGGCAGCTCCTTACTCCTAGAGCTTCAAAGAATGGTACCTTCAAATTAAACTGTAACAACAATTCAGTTATTAATGGAAGAGTTTATTTGTTTCAGATGCATTGACCGATTCATCCAATACATTTCATGTCCAGCCTGAACATTTGATTGTGGTTGATCGTCATCCTGTTTCTGATGTTGTTTTAATAGATCAAATGGTTTCTGCTCCCGCTGATGTTTTGGCAGTTGAGGGTAAAGAGTTGTGCTAATTTGGCTTTACATTTTGTTAATATTATCTGTCGTCTTCATCAGCGGTTACAGCAGAAGGTAATGAAACGGCACGTCACCATGCCATTGAAGGAGACTTTTCTGTCCGTTTACCTCAGTTTGAATCCACGACAAACGATGCTGATCGCCAACCAACGGATCAACATTTATTTCTCAACATTGAGTTTCACGGAAACCAAGGTGAGAGCTAGTTAAAACAGCGCATTGAAATGTACAATAGAATTTATAATATAGTTTATTTCTTTGCATTAATCACAGCCGAAGGCAATGATGCATTAGATCCCCATAATGCCATGGATCAAGAACCACCAGTCATAGCTGTGACCGAAACGGCTACCACAGATGCTGTGTGCCTTCCGATGGATCTAGAGCCCACAGTCAGTGACACCACTACATGTAACGAAATTCCGTCTGATTCAGTAAATCCTAGTCCCTTATCTGAAAACAACCCCTCTCTTCCGAATGGTGAGCAACATCCTTCATTATATTTATTCTTAATGAAACTATAATTGTATTTCTTTTTTCAGTGCCGGGCACTTCAAATTTCGACTTTGAGTCATTAACAAGGGTTGTCAAGCTTCCTGGTAAATGGCGATGGGATTATGCCGATCAAACCTGTTACAACATGATTAAAACAGGAAAGGAATGCGTGATAAAAATCGTTTGGATCACAACCATGTTGCTTTCCTTCTACATTAATGGAAAAGAAGTTGAAAGCCTCAATTTTAAATCACAAGAAACTCTCTACCGTTGTCACAGTTGAAGATAAAGTTGTGAATAGTGATAATCTTTTGACTGAGAAATGTGATAATGTTGTAACTAAAACATGTGATAATGTGATGAATAAAATGTGATAACTGATTCGGTTTAATTGCTTTGTTTAATATTTTAATATCATTAACTGGTGCTTGCTTGTAGCGCTTGTAGCTTTCAAATCGTACGATTTTATCCCCCTATTTCCCTCCCCTTCAGTTGTCGTATTTGACACGTAGTACACTGCTTTATCCGCTAGAGGCAGTGCAAGCGGTTGCTAACTACGGGGTCAGTTGGGATAGGGGGGAAAAGCACAGAGAGAACGAACCAGTGTTCTTTATCTGTGCCTTTGCTGGTCCATTTACCATTTCACGAAGATTAAAAAAAACGAAGGAACACAACTGCATCATTGAGAAATAAAAATCATGTATTTGCGGGACTATGAACAGAAAAGAATGGACGAATAAAACTTAGGACGTCGATCAAAAATTTTTTGATACGGGGAATGCCTGAAAGAGATTTTAAAAAATTTATAGACTCGAATAAAAAATATCCTTTAGCAAAAATTACGTACCTTTCCGTTCACAGAAAAAGAAAATGAAACATATTTCATCGTGATAATTGAAATGATTTCGTCTTTTAAAGGGTGACGTTCAATAATGCTGACAACATCTTCAGCGGATAGGTTTCGCTGATATTCTGTCCAAATATGTTTAAAATGTTGAATTTTGATGAATATGGGTAAATTTTTTTATTATACCTTCAACACTGACGTCTTGCTTGGTGATTAAAGCGGATTGTGTGGTTAGAGGTGCGCTGAGTGGGGGAGATGCTGTCGTCTCGTGTACTTCTGAGTGAGATCCCATAACAACGTCGGAACTTTCTTCGCTGTCTTCTGGGGTTACATGGCTAGCTAAAACGCTAAAACTATTTTTGTCATCGTTGGCTAATGGGCCCGAGAAAGGCACTTCAGGGCTGTCAGCTAAGAAAGATGGCACAAAGTAATTAAATTTTGAGTCCACTAGCAAAGAGCAATTAATAATACCTATGATCTGGCCGTTGGGTAAAGAATCGGGCGACTTGGTCAATTCTTCAGTTTTGATCTCATCGGATGATGATTTAATTAATTCATCCGATGATTTCATAGATTCATCAGGTTTTATGGATTCCAACAATTGAGTGTCTAACTGACTGGCATTGTTCACGCCAAGGCTTTCACTGTCGTCGAGAGAAAATTTGGTTTCGGATTTTGCGGCCATCTTTCTTGCGAAATGGCGTTCAAGAAATTGCTTGATTGTTTCATATTGAGGTAACTGGAAATCAAGTCCTTGAATATCTCTCTCGGAAAGGGCGCAAAAGTCCCCAATAGTACGAACGCCAAGTTTCTCTAGAACAGCCAATATTGGACCTTTCGACGTTGGGGAAGTCACTCGGTCGACGATCAGCGCCAATGAGTCAATGCAGTTAATCGCGGCTGGATAAATTGGTGATTCCTCAGATTCCATTGTCTCTGTAGGTTCTTCAGATTCAACCGGTAAACTGAGTTGATTTTCATCGGTCCTACAAAAATGAAATAATCCGATGACATTAGAAATAAACTGTCTAAAAGATTTTAAATTACATACGTTGTTATTTTGTCGCTCTCCTCTTCAGCTGATTGAGGTGGAGTCTGGACTTTTTCAACAGTCAAATTAGAAGAATTATCTTCAACGACAGTTTCCACAGCAGGACACTCATGTGTAGCCGAAATAGCTTCCTTAACGGGAGACTTCTAAATAAAGAACAACATGTAAATCAACACAGGTTATTAAACGTATATACAATGCTTACTTTGGACAAATCGATAGCAGCATTTTCGACGGATGACGTTGTTTCGCATTCCTCTTTGGCGTTTGATTCATTTAATGAATTATCGTAGGTAGTTATCAGAGATCGACGAGTGCGAGCCCTAGATAGTCGTTTCTTGATTGGCGATATTTTGACGCTGTGGGATACTTCTGGGTCGGCAAAACTAACACGGCGGGATTTTGACGCACTGGCGGGAGAGAAAGTAACTTCGGCGATGTCTTCAGATTCCTCAATGTTCGCCCGCTTTTTCAAAATGCCCGTACTAGGACTAGCGCAAGGGGAATAGATTTTTGGTATCCATTGGGTAGTTCTGGCCGGCGATCCATTTGGAGTGATAACAAGCTCACCGATAGTAACGCTACTACTACTCGCAGGTTCGATCAACGCTTCTTTTGGAGGCGACTCTCCCTTTCTTAATTTCTTGCTCGGTGGTTCATTTTGGATTTTTCGCGACAATTCTAAAATTTGTGCGCCTCTTTTTCCAGTGCTGGGAGCTGGGCCAATGTTTTTGTGGGGTATCGCTTTTTTAGTGCGTAAACCGAAGGACTTCATCAAGCTCTTATTGTACGGGACGAATGGTGGTTTTTGTGGCAACGTTCCAGGCTGTGCAGAATCACTTAGCACTTCGTGATTGTTGTTTTCCAGCACACGGGTTTCTCCTTGGGAATTTTTCCTAAACAGTGAATAAAATTGTTGTTAGGGACTATTTAGGACTATAATACAAGAAAGTCTTTTTTGTTACTGTTGTTCAGGGCAAGCGTCTTCTGCGTTGACTTCCTCTGTTACTGGTGGTTGTTTTTCTGCGTCTGATGTCACTGGTTTTGCTACCTCTTGCACGGTTTCTTCAATGTCATCTTTGATTACAGCTGCAGCTGGTTCAGTTTTAGTTGGCGAGGAATCTTCTTTCAAACTCTCGGTGTAAGGCACGGATGCTTCAAACTCAATTTCTCTAGGTTTTTCAACTACATCGGTATCAGCTGACATATTGTCGTCACTATTATCTTCCCAATCGTTAACAAGGACATCACATGAGGATTTGTTATTTGTTGAGATGGTTTCTTCATCACAGATATTAGTGTTACTTGTTGAAACGGCTTCTTCATCACTGATATTAATGATTTGCTGAGCTGGTGTCGCTTTTTCTTGCTCTTGAGACACTTCAGCGGGAACTTCAGGAGTTTTGATTTCAACAGGTTCGCTGACGGGAGGCGGTGTAGGCGGAGAGTTTTCTTCTTCGACTTCCATTTCGACAACGGGTTCAGGGGAGACTATATGCGGAGAGACAGCAGGAACGGTGGAAGTTCGAGTTGGTTGAGAGGCAATCAACCCATTTTCCTTATCGTGATTTTCATCAACAGGTGGCTCAGGAATTGTTTCGTCATCTTTTGAAGTCACTTTGTCGATTTCAACTGCAGCTTTAGCTTTCTTAAAAACTTGTTTGTTATTCAAAGCGAAACTTGCTTTCTTCGAAGCCGGGCCAGGACGTTGAAATACAAATTTAGATCTAGGTGACGGGAAGTGAGATGTTAGTTTGGATTTGGAAAGAAACAAAAATTAACTGTTTACTCTTCGGCGGGAGAAGCGGATGAAGAAACAGATGACACGACTGGAGGACTTTCCGTCAGAGTAGTGGATCGACGAATCGATCTGCGTGTGGCTGGTTTCTCTATTTTGGGCATTTGAACAGTAACTTTACTTCTCAACTTCAAATCTTTCTGCAAGATGTTATCAATGGGATTTCCTTCTGTTGATTTGGTACCTCCTTGAATACATCCAAATTAGTCGATTCGAGTTTGTAAAAATAAGGATAGTGAAAAATACCAGCTGAAGGCCCATTATCGAGGGTAATTGGTAATTCATTCAAGACTTCTGGCTGTTGCAGAACGACTGGAGGTTCAAGCAGAGCGTCTTCCTCTTTGGCCAAACTAAAACATGATTTTATAGCTATGATCGGAACATCACTGGATTGAGTATCCATAGACATGGAAATGGAATCGGTTTCCTGACTACTCTGGGACAAGTCGTTGTACATGGCCGGGACACACGACGCTCGCCTTTTAGAGCGCATTACTTCCTTTTGATGATCAGTCAACACTCGCTTGGACTACAATTAATAAAATGCTTCGTCAATTAAACTATCACGAACAGTTTCATCATTCAATTGGTTTTACCTTTTCAGCAGGAGGAACGATAACAAACTCATCAAGAGTTCTAGTTCTTGCTTTGGATCTTCCGGGCGTGTTCTTCGGAACTAACGGCAAGAACATTTTGCATACACTCGTATGCTTGCGCAACTTCTGGACATTTGCTGTCTTGGAAGCAGAACTAGCAGGGCCAAATATTCCATGAAGAATATCCGTTACTTCCTTGGAAAGTGTAAGAGCTTGAAAAAATGATTTCACTTCTACGAGCAACAAGTCGGCGTTTCCTTCCTGCTTCAATTCGTCAATGATGACACCAAGGAAAACCGCTAGTAAATCCGTACATTTGGATCGATTCTAGACAAATAATCAATTAAGCAATCGTTTAGACATTAGGGTAAATTATTGTTCTACCTCTGCCACATTAGCCAGTTTCAACCAGGATGTTGTCCAGCGTTTGATCCATGAAGACAATTCAATAAAATACGAAGACAACTCAGATCGAATTGAGGATAGCACAGAACGAACGGTGCTTGCGTCAACGTTAACTTCCTCAATTCCTCTTGGATTCAGAACTGCTGACATTATGGAGGGATCTGTTTTAGCCCAGGTAGATAAAAGCGTAGACCAAGGGAGAAAGATGCTGTCGTCCGACTCTATACGAGACCATGTGAGTGGGAGTAGTAGCAATTGTCGATGGGCACTTGGAAGATGAATATAGTGGTTTTTCGCGATCAAAGCGCTAGCAATTTTACTCCAGAGCTCTGCCACTGCGGAAATGCTGGAACTTGATTCTTGTGCGTTGCTTAAACTTTGAATATTTTGAATAACGCTCGAGGTAAATCCTGTTACATTCCATGTGATCCCAGATTCAAAGAATTTCGTAAGAAAACGGACGAGTGGGTGAGCAGGTAGAGGCTCGTTTTCAACAAACCACTGTAGTAGGCAAGCCAGATTTTCGGTCAATAGTTCCATGAGAAGGCCGAAGCTTAGGGCACCAGACAGCACGTCAAAGACGATTTCCATTAGCCCTGGCTTAGCTGTCACCGTTTCAAAGAGAGATTGGATGAATGCTTTTAATGGCTCCGTGAGTTTGGTAGAACAGCATCGATCAATGAAAGATCGTATAATAATTTCATAAACTCCCATATTGTCAGAGGCTGTTTTCATACTGAGTGTAAGTAGACACATGTGACTGAAGTTGTTGACGGCCAAGGCAAAATCTTCGGGACTGAGAAACGGGTAAGAACGGAAAAGCAAAACATTTTCCACCGGTGATGCTTTGAATTCCGTTTCAAGTGAGAGGATTCCTGCTAGAACTGTTGTTGCCAGTGGCAAAATGTTGGAAAAGACGAGAGCAGTTCCTTTACTTGGTTGTTTTTCATCTTTAGATCCGAAGCAGAACGTGAGTAAAGGTAATCCTACTTCTTGGAAGCGACATACGGCGTCAGGACCAAGTCTATTGAGCAAGTGCCACCACAATTCAATTTTCGTTTTGGAGAAATCTATTGTGCGGGTATCTGTAGACTTAAGAGGCACCAAAACAAGTTTGATTCTCTTGGGGTTGTTCAGTACAGCCGAGTTCAATGCAAAGCAATCGATGATGTACTTCCAGTGTTCTAGTGCACGCTGGCGGAATGCTGGATTCTTAGACTTTAGTGCACTTTCTTCGATTTTCAGTAACTCGTTCAGGAGGGAAACAGAGTCGTGTAGTTCGGTTCCAAAAGCCTGGATGAGGAAGCTCCATATTTTCAAGCTGTCTGCGGATTCCACCGTGACCAGCTGTGTTAATACGCCATAGTGCTTGCTTCGTAGCTGGCTTTGAAGGGTTTGATCAAGTAGTCTATGTTCAGCAATATTAGCTGTGAAAGGTTCCAAACAGCTAAGGGAAAGTTCTCGAATTCGGTCAGCTTCATTAAACAGCCACGGAATTACGGCAGTTAGCACCGTCGTCAAGTTATTTTCGAAAAATTCTCTGCTTCTTATTCCCATGTTCCGAAGAGTGTTCAAAGACTCGCAAACGGTACTTAATGATATCACGGGAGTTTTCTCTTGAAGGAACATACACGCAGCATGTAACATTTTGGATAAATGTGATTCATGGAGTTGGTTGTCATACTGGATATTGGCAAGGCTCCACATCAGCTTTCTTGATTGGTTCTTTTCTGATACTTTGCTTAGATTCCCTGTGAGCACTTCAACAACCAATGCCTGTTTATCTAAAGGCAACTTCACTACTTGAAGCAAACCCCCCAAAAAACTTAGTGCAGCTAGCACTAAACTATCATTTGTGGTTGAAATGTCCTGAAGGGCAATTGGTATGGCAACTGAATGAAGGCAGTCATCATATCCTTCGCATCTCAGAGAGTTTTTTACAACCAACCTATGAAAAAGAGGGCAAAAACTATAAGTAAAAAATGAAGTAACCACACTCTCTGTACGCACAGAACCAGCAGTAGAAGTCATCATCAAATTCTTGCCAACTGAATCTACACAGATAGTGCACAACAAAATGATTTAAAAGAGTTTACTCACTGATTCATTGTTTCATAAATTGTCACACGGCCTTTGGGACTCTTTTCATTTTTCAGATCCTTGGTGCTCTTCAGAAGCTGTGTCATGATATCTCTTGTAGGAGATTTTAATAGAGCCATCTAACAAACATTGCAAATCAAAACTTTGGATGGTATGCAAAACAACAAATACAATTCAAGTTAAAAATACCTTTAAGCCAATTAAAAGTTTTTTTTTTATTAAAAGGATGTCGGCTCGTAAAACTCTTTTACTGCTAACGAATTTCTTTATCTGTTTTCGTCTGGAAATTATGAGATATTGAAAGGGCTAGAACTTGAATTAAAATACCGCATTAGTTAATGCAGATTATCACATTCGTGTCGACGAGATTTGTGGGACTACACAAGTAGGATGATCCTAGAAGACTAGTTTCTTCGTTCGTGAAGGACTTAAGGCGGGAATAACATCCAAGAAAGGAACGTTGCCAGCTTTCAAATGGGGAAGGGGAAATCGTCAGGCAGTCGTCGGCTTTTACAAATTACAAGATTCACATGAGAATAAACCTTTATTTCAACTGAATCAATTTTTTACCTTTATCAGTTAACAACCACAAAAAATGAGAAAGACTTATTTGATGAAGGAATCTCAAAAAAGGTAATTACAGTCGTAACATATGGCTGCTAGATGGCGGGAGTAAATGTCAACAAACAGAATATAGCAACACAATAATGAGCAAAAACCAAAGAGGTAGACGAGTTAAAGCTTTACAAGAGCACTGCGAAATTGGCCTTGATATTGAAAACACTTAATTCTCAACAACTGTAAATTCTGTCAATGATGGGGGTTTCACGGTCCAAGTTGGCAGGATTTTGGCGCGTGTTCGCTCCCACATTTGAAAGTAGTCAGTAGACAATTGTTTTGCTTGATTATACGTCATATCGTTAATGTAAGAAGAATGTTCTTTTAAATGATGCGGCAAGTTTTTGGGTGGAAAATTCTTCATGAGATTCACAAATTTTTGGAACAGATTTTTCTTGCAAATCTCAAGGCGACAAGCAGGTTGACCTTGATTCTTCTTAGTTACTCCTTGTTTTCTTCCTTCAACTGCAACTTCCAGCGGTTTCAAAGGGCAAGCACACCAGATGATACTTGATGGACAGGGTTGCAGCTGACAGTCTCCAAGTTTAGTTCCTGCTTCCTTGCTAAACTTGAATGTAAGCTGAGACTGGACAACATTAAGTTTTTGTTGCTTAAAGAGAGAAGTTGCTACTTGGCAGGCAGATTGCTCAAATCTATCCACTAGTGCCCTATCTATTGCAGTTTGGCTAAAAGGGCATTTTCCTATGACCAATTGTGATATGTAAACAGGCTTTGAGAGGAAATTCATCAAGAGGGATCCTTGAATGCCGAGGATATTCCACTTTGCCAGCTTATCACTGCAGGACATTGAAAGGGTTTGATCTCCTCTTCCTGGTTTTGTCCTGAGGACACCAACAATATGGTGATCAATACCAGGACATTTTGGATCCTAGGGGAAATCATATTATTATGTGAGACAAAGTGTAGAGGGGGCTGAATGGGAAATGAATTACATATCTGACTACCAGTTACCTGAAGGCCACTTTCAACACACTTGGCTCCTGTCCTATAAACATCTGGGTTTTCAAGCCTTGGCATTTTTGATGGTGGTTCCTCTTGTTGTTCTTCCATTGTAATATTGGATGGTTGTAACTCATCAGCAGAATCTAATTCTGTACAATTTTCTTTTAAAATGATAGAAGCATCCCCACACGGTGTATGGCTGGAGAAGAAAATAAATGAAACTTCTGTTTTTTGCAGAAACTTATTTGAGCTAGGGTCTCGAATAAGTACACTGCTTTCTTTGCCAGCAGCAACTATTTCAACTTGGTGATACAAGTATCTCAAAAAACCTCTTCGAGCCATAATTTCTGCATGACTATCATTCAACAAATCACCATCACTAGAAAGCTTATTCTGGCCAATACATTTAGATCCTGTCCCCATAGAAACGACTTCAAGGTTTTCATTCCCTTTACTTTCATTTTGCTTAACGATTGCCGCAATTATGGTCCATTCTCTACCTTCAAAAGGTTTACCTTTCTTGGGCAGCTTATCAAAGTGCTTGTAGCACAACAAAGCAACTTTGTTTGCCAAAGATTTGTCGCTTTTAGAGGATGCCATAATTTTTAAAATATCTGTTAATCCACCACGTCAATCTGTTTATAATAAATTTTAATCGAACGAAAATTGAGAAGAACACGAGGGTTTGTTTGTATCGGTTTTAACTTAACAACCAAACAGATTTGATTGAGAACAAAAATTGCTAGAAGTATAAATTACGAATAATAGATGGCGGCAAATGCGAAAATTTTGTATTTATTAAAATAAAAATAATTATGCAAATTGAGATATATAATGTTGAGCGAAAAGATAAAAACCTTTTAAACAGAATTAGAAAAACAAAAATAAGATTCGCTTTGCTTCTTTGTTTGCTAGGTGTCAGTGGGCTCTAGCCGTACTCTTATTCTTTATTAAGTGAGATTCACACCGCTTCGCAACAGCGATTACTCACTCAACCTTCCTGGACTGTTTCATGTCTGTCTGCTTCCCGGTGACAAGTCGGATAACACTTCGACACGAATCAGTTTTATACCAGCTGGCGAAGAGTACAAGCCAAGCCCTCACTTGAGCATATAGCCCTAACCTTCCTAATTTAAAAAGTGCCATGAAAACAATTTCTTTTAAATAGACTGACAAAAAGATTCACTTGGCTTCTCTGTTTGCTAGGTATCAAGTGAGTTCTGGTTGTACTCTAAGTCAACAATCGATAAGATCACTGGATGAGTATTGAGACATGGTGAACCTGCCTAATTCATGATGAGGAGCGTGCCCCCACCGAGTCAGATCCAGCTGCTTCGACACAGCATCCAGTAA
>JACCDP010392510.1_pt1 | contig 11243 bp, 11 predicted proteins | sample 7445841 | NCBI WGS metagenome assembly JACCDP01 (sample SAMN15323441, study PRJNA562643) | freshwater metagenome | isolation source: river surface water | place: USA:Blue River Watershed | collected 2017-08-17
ATCAACCAAGTTATGTGGTTCAGTCGCATCGGAATCATCGTGCTTCCACCAATTGCATTCGTTATCACAAAGCGTATCTGCTTATCTCTGCAGCGTGCTGATCGCGAACTGGTTCTGCACGGCCGCGAGACGGGTCGACTATTAATGCTGCCTCATGGAGAATTTGTTGAAGTACATGAGCCAATTTCTCCTGAACTGGCTTGGAAGTTGACGGCTCACGAACAGAATGCAGCGCTAGCGCTAGAGGATGTTGATTCTCGTGGCGTTCGTCGTCCGGGTGCGCTAAAGAACAAGTTGCGCAAACGCATTAGTCAAGCAAATGCCGAAAGCGTGGCTAAACCAAATATGGATGATCTCAAGGAGATTGAACATCATTAATATGTAAGGTAAAAAAGAAATGGCCCGTAACTGAAATTAGTTGCGGGTTTTTTCTTTTCCAACAACGAGCCATACGCCAACCACTGTAACGAAAGTTCCAAGTATAGAGATTAGTGAAATATGCTCATCAAAGAAGAAGTAGGCCTCTATCGCGGTTGCCGCCGGCACTAGGTAGTAGAGCGATGAAACACTTGCGGCGCTTCCGTGGCTTAATAAGAAAAAGAGTAGAAGAATTGCTCCAAATGAGAGCGCCAAAACAAGCCATGCGAGTGCTCCAATAAATTTCGGTACCCATTGGATCTCGGGTGACTCGAAGAGCAGAGCTAAGATCAACAGAACAATGGCGGTGGCTGAATACTGAATGGCTGTTCCCGCCAAGGTAGGAATTCCTCCCCCGTATCTTTTCTGCAGGATAGTTCCACTTGTCCCACCTAATAGGCCGATGAAACAAGCAAAGATAGAAACCAATGAGATTGAATTTGAAGATGAAATATTCAAACGTGGCATTACTACGATAAATAAACCAACTAAACCAAGGACTAAACCCGCGATAGCTTTAGCTTTAAGCGGTTCATTCAGGTATCTAGCTGCAAATAGACTTACTAGCACTGGCTGCAAGCTTGCGATTAACGCGGTAATTCCTGCTGGCAAACCACGGCTGACGGCAAAGAAGCAACCGCCTAAATATGCCCCATGCAAAGTTAGCCCAATAAGTGTTGATGGCCAGATGATTGCCCGTGTAACTGGCTGAGTGCGTCGAAGAAAGATTAGAGCGATGTAGAGAAGCAGGGCTGCAATACCCATTCGTATAGCCACGAAGTAAAAAGGTGGCGCATATGGAATTCCATATTTGACCCCAATGAAACCCGTGCTCCAAAGGATTACAAAAAGCCCTGGGGCAACCTTCTTTAGCAACAGTGCGGATTAATTAGTGATGAGCTAGTTCGTCAATTGGCTTTTCGTACTCAGTCACAAAGCCAATAATACTGACAACCAACGCCCCAACAGCAAGCAGTGTAAGCCACCAACCAATAATCAAACCAAGACCCGCTGCAAACATGCTCGCAGCTACCGGTAATGGCCACCATGAATGAGGGCTATAAAAACCAAGCTCGCCAGCTGAATCAGAAATCTCACCTTGCAAATTATCTTCTGGCAAAGTTGAACCGATGCGACGATTAGTAAACCAGACGTAATAACCAACCATTGCAGCTAACAGCGCACTAAGCAGTAGACAGGCGATTCCTACGGGTTCGCCACCGATGTAGTAATAAACACCGGTCATTAAGATGTAGAAAAGTGCTAATCCGATAAATAAGCGGTAATTAACCTTCATAGTCTTAATGCCCCTCAGTCTTAATATGTGGGTGGTGCAAGTCAAAAGCAGGGCGCTCGGAGCGAATGCGAGGAATACTTAAGAAATTGTGTCGTGGAGGTGGGCACGAGGTAGCCCATTCCAGAGAAGAGCCATAACCCCATGGATCATCACAATTAACCATTGGAGACTTTCGAGTTATCCAAACGTTAATCGCGAAAGGAATCATCGAAAGGGCAAGCAAAACTGATCCTGCAGTTGAAACCATGTTCATGAAGGTAAAGCCATCAGTAACTAGGTAATCGGCATACCGACGAGGGAATCCCTTAATTCCTAACCAGTGCTGGATCAAGAAGGTCAGGTGGAATCCAAAGAAGAGAGTCCAAAAATGAATCTTTCCTAATCGTTCATTTAACATGCGACCAGTCATCTTTGGCCACCAGAAGTAGAAACCGGCGAACATTGCAAAGACCACGGTGCCGAAGAGTACGTAGTGGAAATGTGCAACCACAAAGTAAGAAGCTGACACTGCAAAATCTAGTGGTGGTGAAGCCAAAATAATTCCAGTTAAGCCACCGAATAAGAAGGTGACCAAGAAACCCATTACCCAAAGCATTGGTGTTTCGAATGTAACGTGGCCACGCCACATTGTTCCGATCCAGTTGAAGAATTTAACTCCAGTTGGAATACCGATTAAGAATGTCATAAATGAGAAGAACGGCAGCAATACCTGACCGCTTGCAAACATATGGTGAGCCCAAACTGAAACAGATAGCGCGGAAATTGCGATAGTTGCCGCAATCAAACCTTTATAGCCAAAGATCGGCTTACGGCTAAATACTGGCAAAATTTCAGTCGCTATTCCGAAGAATGGCAGCGCCAAGATGTAAACCTCAGGGTGACCAAAGAACCAGAACAAGTGCTGCCAGAGCATTGCGCCACCATTGGCCGGATCAAAAATATGAGAGCCAAATAAGCGATCCGATTCAAGACCGAGAAGTGCAGCAGCCAATGGTGGGAACGCGAGCAGAATTAGAATTGAAGTTAGAAGAACGTTCCAGCTAAAGATAGACATACGGAACATAGTCATACCGGGTGCGCGCATTGTGAAAATTGTTGTAATGAAATTTACGCCACCAAGAATTGTTCCGATGCCACCGATTGCTAAACCAACTACCCAAAGATCGCCACCAATTCCAGGTGAGTACTGGGCATTAGAAAGTGGCGCATAAGCGGTCCAACCAAATGAAGCCGCGCCTCCTGGCGCAAGGAAGCCCGCAAAAGTCATGATTCCGCCGAAGAGGTAAATCCAATAAGAGAGCATATTTAGACGAGGGAAGGCCACATCTGCCGCGCCAATTTGTAGAGGCATTAGAACGTTTGCAAACCCAACAAAAAGCGGCGTCGCAAACATAAGCAACATAATGGTTCCGTGCATAGTAAATACTTGGTTGTACTGCTCATTACTCAAGAACTGCATACCCGGGCGAGTTAGTTCTGCACGCAGAATTAAGGCAAGAACGCCGCCAATCAAAAACCAAGAGAACGAGGTGATTAGATATAAGTAGCCAATCGCCTTGTGGTCAGTTGAGGTTATGAAGCGAACAAATAACTTTCCCTTTGAAGTTGGCGCCATTGCCGCTGTAGGTGTTTCAATTTTCTGGGCATATGTGGTCATGCTTGGCTCGCCTTCTCGGTTTCAAGTTTAAGGTTGGCTATGTACTGCTGATATTCCACAGGTGTCACAACCTTTACGGTAAAGATCATTTGAGTATGACTACGTCCGCAGAGAATGTTGCAACGCCCTGGGTATTCGCCCAGTTTATTTGCTGTAAATTCAATGTGATTTGTTACCCCAGGTAAGTTTTGAATTTGAATCATGAAAGCTGGAATCCAGAAACCATGCACTACATCGTTTGAGTTAATTGTGTAGCGAACTCTTTCGCCTTGAGGAACTACTAAGACTGGCGGCTCAGAAGGTGTGCCAGTAACTGTGACATCTTTGCCTGCATCCAAGTAGGTAAATTGCCATGACCATTGGATTCCATTGACTGCAATCTCGTGTTGAGCGACGCCCGATGGTTTTGTGATAGCTGATTCATCTTTTACTGTGTAGAAGAAAAGGACTGCGACGATGATGAATGGAATAACTGTGTAAGCAATTTCAACTGGAATGTTGTACTGGGTCTGCTTAGGAAATTCTGGCCCATTCTTTGGAGCACGATGGAAAACAGCTGGCCAGAGAATCAGGATCAGCGTGAAGACACCAACAACACCTGCAGCGATCCAGGAGCCAGTCCAAAGGTCAAAAGAAATCTCATTCACGCTCGAAGCGTCACCAGGGAACCCCGCACTTGAATCTTTGGCGCAACCAGTGAGAAATAAAATGGCCGGCGCAAGCAGCGCCAGGGCACGTCGAGTCGAATTCAATTTCATAGCGCAAGGATAGTCGGCCATTTAGGTGTTGGCTTCGGTCAGCGGTAATCTTCGAGGCGTGGTTCGGGTCACAGGAAATTTCACAAGCCAATCCCCTCTTCACCCTGCCGCTTTAGCCCTATTAACTGAGGCTTTTTCGCAAGGCTGGGCCGACCCTAAGAAAATTGGTGATAGTTCAGCTCGTACTGCGATTCTGCGGAATGAGGCGATTGAATCACTTGCGAATAACCTGGGAGTTTCTCCAACCGAGATTGAAATCATTGGCGAACCTCGTTTGGGCCAGCATCTAGCAATTTCAGGATTATTGGATGCTCAGACCGCACTAATTCATTCTGCAATTGATCGCAAAAGCGTCTTTGCAGTAAGTAACGCCCATCAGGCAAATGGCGGAAAGTCAGAAGTTCTACCAGTTGATGCCACCGGAAATATTTTGATCTCAAAGAGATCGGCCGGTTCAACGGTTCTGGCGCTGCAGGGAGCCAATATCGAAACCGGCATAACTCAGCAGGTTAATCGAGTTATCTCAGAATTAGATCCAACTTATGTTGCTTTGGATTATTCCGCAGCCGCCAATCTTGAATTCCCCGCTAGATGGGATTCGGCAATCCTCGATGCCTCAACATGGCAAGGTCCAGCCGGTATCGGCATTCTTCTAATTCGTAACTCAACCAAGTGGAAGAATCCGTTACCAAACTTAGGACTGCGACGAACTCCAGAATCATCATCGCTACCGCTTTTGCTGACAAGTGCTGTCGCTCTAGATGCATGGCTGGTCGATCAAAAGAGGGAAGCTAAAGTTTTAGCGGACCTAAATCTAAGACTGCGCTCCGAGTTAGCCGCTGCCATTCCAGGGACGGTATTTGCCGGCACTTTTGATAATTCTCTATCGCACATCCTCGGATTGAGTATTCCGGATTGCGCGGGCGAAGATCTAGTCCGCCAGTTGAATGAATTAGGTTTTGTTTTAGATTCTGGTTCTGCTTGTACTGCTGAACAGATGCAACCAAGCCATGTATTCGCGGCGTTAAAAATAAATGATGCTGGAAACTTACGTATTACGCTGCATCACGGTGTCACTGACCGAGAGATAACTGAATTAATTAAGGCGATTACTTCAGTTGTGCAGAGATCTCGCTAGCGGCTTTAGCACCGTATGCCTCAGCAAATCTAGCTACAAATTCTTCGTTCGTGAATCTATATTCTTGCGTACCCATAGTTTCAATGACATAAGTTGCAATCATCGAACCAAGTTGAGCACAGCGTTCATGACTTAAGCCCCAAGCAAGTCCCGCTATAAAGCCTGATCTAAAGGAGTCTCCTACGCCAGTAGGGTCGATTTTTGCCTTCTCTTTAGGAACTCCAACTTGTATAAATTCACCGTTTTTTGATTCGACTTTGGCGCCCTTTGAGCCCAGAGTTACAACGCGATATTCCACGAGATTTAGAATTTCGTCATCTGACCAACCAGTCTTCTGCATGGCTAAGGCAAGTTCATATTCATTCAAGAAGAGATACTTAGCCCCGGTGATTAGCTGGCGAATTTCATCCCCACTCATGCGAGCCATTTGCTGGGAAGGGTCGGCCGCGAATGCAATTCCTTCACTTCGACAGACTTCGGAGTGACGCAACATTGCTTCGGGATCATCTGGCGAAATTACAACGATATCGAAACGACCGGTTTTTTCCATAATTGGCGCAAGCTCAATGTTGCGCGCTTCAGACATCGCGCCTGGAAAGAATGATGCGATCTGGTTTAAATCAGTGTCAGTGGTAACCATGAAGTGCGCAGTAAATTGCGTGGTTGATTTCAAAACATGTGAAGTGTTGACGCCATGCCGCATGAGCCAGGCATCGTAATCTGCCCAATCTTTTCCAACAGCTGCAATTAAAACTGGGTTTAGACCCAATACACCCATTCCATAAACAATATTTGCAGCACATCCTCCCCGACGAACTTCCAGCCCGTCGACTAAAAAGGAGAGCGAAACTTTTTCAAGTGAGCCGGCGACAAGTGAATCGGTGAACTTCCCGGGGAAAGTCATTAAGTGGTCCAGGCCGACAGAACCTGCTACGCCAATTTTCATTAAGTTAGCTTAGATGACGACTAGTTGACGACTAGTTGACGATTAGTTAAAGGAGTCGCCACAGGCACATGAGCCTTGGGCATTTGGATTATCGATTGTGAAGCCTTGCTTCTCGATGGTATCCACGAAGTCGATGGTTGCGCCCATTAGATATGGATCGCTCATCTTGTCGACGACAACTTTTACGGCACCAAACTCGCGGATGATGTCGCCATCTTGATTGCGGTCATCGAAGTAGAGCTGGTACTTGAGGCCAGAGCAACCGCCAGGTTGAACTGCTACACGCAGGTTTAAGTCATCGCGACCCTCTTGAGCCAATAGCGCCGCAACTTTGCTAGCGGCAACATCTGTCAAAGTAATGCTGGTGGTTTTGATTTCTACGGCCTCGGTAGTCATGTTTCTCCCCTAAAAAATTCTACGAACAGGGCTCAATACTAGCCTTGTGCGGACAAATATGGTGACCCAAATGGTGCGACAGATCCGCAAAAGTCATAGAGAATATAGGCATGGCACTAACTGATTTGCTCCTTATGGGACGTGAACGCGATTTAACGAGCGAGCGCGGTGTTTCCTGTGCTGGCGACCTGCCGGCTGCCAGCGATCCTGATTTAGTCGAACGCGCCCGGACTGCCCGCAGGGCGCTGGGTTCAAAAGTGATGATTCTCGGCCATCACTACCAGCGAGATGAAGTAATCGAGTTTGCAGATATCACTGGTGATTCATTTAAGTTGGCACAAGCTGCCGCGGCAAACCCAGATGCTGAATATATAGTTTTCTGTGGCGTGCACTTCATGGCCGAAAGTGCCGATGTTCTAACAACAGCAGACCAGAAAGTAATTCTGCCTGACTTAGCTGCTGGATGTTCAATGGCAGATATGGCCACTGCTAATCAAGTTGAAGATTGCTGGGCTCAACTAGCCGAATTAGGTATTGCTGAAAAGATAATTCCAGTTACCTATATGAATTCTTCGGCGGCCATTAAAAGCTTCACCGGAAAAAATGGTGGAACCATCTGCACATCTTCAAATGCGAAAAGCGCAATGGAATGGGCATTTACCCAAGGTGAAAAGATTCTCTTCCTTCCCGACCAGCACCTCGGCCGAAATACTGCAGTGCTTTCGATGGGGCTCTCATTAGGTGATTGCGTTATCTGGAACCCATGGAAACCAATGGGCGGATTAACTGAAGCAGAGTTGCGTTCGGCAAAAGTAATTTTGTGGCGCGGACATTGTTCTGTACATGGCCGTTTCTCTGCGCAAAATGTGGCAGATGTTCGCGAACGAGTTCCCGGCATACAAGTTCTGGTGCACCCCGAATGCCAACATGAAGTTGTCTCGATAGCTGATGTAGTTGGGTCCACGGAGAGAATTATTCAGACTGTGGTCAATTCACCTGCCGGATCGAAATGGGCTATCGGAACTGAGTTGAACCTCGTACAGCGCCTATCGCGCACTATTCCTGATAAGGAAATCATCTTCCTCGATAAGACCGTCTGCTATTGCTCAACCATGAATCGAATTGACCTGCCACATCTGGTTTGGGCACTCGAATCTCTAGTTGAAGGTCGGGTAGTTAATCAAATTACCGTGTCCGAAGATGTAAGAAAGTACTCCAAACTCGCACTTGAGCGGATGCTGGCTCTATAGTTTCGCCATGACTGAAGATGCTGGAAAAAAGGGCCGTCCGACCCCATCGCGTAAAACTGCCGAGTCAAAGCGCAAAGTTTCCACTCTTGCGCCAGTAATTGGCAAAGAGGCAAAGAAGCGCGAAAAACAATTAGCTCGCGAACGACGCGTTGCAGCGCGCGAGGCTTATATGCGCGGCGATGAAAACGCTCTTCCTCTACGCGATCGCGGGCCGGTCCGTAGATTTGTCCGTGATGAAGTCGATAGCCGTCGCTCAATCGGCGAATTCTTCATGCCGATTATCTTCATCGTTTTGATCTTCTCGGTAGTTCCAAATATGACGGTAAATGTCATTGCAATTGCCCTTATGTATTCAGTTCTGCTTTATGCAGTTGTCGACGGCTTCTTCCTAAGTCGCAAATTAAAGAAGCAGATTGCCGACAAATTCCCAGATGCAAACACCAAGGGTCTTGGAATGTACGGCTGGTTACGCTCAACTCAGATGCGCCGTTTGCGCGCACCCAAGCCAAGCGTTTCGTACCAGAAGAAAAAATAACTTAAGCGCGAGGATTCGGGCTTCCCATTAGGTTGGGATCATCTTTTACTATTGGCTTAAGGGCTGCATTAATTTCTTTGAGAACTGATGGCTCTAACTTGATGCCGCTGCCCTTCGCATTCTCAGTTACTTGCTTAGGTTTGGTTGCGCCCATGATCGCACTTGCCACATTTGGATTACTCAAAATCCACGCTAGAGCTAATTGCGACATCGTGATGCCATGCGCATCTGCAATGGGCTGTAACTTTGCCACGTGACCTAAAAATTCGTCGTTCATCATTCCTTGCATGAATTGGCCGTTGTTGTTCTTATTTGCTCCTCGTGAATCGGTAGGAACTTTCTTGCCTGGCAAATACTTTCCAGTTAAAACACCTTGCGCCAATGGCGAATAAACAATCTGGCTAATACCTTCGCGTTGGCATAGCGGAACAATCTTGGCTTCAATAACTCGATAGAGCGCTGAATAAGAAGGCTGGTTTGAAACTATTCGGTTATAACCGCGATCGTCTTGAATTTTTAGAGCATCTTGAATCTCGGTATGTTTCCAATTTGAAACTCCGATGTAATGAACCTTTCCTTGTCGGATCAGATCATCAAAAGCGCTAAGCGTTTCTTCAAGTGGTGTTTCATAATCAAATCTATGGGCTTGGTAAAGATCAATGTGATCTGTTTGCAGGCGCTTTAATGAAGCATTACAAGATTCGATGATGTGCTTGCGTGATAAGCCGCGATCGTTCTTACCTGTACCAGTTGGGAAGTAAACCTTGGTAAAGAGTTCATAAGATTCGCGCTTTACGCCCTTAAGCGCTTTGCCCAAAATTGTTTCAGCCTTGGTGCCGGCATAGACATCCGCGGTATCAAATGTAGTGATTCCAGCTTCTACCGCTGCCTTAACGCACGCATTTGCTGCTGCTGCTTCTACTTGGTTGCCGTGGGTAATCCAATTTCCGTAAGAGATTTCCGAGACATACATGCCGGTATTTCCTAAGCGACGATATTCCATGATTGATCTCTCCTATCGAACGTGGGATGGCATAAGTGGTAATTTCACAATCTCTACTTCAGAAACTCTTCCGCGCACATCTACATTTAACCTATCGCCTAATTTAAAATTTGAATCTACTAAAGCTAAACCAATGCCTACTTTCAAACTGGGAGAAAATGTTCCGCTGGTTACTACACCAACGACTACGCCATCGGAAAGAACTTGCATATCGGGGCGCGGAATTCCACGATCTAGTGCTTTAAGCGCAACTAACTTGCGAGCTACTCCAGTTGCCTTCTGTTTCCGCAAAACTTCAGCACCTTGAAAAACTTCTTTCTGCCATCCGACCGCCCAACTGGCACTAGCCATGACAGGTGATATTTCCCGCGAAAGTTCATGGCCATGTAATGGGTAGCCCATCTCTGTGCGCAACGTGTCGCGCGCACCGAGGCCGCAAATAAAACCTTGGTTAGCTTCAACTTCCGCAACTAGCGCATCCCAAACAATCAGCGCTTGATCCCACTTTGGCAAAACTTCGAAACCATATTCGCCCGTGTAGCCAGTCCGACAGACAATCACTTCACAGCCAGCAATTGTCACGTGAGTAAAAGCCATGTAATCAATTTCGATTTTAAGACCAAAGCGTTCAAGCACCTTTGCCGAAAGTGGCCCTTGAAGCGCGATAACGCCATACTCGTTATGTAAGTTTTTTATAATTAATTCGCTTGGCGCTTTAACCTGCAGATCTTGTACAACTGCAGAAGTGTTCGATGCATTCGGAACAATAAAGAAATCGCTCTCGTTATTACGATAAACAATCAAATCGTCAATCACGCCACCATCAATGTCGCACAGCATTGAATATTGAGCTGCGCCATCAGAGATTTTAGTTAAATCATTAGTCAGCATTTGATTTAGATATTCAAGCGACCCTGAGCCGACCACCGAAGCTTTGCCAAGGTGAGAGACATCAAAGAGGCCCACTCGTTCTCGCACTGCAGCATGTTCAGCTAGAACACCCGCTCCAGGATATTCAATCGGCATTAACCAGCCGCCAAAATCGGCCATCTTGGCATTGCGGTCTAAATGGCGCTCGTGGATCGGAGATAGCTTCATGACGCACAATCTATCGCTACGTATTCCTCAAATCCTGCTTTAGACTCAGCTAGGTTTCGTGCTCACGGACAAGTAGGCAGACAAGACGCTAGGAGAAATAATGAAAGCTATCCGCCTCTCAGATGGTTTGGTCTCAGATGACATTTTGGTCGTTGGCTTAGCCAAAGGCGCCAAGAGCGATTCATTAAAGATTGAATCTGGCTCAATTGCACTTGATGAGAAGTCACTGCTTTCAGCACTTAAAGATCTAGGTGCAACTGGTGCAGCAAATGAGATTACCAAAGTACCTGGAACTACCACTCGGCTATTGGTATTTACTGGTTTGGGTGAAGTTCAGAAGAGCTACCCACATGAAACGTTACGCCGAGCAGCGGGAGCTGCAGCGCGCGCACTTGCGGGTGAAAAATCAACAGCGGTGGCACTGCCGGCCTCAACTTTAGTTGAGCTATCTGCGGTAGCAGAAGGCATGTCTTTAGGCGCATATGCCTTTGACGAATTCCGTGGTTCTTCGAAAGCTGACCGCAAAGCACCGCTAGCGGGAGCAACGGTTCACACCAAATTAGCTAGTGGCGCAGATGCCAAGGCTGCTGCAAAACGTGCTGTGATTATTGGCGAATACACAAAGCTGGTTCGCGATTTAATTAATACTCCCCCAAGCCACTTAACACCAGACTCATTTACCAAGCGTTTTGCAGCTGCGGTAAAAACTCTTGGTGGATCTGCTGCTCATTTGAAAGTAACAATATTG
>JACCDP011108335.1_pt1 | contig 11243 bp, 14 predicted proteins | sample 7445841 | NCBI WGS metagenome assembly JACCDP01 (sample SAMN15323441, study PRJNA562643) | freshwater metagenome | isolation source: river surface water | place: USA:Blue River Watershed | collected 2017-08-17
TTGTAGAGGGCGAAGCTGACGTTGTAGATTTTGAAAAAATTATCAACGACTTTGCTCTGTTAAGAAACAAGTGGTTAGGTATAATCAAAGCACTTGATATCAAACAATGGCAGGTATCAAATATCGTTAAACTAAGAACCTCGGGATTAGAAGATGCTACATTATGATAATACTAGTAACCGGTCATCTTGGATTTATCGGCAGTAATCTTAAATCTCATTTAGAAAAATTAAACCACACAGTATTGGGAATTGACCTCAAATCTTCTCAGGACATATTAATCTGTGATTTTCCCGAGTGTGATGTAGTAATACATCTAGCTGGTATTGGTGGGGTTCGTGAAAGTTTTGATAATCCTGAAAAATATTGGGCCACTAACGTCGAGGGAACCAAACGAGTTCTAAATTTTTACAAAAATATTCGAGTGCTTGTTGCTGGATCAAGTTCTCAATATGAACCGCATCTAAACCCATATGCAGCCACTAAGCATGTTATTGAAAAAATCCCGCATAAGAATGCATGTTTTATGAGACTACACACAGTGTACGGTTCGAAACCTAGAGTTAATATGTTTTTTGATAGATTGATTAATGGAACATTAGAATATGTTACCGATCACGAGCGTGATTTTATACACATCAACGATGTATGTGATGCAATAACATTATTAATCAATTCAAATATTGTAGGACCGATTGATATAGGAACAGGAATGTCGATAAAAATCAAAGACATTAGACCTGATCTTCCGATAAATTATAATACTCCGTTTGAACGTAAAAAAACACTGGCAGATATATCGGTGCTAAAAGCCTTAGGCTTTTCTCCTAAAAATTCTGTAGAAGAATTTTTAAAAATCTTAAAAAAATAATCACATAATCTGCGCAGATAAATATCTGCATGAAAACAATCGTACTTATAACCGGTGGATTTGATCCTATACATTCCGGGCATATCTCTTACATCAATTCTGCAAAAAAACTCGGCGATATACTTGTAGTAGGAGTAAATTCCGATGATTGGTTGCGTAGGAAAAAGGGACGAGAATTTATGCCTAGTTCTGAGCGTATTAATATTATTCAAAATCTCAAGGCAGTTGACCATTGCATACTATTCAATGATACAGAAAATCATGCCATTGAAGCTATTCGAAATGTTAAATTAATGTATCCGGGTGATCATATTATATTTGCCAACGGTGGTGATCGCACAGCAGATAATATTCCCGAAATGTCAGAACCCGATGTAGAATTTGCATTTGGCGTAGGCGGCGAAAATAAAATGAATTCTAGTTCATGGATCTTACAGGAGTGGAAAGCTCCTAAGACTGAAAGATCATGGGGATATTATCGTGTGCTTCATGATGTTCCGGGCGTTAAAGTAAAAGAACTTACAGTTGATCCTGGAAAGAGTCTTTCTATGCAACGCCATCGAATGAGAGCAGAATATTGGATAGTTAGCGAAGGTCAAGCTGTGGTTAATAGAGCTACGCCTTTAGATTTTCCATTGGCTCCTGCAATATTAGACAAACAAGATCAATTGCAAGTCGCTAAACAAGAATGGCACCAACTCACAAACCCGTATGAGCACCCTTTAAAAATCGTAGAAATACAGTACGGCGAGAAGTGCATTGAAGAGGATATAGAAAGAAGATGATACCAATTTTTATAGGCTATGATCCACGCGAAGCAGTGGCATACCATGTATGTACAAACAGCATTATTAGAAATTCTACCCAACCAGTCAGCATTGCTCCATTGGCCCTAAATATCTTAAATGATTATAAAGAAAAACACACAGATGGAAGCAACCATTTTATCTATTCGAGATTTTTAGTACCGCATCTTATGGAGTACAACGGTTGGGCCATTTTCATGGACGGAGATATGTTAGTTCGTGATGACATCATTAAGTTATGGGAACTGCGTGACGACTCTAAAGCAGTTATGGTTGTGAAACACAAATACGAAACCAAAATGACAACGAAATATCTCGGATCTAAGAATGAAAACTATCCTTGTAAAAACTGGAGCAGTGTTATTTTGTGGAACTGCGGTCATAAGGCAAACAAAGTAGTCACACCAGAATTTATTCAAAAGTCCACTGGTGCACAACTGCATAGATTTACTTGGTTAGAAGAAAATCTGGTAGGACAGCTACCAATCGAATGGAATTGGTTACCAGACGAATATGGCGCTAATCCCGGTGCAAAACTTTTGCACTACACACTAGGTACTCCTAGTTTTCATGAATTCGCAACGACCCCCATGGGCGAGGAATGGCATCGTGAACGAATCTACACTGATCATTGTCAACAGCACGATCTATGAGTGATTGGATCTTTCTGAGTAAGGGGGACGAAGACGAATATATTAATATGTTCGCTAAAGGATGTGGCACCCATACCCTCGACACTGATCTGTTTGTCTATGAAGAATCAAAAAATCCTATTGTACTGAGAGGAATACTTAAAAAGAAAATAATTCATAAATGTTGGGAAGATAACAGAACTTTCTATTATATGGACACTGGCTATTTTGGCAACGAACGAACAATTTCAAATCCTAATGGATGGAAATATTGGCATCGAATTGTAAAGAATGATCTACAGCATGGTGAAATAATTCCCAGGCCCGGAGACAGATTTAAAGTTTTTAACAAACAATTTTCTCCTTGGAAAAAGAAAGGCAGAAAAATTTTAATTGCAAAACCAGACGAGAAACCTTGTAAGTTCTATGGTGTTGATTTAGATCAGTGGGTTGAAAACACTGTCAACGAAATTAAAAAACACACCGATCGTCCTATAGTTGTAAGAGAAAGAGCACCGAAAAGAATAGATAGAATAATAACAGATACATTACAACAAGCCTTAGACGATGATGTATTTGCATTAGTAACATTTAATAGTGTTGCAGCGGTGGAAAGTATTTTTCATGGTATTCCGGCGTTTACTCTTGCACCGTCGAATGCAGCAAGTCCAGTATCGTCACAAGATTTAACCAAGATTGAAAATCCCTATTATCCAGATATGGATAAATTATATGCGTGGGGTTGTCATTTAGCATATGGCCAGTTTCATATTTCAGAACTTAAAAATGGTAAAGCCAGGGAGATGATATTAAATGGATGATAGAGACGTTTTATTTAGACAATCTATATTAGGATCCAATATTCCGGTATATCAAGGTATAACCAAAAGAAAACATATACAAAGGCACTGGCAAGAAAAACAAAATTTCTTTTATATGGATACTGGATACTTTGGAAATTTTGCGTGTCAAGGTAATCCTTCAGGCAAAAAAAAGTTTACACGGATTGTTAAGAACGATCTACAAAAACACTGGCTAGAGGAATTTCCGGCAGATAGATGGAATAATTTAACTAAATGGGATCCTCGGTTACAATGGACTGATTGGAAAACCAAAGGTAATAAAATACTAATTATAGTGCCTAATCGCAAAGCATGTGTGTTTTATGATCACGATTTACAACCTTGGTTAGATTCTACTATTTCAACAATAAAAAAACACACAGATATGCAGATAGTTATTAGAGAAAAAGGTAGCAGATCTCATCGTCAGCAGAATAGTATCTATGATGCTTTAGATCAAGGAGTATTTGCAACGGTGGTATTCAATAGTATTGCTGCTATTGAATCTATTGCCTATGGTGTGCCTGCATTTGTCACGGTGCCTTGTGCAGCATCACCGTTGGCACTTACAGACCTTTCAAAAATTGCAACACCTTGGTATCCAGATTCAAAATTAGTAGCACAGCATTGTCACTCATTGGCCTATGGTCAATTCACACACGAAGAAATTGCCAATGGCACAGCACGGAAAATATTAAATCAATGAAACTACTCGTAAATGACAAGGAATTAGCAAAATACCTCATTTCTTTGATAGATCTCAAAGAAATTTGTAGTCAGCACACAATTCATTCAATAAATGTTCAGGAAGCAATAAATTTTATTATCGAAAAAAGAGATCATCACAAATTTGATATTAATAAATTCAGAGATAAATTTAAAGAAAAATTGTATCGAGGTAATTTAGCAGATGTAAATGCCTGGGCCAAAGAAGTTAAAGATACTTTAAATTTATATAGGTCAAATCATTTTAAAAAAATTCATAAGCATGTTGAATATTTTATAGATAGACTAGGTGAAAAAGAGATCATAGATAGGTATATCAATAGTAACCGCCAGTATTTTATCAAAACAGTAGGCCTACAGATAGATCCGTTGGCTGAGATGATACGTAGAAAAGATTTCACCGATATATACGAAGATTGTCTATTAAGAAATACCGTAGGCAATGAAAATATTTTAGTCGACAAAATTGATCATAATTTGCCTTTTTGGTTCATCGATAGCGGATATACCAACTTTATAGAATCAAATAAAAAATGGCATCGGTTAGTAAGAAATCATTTACATTTCAATACTCACTTCGATGCTCCGGTTGACAGATTAAAATCTTTTAACAGTTATCCTCGAACCTGGCGCCGAAACGGTAAAACGATCTTAATTGTTGAGCCGGGGGAATTTGCTGCCGGTATATTCCACACAGAAGCTAAATCTTGGGGACAGCAAGTGGCAAATGAGCTTAGAAAATACACAGATCGTCCTATAGAATTTAGATCTAAAACAAATAAAAAAACCAGAAAGAGTCTATATCAACAACTATTAACAGAAGATTATTACTGTACAATTAGTATTAATTCTAATAGTGCTATTGAATCAATTTGGGCTGGAATTCCAGCTATTACTCTTGACAAGCATGTTAGTAATGCTGTGACCAGAAATAATCTCTCGCAGATTAATGATTTATACTACGGACCTCTAGGAGATTGGCTAGCATGGCTCAGTTATTGTCAATTTACCTATGACGAACTTATGGATGGCACAGCACTTCGAATCATTAAGGAATACCACAGTGTCTAAAATAACTGCCGTGGCTTATTACGCTGGCATTCCTCCTAACAATCATAACATGGAGAAACCTCGAATATTAGATTATTTTTGTCAAGGAGTCACGTCAATAGGCGATACAGCGATAGCACACCGAGGATTGGATGCAATACCATGTGATGTAGCATTGATACAGGGATTTGTACACGAACACGGCAAATCTGCTCCTCACTTACAATTAAGACAAAGTGCAGTAGATCTTCAAAAGAAGACAAACAAAAGATCATTAATTGTAGACAGTAATCTGTTTCTATATGCTAACAAGGATAATCCACTGCATTATTTAAGGTATAGTTTTGACGGAGTATTTCCAACCACTGGATTTTATTTTGATAAAGATGTGGATCCTTCTCGTTGGAGTCAAATCAGCAAAGATTTGGGTATAAGTTTAAAACCCTGGAGGACACAAGGGAACCATATTTTGATCTGCTTACAAAGAAATGGCGGTTGGAGTATGAGGGGGCTCGATGTGATACAATGGATGAATTCGATTATTTTAGAAATAAGAAAATATAGTAAAAGACCTATAATTGTTAGAGCACATCCCGGCGATAAAAAAATTGGAAAATATTTAAAAGTAAATCACAAATCGGTATCGTTAAGTGTTAATGCTGATCTCAAAGAAGATTTATATAATGCTTGGGCAACCGTGGTATATAACAGCAGCCCTAGTGTGGCCAGTATTATAGAAGGAGTTCCGGCATTCTTAACAGATCCACAACCTCAACATAGTCAAAGTGTTGCAGTAGCTAACACCGATATAAGCAAAATAGAAAATCCAATAATGAATGATCGACAATCATGGATAGAGAAATTGTCAATGTGTCATTGGAAATTTGATGAATTAAAATCTGGAGAGGCCTGGAAATTTTTTAGGCGATATATATGAAAGATTACAAATGGGATAAGATTTTTAAACCGTTAATTATAAAATACAAACCAAAAACTTTTTGCGAAATCGGTTGCCACGAAGGCCTAACATTGAAATCTCTAACACCTCTTACTAAAGAGCTTGGATATAAAATCGATTATACTGGTTACGATGCTTTTGAATTAGCAGACAGGCCAACATTTGAATATCCGCAGAATCCTATCACTGGAGAGATGGAACATAATGGAAAAGAATCTGCTGCGTATCAAGTAATTAAGGAACGGTGTGATAAGTATGTTAAGAATGAATTAATAGAATCTTATAAATTAATCAAAGGATGGACACACGAAGTCTTAAAAGGTCCGCTAGCATTTGATATGGTTTATATAGACGGCGGGCATTCATATTCTACAGTAAAATGGGACTACGAGCAAGTAATGAACAGCAAGGTAATTGTATTCGATGATACATATCCTATAAAATTTCCAGGTGTGGCAAAGTTTATAGATGAGCTAAGATCGCAGAATGTTGATATAAAAGAGATAGTTGAGAAGAATGAGGCAGGAAAAATTATAATGCAATGTGCAATTATTATTAATGAGAATGTAATATGAAAAAATTAAGCAATGGTTGGATGGTCCCAGAGGATGATACTAGAGTCTCTTTCTTATTAGAAAAAGATGTTGATATGCTTTCTCCTTCTTACGAAGACAAATACAGACAGGAAGTAATAAAACATCTTCCAAATAAAAGAACATTCGTAGATGTTGGGGCCAATGTTGGTATTTGGAGCCTACCAATGACACAGCATTTTAAGAAAATTATTTCCTATGAACCATCTCGTCAAAACATAGAATGTATAAAATTTAATATTCCTAAAGGAATCGAACTAAGAGAAAAAGCAGTAGCGGATTTTAATGGAGAAGCTAATTTTCATCAGGCAGGAAAAAACTGCGGTGATGGTAAATTATGTCGAGAAGGTGTCAAATCTAATTATACTGTTCCTGTTGTAAAATTAGATGACGAAAATTTATCGGAAGTGGATCTTATAAAAATAGACACACAAGGTTGGGAACTTGATGCATTAAAAGGTATGAATAATATTATTACAACACAGAAACCGTGGATCATGTTTGAAATAAATGAAGACGTTGATTTATGTTGTAAGCTAATGGAAAGCTACGGTTATGAAACAGTATATATTAAAAGTAAAAGAAATTTTGTTTGGGCTCCAAAAACCGGACATAATAGTCCTGTAGATAAAAGTATTTTAAAAAGATATTTGGGGTCTGGCCCTTACGCTGAAAGATACGGCGGCAAATAATTTATAATTTCCCATGCGTATCCAGATTTTAATTCTTCTCGAGTAAATTGACTATAAGATAAGTGATTCAACCAGGCCTGTTTATCGGTAGAATGAGCAGGTTTTATTTTTTCAATATCTTCTAGTTGATATCTATACAAACTTTTTGTAGCAGAATGTCCTAACGATATTACTGGTATATCACATATAGCTGCTTCAACTAAAGCGTTAGACGAATACCCCACAACACAAAAAGTGTCATTTTTAATAAAATCTTTAAAGGTATTCGAAACTATCCTATCAAATCTAGATTCGGGACGTTTTCTTATTTTAATTTGACGATCAGTAAATTTTTTTATTTTAAGAACAGTTTCATCAATCCATTGATCTTCTGATCCTAACCCGGATACGGCCGCTATTTTTCTATCAGGAGGCACAATGATAATTGTAGATCCTTGTCGAAATGAATATTGGTCGATGTTTAATTGGTTCCATCGATCTGCAGGTCTGTCCACAATAGGTTCAATATTTTGAAAATTATTAACGCTTAATCTAAAAATTGTTTTCTTTTTCTTATTACCAAAATAACCACTGTCTAAATTATAAAATTTTAAATTATACTTTTTACAAATTTCTAACCATTGGGGTTTAAAAAATCCAGCCCAACACATAGGCAACGTAATGTTGTTACACATTTCTTCTTCAGTAACAAATTTTCCACCGCTGCCAAAAGTAAATTCGTTGGCTCCGTATTCGGTGCCTTCTGCGCATATAAAATTGGTCATTGCCAGTAGGATTCGGTTCGAAGAACTTTTAGATCTTCTCTCTTGCTTCTTCCTAATTTTTTCCGACCGCCCTTGAGATGATCTAACCAAGCACCCCAATCGCTGTTTATTAATGGATGTCCTTCGCCTGTGCTGTTACCAGGACTAGGACGAAGGTCATGTAAGTGTGCAGCCCAGTCCAGCTGTTTCATTTGCGGAAATTTTTTACGCACTGCATCAAATACAAAACTATCATGCCATTCTTCTAATTGAAAAATACCATTTTCTGCTTCGTCATACATACGTTGAAATTCTTTTAAAAAATTCTGTACATTTAGTGATCGTAAATTCATCGAATAAAGACCACATTCAGAATATTTTCCCTTTCTACCTAGATAACACAATTCCGAGTCTGCAGGAATCATTCTATAAAGGTCTTGCATGGTAATTGGACTATGGCAGATGGTATCAGCATCCATCCATACTAGAAAATCCGAATCGGTTTCTCGAGCGCAGTGAAATATTGCATAAACTTTATGTGCAAATCGAATCGCATGCCACTTAAATCCCTTGCCGGCATCTTTTCTTCGACTTCTTACGGGATCTCCCGAAACATCGCCGTTGGCTTTAGGAACATCTTTCCAACGATTTTTAAATGCCGCCAAATCTGGAATTTCTTCGAGGCGTTTTAGTGTAACATGATTGTGGTTGCTGATTGCTGGATTACATAATTCTGGATAAATGTGTAACGTAACTTCTTCTGGCCAATTTTTACAGAATGTGTCGATCATATGTTGGCCGTATTCTTTAAGTCCAGCTTCGTGAAATGTTGTAACTACTGATATTTTCATTTTTGTTTCCATACGTGATAAATTTCTTGCTGATCTATGCATCTAAAATGATCTCTGTATAAAGATTTAGACAATTCTCTGCTTATTGGTACATGTCCTTCTATTAATATTGTACATTTATTTTTATTCCATATCGGTGACATAGTTTCTAGATGATGTAGTTGGTCTAGGTCAACTAAAATCGCAGATATTTCGCTTAACGGATTGAGATCATTAAAATTTTCTCGAAACACAAGATTTTTTGCTTTCAAGGTTGGGATATCCCATGAAAAAATAAAAACAGTTTTAAAAATTTCTAATATACTTTCTAATTGACCAAATCCGTGACCCACTACTACTGCATTTTGTGGATTTCCTATCATTTTGGTTAATCTTTTTTTAAATTTGTTCATAATAATCATTAAATACTCTGATATTTATAACTTCTTATGCGCTTCAGATTATATCGAGAATACGGGGCTTTGAACAGTAAGCCAGTTTTTGATGCCTTTGAACAGGGTGTGAAATCTCTCGGTCACGAAATCAGTTTTACTGACGGAATTCCTGTGATTTGGTCAGTTTTATGGTCTGGTCGAATGTCTCACAACGAAAGAATTTTTAATTCTCATTCACCTATTGTGATTATAGAAGTCGGAAATCTCCGCAGAGGAGAAACTTGGCGCATCAGTCTTAATCATATTAATAGTCTAGGCAAATTTGGTAACAACACTGACCTTGATCCGTATAGACCTGAAAAATTAGGGGTAAAATTAGGCGATATAAAAGAAAATCGTAGACCCGAAATCATGATAGCCACACAACATCAACGAAGTCTCCAGTGGCAAGGACAACCCCCGATCGATAAATGGGTGCAAGATACTGTTAAAAAAATAAGGCAGCACAGTGACAGAAAAATTGTGGTAAGACCACACCCAAGATCACCAATTTCTGTGAATATTCCGGGAGTTGAAATAGGGTTACCTCGACCTGTAGCTGGTACCTATGATGATTTTGATATTGATTACAACTGTCATTGTGTTATAAATCATAACAGTGGCCCGGCTGTTCAAGCAGCAATCTTTGGTACACCAGTAATCTGTGATAGTACCAGTTTGGCCGGTGAAATTTCAGGAAAATTTGAAGAAATTGAAAATATTAAATTGCCTCAAAGAGAAGATTGGTTTTTAAAATTGTGTCACACCGAATGGACCGTGAACGAAATTGCCAAAGGCTTGCCGTTGAAAAGATTAGAATTAGAACTATTACAATCTATGCCTTGACTTCCACATTTTTAGGTGCTATACTAAAAATATGCTATCATCTCAATACATCGAAGATATCTTTTTGCAATTTTATGATCTAGCGATGCAGGATCAAATACCGATGCAACTTCAAGATGTTAATGCCAGTTCAAGTTTTTATTCGACGATCATACAGGGCAAAGAACTCACTCAAAATCAGGCAAATTTTATTCTAAAATTACTGACAAAATATCAATCTTGGATGGCAAAATCTTCTTTGGATTACAGCGATGCCTTAAAAAATCCACAGTGGAAAAATCCTTTTAGAATTCTTGATCTGTCTAAAAAGATTTTTGTAGAAAAAGATGACTCAGGCATAGTGCAGGTCTGTGTAAAATTTCCTTACCAGCTAAAAAGAGAGTTCGATGAGGAATTTGAGGACCAAAACAACCCTGTAACCAGATCCGAGTGGAACGCTGAAAGAAAATTACGTCAATTTAAAATTTATGATTGTAATCTAATTCAGCTTTATGAATTCGCACAGCGTCACGGTTTCGAAATTGACGACACATTCATGATAGCATTGGCTGAAGTTGAGGAAATTTGGCAAAATCAGGATGAAATTTTACCAATTTCTACAGTCATGAATAATCGTGTGATCCTTGGAAATAGTTCTAGAGAAGTAGATGAGTGGTTTGAAAATTCTAGAACCGGTCGTATTGAAAATGATCTGCTATTGGCAAAAAGCATGGGCTATTTGTACGACGAAAAACCACAAAATATGGTGGAAAAAATAGCGGTATCTAACAACAATACATTTTGGATTAAATCAAACACAGATTTTTTTGAACTTTATAAAACCGTGTCTGGCAAGGTTGTTGTTGTTTTAGATCGCACAGCTGATAAATTATCTTGGATTAAAAAATTTGTTCAAGATGCTGAAGATTTTGGTATTGATTCCGCAGAAATCAAGGTATGTTTTAGAGAAAATAAAGAAAGTCAAACCGGGCTCAACGACTGGATCAAAGAAAATAAACTAGGCGGTCCTATTGGAGATAGTAGGTTGTTTATTTTTGAATATAAACCAGCTAAATGGTTGTTTAAAGAGAAAGAAAATGTTACAATGTTAGTAAGCAACAACTTGTATCCGTCAACAAATCAAATAACCAAGGATTGGTTCGGCAGTCATCCTTTGGTGATTTATCTTGGCGATATTAAGCCTGCTGCATTAAGAGGACAAAATATTGTCGAACTGTAAA
>JACCDP011323378.1_pt1 | contig 11242 bp, 8 predicted proteins | sample 7445841 | NCBI WGS metagenome assembly JACCDP01 (sample SAMN15323441, study PRJNA562643) | freshwater metagenome | isolation source: river surface water | place: USA:Blue River Watershed | collected 2017-08-17
CTTGCCGTCCGCGCCCTTCTCAGTCTTGAAAAACTCTGACAGTGAAAACTCCGAGAAGTTATTGAGCGCCACTTCCTTCAATGCATCTGGCATCTCGTATGCCAACAAGAACATGCGCGGCAACGCCAAATACGGATTTGGTTCAGGTTTGTTCCAAGTCGATTTCTCGCGCTGCTCGTCGCTGTAGGTCCAGTTGAAAACTTGGTCCTCAAGGAACTCCCCTTGGGTAAGAGCACGGAACGGTGTACCCGAGAGATATAGGAAGTTTCCAACTTCAAGCTGAAGGGTCTCCTCCAGGTTGGTTGCGAAGTCCTCATCTAAATCCGGAGTTTCCAACTCGGATTTTTCCGTTGAGTCACCATCGGAGCCTGATTCTTTGTCTCCAAGGTAAAGACTCCGGGCCGCATCTCTCCATGCACCGAAGTGATACTCATCAATAACCACGGCATCCCACTTGGTTTTGTAAAGACCTTCATTCTTTGCTTTCGGATTTCCATTGTCATCAGTGCCCAAGACATCCTGAAAAGATGCAAACCAAATAATGGGGCGATCTGCGGTCAAGTCAGGGGCTGCGTCGTCTTTACCTTTGAACCCCCATCCGGAAAAGTCTTCATGTGTCAGCAGGTCTTCGCGCCATGCAGTTTCAACTGCAGGTTTGTAAGTTAGGACGAGAACGCGCTTCCAGTCGAGTTTCTTCGCGAGCTGATAGGCGGTGAATGTTTTTCCAAACCGCATCTTTGCGTTCCACAGAAAGTGAGGTGGATGCTTTTCGCTGGCATTCTTGGTGAAATAAGCAGCAGTCTTCGCTACGGCATCTTTCTGTTCAGGACGCATTTCGAATGAAACTTTTGGACGGAGGTTTACATCCCCAACGCCAGTGGGCTTTCCGGCTTGAAGCCGGTCAATGATGGCCTTGACCTCATGCGGTTCACATTCGAACCACTCGCCCTCACGCCTGGCGACACCTGCCGCAACCAACGCTTTGTGGACATCGTGGTCCATAAAAGCGTTGCCATCGTTCGTGATAGCCGGCTCTGAAAGGAGAAGGTCGTACGGGGTATCAACCGGCATTTTCACACCATGAAGTTGCTCTTTGATGCGAACTGCAACGTCACGGTCCGTGTAGCCAACTTTGATAAGACCTTTACCTTTACGGCCACCCGTCCAGGGAGAATCTTTGAACTGTTCAAGTTGATACACGTAAATCTTTGGGTGCCGGACTCCCCCAGCCAGAGAGATAGCCACTACTGCATCTCCTTGATCATTTCTTGAAGGTAGACCTGCTCGTCAGGTGTGATGCCATATTTTTTGAAAAGTTCACTATCTGAGATAGGTTTCGTCCAATCCTGCTGAGGAACCCAGTTGAAGGTACTTGGAACGTTGTGCTGCGCGGGTTTTCTGAGGGAGATCAGGAATCTTGCAAATCTGCTCTTCAGAAATGTGGCTGCGTTATTGGCCTCATTTTCAGAAGCAAATGGACCGATTGCCAAATACGTTTCCGTGCAAACCGAGCCTGGCTCGGCAATCAGGGGCTTCCCGAGGACTACGTCTGGCAAGCGCTGGCCGCCATCGGAGCCTGCTGTAGGAAGTAACACTTTCCATGAATCTACAAGATGAGTGTTGTTTTTGACGTACTCTCGGTCAACATAGAAAACCTGTCGGGTTAGACCTTCATTCATGTAGAGCTTGTACTGCTCAGCAGTTTTTCTTTCGCGCGCAAACTTCTTGAAGTTTGAGCGCAACTCGTCACCAAATGGCCTGACTGAGGCGACAAGGTCGCTGAAGGATTTGTCATTGTGTCCAAGCACTTTGTGAAGAATCGGCAGCGCTCGACTATCTCTAACAAGAACGTCGTATTCCCCAAACGCTCGCTCTACAGGCCCGTAGGCATTTTCTCCCCGGACGAGAGTCATTTTGCACTTTCCTCGGTTGTCACGATCCCATAAGAAGTAACTGACTCCACCCTTGATCTCAACACCAGGGAAAAGCTCTGAGGCCACAGGGTAATCAACAAATGCGCGGATTCGGTCATCCGCGAGCATTCTCGCCCTGTAGTCATTCAGGCCAAGGCCGCCAGCAGTCCAACGAGAAGGCGTAATCATGGCGATGTAAGCTGGATTTAGGGCTATGGCTTGTTCGACGAACTTGTTGTAGAGCGGAACCGGCCTATGGCCTCCTGCATCGTCCATTTGGTACGGAGGGTTTCCGACGATTACATCGAACTTCATTTGTCCTTCACCTTCAATAAGTTTTCGGCCATTAGCGTGAATAAATCCATAGGCATAGTTGTCTCGACCTTCCCGCTCTATTTCACGAGGGGCATTGCACTGTGAACATCTCCCCTTAAGGAATGAATGTTCAATTGACTTAAACCAAATGTTTCCTGAAGCATTTGGGAACTTGACAATCGAGTGCTCAATTGAAGCATCTTTCGAGCAATAAAGGGTTCGCCGCGCCATGAGTGAGGTTAATTCAGTGATTGCTATACCCCACACCATGTGAGTGAGGATGTGATCTAACCTTTGCTTCTCATCCGGAAAATGTTGTTGCAAGCCCACCATCAAACGCTTGGTGATTTCGCGCAGGAATACACCCGTTTTTGTTGCTGGGTCTAGGAAGCGGAGTTCAGGATTAGTCCAAACTTCTGAAGGTAAGAGATCTAGGACTTTATTCGCGAGTTTTGGAGGTGTAAAGACTTCGTCATTCGACAAATCAGAAATAACTTCCAAAATGTCGGGCTGGTTTACAACGTGTTCAACCTGAATCATGATTACTTCCTCGCATTCGAGGCAAGAGTGCCCGACAGGCTCTTTTGGGCATTGTTTGGAGCAAGGTGGATTTCTTCAAAGGCCCCACTCCAAAGTTCTTGTGCAGGAGTGGGGCCAAATACAGAAAGTACATCTGATGTGCTTTCTTCTGCCTCCGCCAGAACATCGCCCAGGCTGGTCTTGCCCAGGCGCACAAGCAACTCCTGCGGGCGCCACTCATACTCAACTATTGGTAGGGTTTCTCGACCCGTAGGCGCTCCACTTGAATCACGTTCAAGCATGTTCCCAACGATCATGTTGTGCGCGAGGATCCACTCAGCCGAACGGACGAAGTTTGAGTCTTCGCCGATAGGCATGCCCAGTATTTTCTGGTGCCAGCGTTTCAGGATTTCGAGAAGCCTTGGGCGACAGGCGACTTCATGGCCAGGCGTACCGCCGATGACATTTTCTTCTGAAATATCCACTCCATAAATGGAGCTCAATGCTTCGAGTGCGTGAAAAAGTGCCGCTTGATGAGTTGTGCCGGCTGGAAGCGATTTTTGGCGATACGCCTCGTCGACCACTGAAAGTTTCCGACTCAAAATGGCACTTACGAAGTTGCCGTTTCCGACCGAAGGTTCAAGAAAAGTCTTTGAAGGATGAACATCCCAAAGAGCACTAGGGAGCAGATCCAACATGTCATCCACGATTTTCCCCGGCGTAAAAACTTCCCCGAGATCGCGAACACGCTGGGAAGACTTCACTAAACGTTCGGGCTCAAAATCTTCGAACTTACCTGCAACCATGTTCCCCTCCATAAAGTGGACGAAAAGGTTGTTCAACGAACTTTTCAATCGTCCAAGTCAACTTTACCTAGAGCCTGTGACATCTAAGCTCAGTACTTGGTCGCAAGCACTACAAACCCAATGAATCCTTCAGCCTCATCAGCATTCGTGCCTTTCGAGCCTCGAAGATTTCTACGAACTTTTCAAAATCAAGTGGAAGTTCGTCCAAATCGTTTTCACGCAAGTAAGTCACTCGTGTTTCGTTAGTGAAATGCGCACTTTGAAGCCACTCAGCAGGAAGCACGTCCTGTTTTTCGATGTTTATTTGACCCTTTAGGAGTTGAAGGTTGGGGAGAGTGTCGAATCGGCCTTGGAAGTCGGAGAACTGATTGGGTTGAATTCCTTGTTTGCTTAGTGCCTTTTCGGTAAATCTGGACTTTGGGAAAATGTGGTCCTGGTGAAACTCCGCCGAGAGATCCAAACCGGGGTAAAGCAGACTGAGCACAGCGAAGGCTTTCGCGGTTCCATAACGAGATGCCAAGACTTCTTCGAGCTCAACGTAATCGAATGTCAGACTCTTTCCGACCTGAGCCATAGCCTGCTCGATAGCAGAAGTTGGGAACTCACCAGTGGTGTTCTCCTGGATGACAGTGCGAATGCGAGTTAGGACGGTGTCCAAACCAGATCCCCATACACCGGTCTTGATTAGCGTCCTCATTAGCCACTTTTGTAAAGCGTTACGGTCCGCTGCCGTTTTACCGGACTCAACGTACGACACCTGGTTCTCTGTAGTCGCCAAATAGCAAGCAAGCACAACGATCACGCTGTGCGCTGACAGATTGCGACTGGAGAATCCGAACTTCTTCAGCAGCGACGCAGAAGTCAGCAAGGATTGGCGCGTTAGGTCCCATTTCGCTTCAACCACTGCCATGTTTTCCTGGGTGAAGGTAGAGACAGCAAATCTCAGCGGCAAGCCAGAAATCATCAAAGCAGACTTGAGGACGTTGTCCTTGGTAAATGAAAAGTCCCGGCCACCTACGTTATTGAGGTCGTGGACGAGCGAACGTACTTCTTCACGCGCATCTTTGGTTTCCCACTGGTTCGTCGCCATGGAAAGAAGTAGGTCTGAATAACTCAGGGTTGTTCCACCGCTATTCACTCGCACAAAGATGTCGAGCACCTTGTCAGCACTCTGGTCTGATTCTAGGAACCAGTTAATTGGCTGGACAACCATGATCGCGTTATAGAGGGCGTAGAGCCTGTCAAATGGGCCTGTAGTCGATGAATCAATGCCTCGGCTAACGAGTTCTTTCATCAAGGCTGGTCCACCATCAGCCATCTTCAAAATGTCGTTGATTTTGAACCACTTGTTAGTTTCCCCGTCCACCGGCTTAGCCTCGTCATCTGACAAGAAACGCAAATCGAATGCATGGCCCAGTTCTTCGTGCATCGGGCTTTCAACTAGGTTGAGGTATACATGCTTCTTGATGTAAGCACTGGCATTAGATACCCAGGCGCCCTTTTTGCGCTCAGTGTGAGAGCCATAGAGGGCAATATTCAGTGCGGTCAGTCGCTGCTGGCCATCCAAAACGGCGACAATGCTCTTTCCCGCGGGAACAATCGCTTTTGCGGCATATGGGGCATTCAACTCGTGGTAATTGGTGATGAAGTTGTAGTAGGTGTAGTTGCCGGCAGATTCCGCCTTCACGTCCCACAGAAGGAAAGAGCCGATTGGGTAGCCACGCATCAGGCTGTCGATGAGGGTGAGGATTTGATCTTGTCGCCAAACGAACTCACGTTGGATGGCAGGCAGGAGGTATTCGCCGGAATGGATACGTTCCAGGACGTTTGCTACTGTTACCGGCGTTTGGAATGACACATCTACCCCCGCGTGGATTTCTTGACTCTAGTTTATTTTCCCCTGTCTACAACGCAGCCACTTCCTCGCGAAGTGCTTCTAATCCATCTATCCCAAGCGATTTGCAGATGTTTTTCAGCACTTGGTACCCCTCGAAGTTGCCCCTATCTGGCAACGTGATTGCCTTTTGGGTCTTGTGCTTCCAAACACGATGGCTGCCGTTTCCGAGTTGCGTTTCCCAGTAACCTCGGCTTTTGAGCAATTTCTTTACATCCCTAGACGGCATTGAAAAGGCCATCGAATCAGGAGGGAGGACCGAGCCTGCAGCTGTGCCCCATGGAACCAGAATGACGTTCTCGCGGAAGTAGTCGCTAAGTGGGCCTTTTTGGATGCCGAAGTTTGGCATTGACCTCAAGTAGCGAGGATGAATATTTGTCTGATTGATGCTCGCGGCAAGCTCACGACGACCTTGCTCGAACGTCTTTCGTTGGTTATACGAGTTTGCATTCGAATAGCCCCTCGGCAGAGAGGTAACTTCATCATGCAAATAGTTGACAATTTCAGAGCTGTAGCTTTCACCAAAGATCAAACGGAAAGGTTTTGATGCAAAGCGCAGTTGCATACGCGCGGTCGCTAAGGCTTCTTCTAGTGGATCACTCTTCTTATATACATGCGCATCGTAGTCTGGGTAAATCCAGTGGTTCGCGTGCGTAGCTCCCTGCTTCAGGGCAAACCACTCAACATCGTGATGAAAAGTTTCATGAGCTAGTAACACTTCGATGGCCGCAAGAATTAACTGATTCGAGTCGATGTCAAGAGGCGTCTTGAAAAGCTGCTGCTCATTCAACTCGAGATAGCGACTTCTGATTCCATTCAGGTAAGTCCAGATTCCGAAATCCGTGATGTAGATGCCGGCCGTCTCGTGATAATAAGTTAGCGGCTGATACCAGGCAAGAGGTTGAGTTAGATTGCTTTCATCACTCTCTGAATGCCAACCAGCATTTTCTGGAACTTCTGATTTGCCAAAAATGGCGTCTAGGCCCTGAATCCAGCTGTCTAGCTTGCCTAGATCACGTTGAGTTGGATTTCTAAGTGAGTCGAGGTCAAGGGCAAATCCTGTGCGCTCACCGAGTCTCGACTCGCGTTTGCGTTGGAGCAAGTCGGCTTCTCGTAAGAGGCCAAGAATCTTCGCTAACTTATCCATTTATCACCAATACGTTATTAGTCGATAATCCCAGAAAGACAGGGCCATTACCGATTTGCAACTATTCCGCCTCGTTCTTTAATTTTTCATCGAGTTTCTTTAGCCCATTGGCCACGTTGTCTTCTAGATACTTGATGTGGCCCTGCATATCGACAAGCGCACCTGACGCAACTGAGTGAGATCCCTTCAAAGCGCTCAATCGACCTATTGATTCCGTCAAGGTGCTGATTTGCGCCTGGATGTCGTTCAAAGCGTCCAGGTTTGGATTCGCTTTCATGTCTTTCACTCGTGCTTTCGCCACGAGATAGGCAAAGCGGACTTTATCTTCATCGACATTTTCAAAGTCATCATCTAAAACCAAAATTGACCGCCGATTCCCAAGGTCCTCCCAAAAAGGGAAGTCACTGGTCAGGCTGTAACCGGACGCATTGGTCACCAGGATGCCGTAGTCAGCTTCTCGATTGCTCATACCCTTGTCGAGTTCTGTAAGCAAGGCTCGCTTCGAAGCAGGTTTTTCGCTTTTCTTGCACTCGATGACCAATTTGCCGGTCGCACCTGTCAATGCGCTAAAAGTAAAATCGACGACGATATCACCTTCGTCGTTACCGTCAACCCCAATGACTTTGCGAGCCCCGGTATCATCAGCGATATCGCCAAGCTCATCGGCAATCGCCTGGGTTGCGGAGTAAACGGCTGATTCAAATGTCGTGCCTGTTTTTGAGTTTTTCCTACCGGCAGCCTTCTTACCTTTTTCCTCATTCAATTTGTCGAGGATGGCTTGAACCTTGTCAGCTACGGTCTTTAGAGGCCGATTTGCTAATGCGTCAGAGGTCTCTTCAAGTGAGAACAGCGAAGACAAGGCGGCATCGCGATCTTGAAGATTCTTATCTATGGATGCTCGAATCTTGCTCAATGTATTGGTGTTAATTTGATCAGAGAACTCGTCGGCGAGTTTCTGATCAAAGTCCTTACGCCAATCAGAGAGGCTCTTTACTAAGTTGAGGTCTGATGATGGATCCTTGCCTAGAACTTTGTTCATTAGGTCAAGCAAGAAATCCCTGTGGTCGGTCTCCATGCTTGACAGGCCGCCTTGCACCTTCTCAACAGCATTTGCCAACACTTGGGTGGTTGCCGATGTCGTGATGACTTCTTTAACCTGCGTACCAAGTTTCAAGATTTCAAGAAATGACTCATCGAGTGGTTGGCCGGCCGTTTCAGCTTCTTCTATGATTTCTCGAAGTTGAAAGTCTTCGATAGTGCCTTCGACGCTGACGCCAGTTTCGGTTAGTTTGACTTGAATCATGAGTGATCCCCTTTTCTCCCCTTATGGGCTCTATTGTGCATGTTTGCGTAACCCCTCAGAGACATAGTTCGCTGAGAGCCAACTTGTGCCATGTGGCTAGGCCGCCAGAACATAGCTCTTCAAGATGTTTCGCCAGCGAAGAACAGTTCGTTGGTCGGCTTCATACTCAGCAGCGATCTCATTTAGGGTTCCGTTGAGAAGGAATCGAAGTTCCTTCTCGACTTCACCTTCAGGGCGAGGCGCAGGCTTGCCATACGCTTTGGAACGTTCACGGGGTGTAAGCCCACCGAAAATGCCGTATGACGTGTTTTGGGCGGCCCAAGAACCACAAAGGCGCATGACCGGGCACTCCGCACACACAGCCTTTGCCGCTTGAATATCAGCGTTTCGGTCTGAGAAGAAGAGATTAGTATCCATGCCAACGCAAGCGCCGAGCGATAGATCTGGCATCCCAGTCGATGAGAGAACCGCCTTGAGCGAACCGTTTAAGGCCAATTCGACGACTTCTGGGCGCTTAGTCATTTGTTTTTTCGCTTTCTAGGCCTAGGGCCTGCTTTACGGGGGCGACGCGAGCTCGAGCTAGCTTTGCCTTTTCTCGGTCGCCGAATTTCTCATTGTGTTGAGCCAGACATTCGAGAGCCAAAGCAGCTTCTTGGTCTTGCGGTCCACGAGCTTTCATAGCCGCTGCCTTCTTAAACAGGAGCGCCGCCACATCGGCATCTCCCCTGTTAGAGTGTGCAACGCCCAGACGTCGAAGAACTTTTTGCTCCGCCAAAGGATTCTCTAGGAATCTCGCCACCGGCAAGGCCTCCGAGAGAACGTTGATTGCCGCCATTAGATCATTGATCTCTGTTAGAAGTTCGGCCATTTCAATGCGAACTTCAAGAACCTTTGCCGGGGCGTTAGCCTCTCCGAAGCGCTTGACTGCATCCTTGTATTGGCGCAACGCGAGAGCGGATTCGCTCTGACGACTTTGCATTTGAGCCAAGCGAAGGTGAACGTCTGCACACATAGACCAACCATTTATCTCTTCGAACTGCGAGATTGCTCGGTTATATGCGTCAGCAGCAGAATCAAATTCTTCAACTTGAGCCCAAACATCACCCCTTACCTTGAGGAGCTGACCAGCGTAGTACTGATCATTTAGTTCAACGGCCACTGGCAGAGAATCATTGATAACCTCGACTGCTTCTTCAGGTCGCTCAGTCACGGAATAGCGCAATGCTGCGACCCACGAGTAGTAGAGCCATAGATGCGAATCTTCAAGAGCTTTGTATACATCACGAATTTCTTGAGTAATAGCAATGGACTCTACAAAGTGATCTTGGTCCCAAAGGTGATCTTGTAGCTTCTTGAGAGCCTTTGCCTTTTTGTAGCTCTCTGCCTGAAGAACTCGTTCCCAAAGTTCTGCTGTCTTAAGCATGTGCGTTCAACTCCATCTGAATGTGCTCGTATTTTCTGAATTGATTTGACAGGCCACCTCGGCCGGTGACAACTGTTAGTGCGACGCCGTGTTCCTTTGACTTTCGAGCAATCGGCTCGAGGCTGTGATCACCAGAGCCCAAATACACGTGTTCAAAGACTTCAATGTTGTTTATCTGATCAAAAAGCGATATCAGGGCCAGGTCAGCTCCGTTCTCACCTTTGCGAAACTGGTAGATCTTCTTACCGAGGTTCCATCCGGTATAAACGGCTGATGCATTCTGCGGGCCAGCTGTGATGACGAACAGATCATCGGGTGTACAGTCGACACACTGGGTGTAGCCCTTACAGGCGGCCTTGATTTCGTGGAGGCCGAATTTGCCCGCCCCCACTAGGTTTTCAATGTCCACAAAGTGCACATTCTTGTATTTGCCGCCAGTCACTGCCTGGACTAGCGGGTCGATTGGGCGCTCAAGTTTTTGAGGCTCAGATACTGCATTCATCCGTTCTCCTTTTGTCTGGATGCACTCAGTACACTTGGACACAAACATCGGGAAAACGTATGTAACTTTGTTTCTTTCCAGGGGGAAAGCTCATGAAATCAGGGCAAAATGAGGCGCCTATTGAGCAAACAGACACAGAGCTTGTTTACGCAGCATGGATGAATGCTCTGCTTGCGACTTTTGAAGGCAAAATCAGCCGTTTAGCCGCAGCTCTGGAATTGAGAATTCGCGCTGATAATCCTTCCTTGGTTCGCCGGCGTGAGGACCAAAAAAGGCTAGAAAACACTGTTCGCCATTGGTACTCGGAGTCTAGGAGGTCTGTGCCGGGTATAAATCAAGTTGGCCCTGGAAATGACATTGTGTGTCAAAGCCTTATAGATGTCTGTCAAGATCGGCAGGTTTCCCCACCATTTAGTCACTCAGCTGCCACATTTGAAAATGTTCTTCATCAATTGCAGGATGAGCGCAATGAAAGAAGGCGAATTGGTAAGCGAGCCGTTGAGCCGGCACCTGACTTATACAAATTAGGAATTCTTTATTTGCCGGTTACGACATGTGGCGATTTTGACCTAAGACTCATCGGGCAAGAATCTGCTCTAGTGCAAAACAATATCCCGGAGTATGTACCTCGAGAAATAGACCAGTCGTTGATAAGTGCCCTGGATAGTGCCTCCGTCAGATTTGTAACAGTTGCTGGAGAGCCGAAATCTGGTAAGACTCGAACGCTCTTGCAAGCTTTGAAAGCATCAATGCACGCAAAACACGAAATTTATTGGCTCAGTTCAAGATCCGGTGCCGTTCAGGATTTCATTGACTTTGTTCCAAAAGAAAAATCCTCCCAACGCATCATTTTTCTAGATGACTTGCAGAGGTTTGACTTCAACTCAAGAAGTGGGCTGTCTCTTGCGACCCTGAAGGAGTTAGGTAGCAGAGGCAAAGTTGTTGCAACCGTACATGAAAATGGCTTATCTCAGCTCCTCGACCTTCCCCGGCAAATCCATCGTGAAAGAACTATTGGAATTTCTCCTCCATCTGGGGAGCAAAATTTAGAACCCACCGACCTGCGTGAGGAACTGGCCAACTCAATCTTTATGCTGCGCCGTGAGTTGACACCAGCAGAAGAAAAAGGCATACCGGAAACACTCCGATTGCAAATTGGTGATGCAAAAAAGAGACATGGTCTGCAGCTAGCAGCGGAACTTGCTTCTGTTTCTGAACTTAAGGAACGTTGTGACTTAATCGCCGAAAAAGGTGATGAATTTGCCGCAGTGTTATTAGCGGCCAAAGATTGTTACTTGGCCTTCCCTATTGGAGCGGAATACGACTTCATTCTGGAACTCAGCAAGCTCCATTTCAGAGACTTGCAGTTCAATTCAATCTGGCGGACGCAAGCCGGAATTGATGCATTCAGTGCTCTCAC
>JACCDP010165529.1_pt1 | contig 11241 bp, 10 predicted proteins | sample 7445841 | NCBI WGS metagenome assembly JACCDP01 (sample SAMN15323441, study PRJNA562643) | freshwater metagenome | isolation source: river surface water | place: USA:Blue River Watershed | collected 2017-08-17
ATTTAGCTTAACTCGATTCTTAACCCCCGTGCTTGCTGGCAGGCACGGGTACGCCGTATTTGTGGATTGCGACTTTTTGTTTTTGGCTGATATTCGAGATGTATTGAAGGAGGTCGATCCCACTAAGGCAGTCTCCGTGGTCAAACACGATTACAACCCGCCCGAAACCGTGAAGATGGATGGATGCGCACAGCACCAATACCCGAGAAAGAATTGGTCATCATTTATGGTGTTCAACTTAGAGCACCCCGCAGTTCGGGCACTCGGCAGAGATTTAGTCAATAGCGCACACCCCAGTTTTCTCCACCGCTTCTTGTGGCTCAGTGATGAAGAGATCGGCAGTCTTGACAAAGGCTGGAACTATCTAGAGGGGTGGTATGCCCCCCAATACGAAAAGCTGCGTGCTGTGCACTATACGCGTGGTGGGCCGTGGTTTGAGCATATGAGGAGCTGTGGGTTTGCGAGGGAGTGGCAAAGAGAGCTGGCCTGTTTTGAGAATTTTACTTGTAGTGCTAGAGACGCGGTTTTGGAATGAAAGCCGTAATCTTAGCGGGAGGTCTCGGGACCCGAATTTCTGAGGAGACTCACCTTAAACCAAAACCTATGATTGAAATTGGTGGGCGCCCTATTCTTTGGCACATCATGAAGATGTACTCGAGTCATGGAATTAATGACTTTGTAATTTGTTGTGGCTATAAGGGTTATGTAATCAAAGAGTATTTCTCGAATTATTGTTTACATATGTCCGATGTAACATTCGACATGGTGCAGCATAAGATGCAAGTTCATCGGAAAAAAGCAGAAGCCTGGAACGTCACTTTGATTGATACAGGTGATACGACGCTTACTGGGGGGCGACTGAAACGCATAGAAAACTATGTTCGAGATGAGGAATGCTTCTGTTTTACGTACGGTGATGGACTCTCCGATATCGATATCACTAGTCAAATAGATTTTCATAAGCGACACGGAAAACTCGCGACAATAACAGCCGTTCAGCCCCCTGGTCGTTATGGTGCGCTAACACTAGACGGATCTAAAGTTACTGGATTCATAGAAAAACCGCGAGGTGATGGCGGCCTTATAAACGGCGGTTTCTTCGTGTTGAGCCCAAAGGCTCTCGAGTATATTGATGGTGATCAAGTTGTTTGGGAGGGGGGGCCTCTCACAGAGTTGGCGAGTCAGGGTGAGTTGATGGCTTTTGAACATCAGGGTTTTTGGCAACCGATGGATACACTTCGTGACAAAACCCAGCTTGATAAACTGTGGGCTGACAATGTAGCCCCATGGAAGATTTGGTAATGACTTCATTTAGAGATAATTGTCGTGATTCATGAGCTTTCAGACGTGCAGTCTAAGCGTATCGGAAGTGGAACGAGAATTTGGCAATACGTGGTTGTTCTAAACGGTGCGGAGATCGGTGCAGACTGCAATATTTGCTCTCATTGTTTGATCGAGGGTGATGTTGTACTTGGTGATCGTGTTACAGTCAAGAGCGGAGTCCAGCTATGGAGTGGACTTAGAGTGGGAAATGACGTGTTTATCGGGCCCAACGTTTCCTTTTGTAATGACCCTTATCCGAGAAGTAAAAAGCAACCAGAGCGATTTCTTGAGACAAGAGTTGAAGATGGCGCGTCGATTGGGTCAGGAGCGGTGATACTCCCGGGGTTGACGATCGGGAGGGGTGCGATGGTGGGAGCGGGAGCAGTCGTAACCCGCTCTTTGCCAGCGAATGCAATTGTTACCGGAAATCCTGCAAGAATCTCAGGCTATGTGAACGCCAAAGATCGTTCTCAGCGACCACAAAAAACCCGAGCTGGCTGTCACGAAAATGAGATAGTTGTTGAGGTAGATGGTGTGCGGATTATCAAGATGCCGGAGTTTACAGATATTCGAGGTAGCCTTAGCGTTGGAGAGTTTGCAAATATTTTTCCCTTTGATGTAAAGCGTTACTTTGTGGTATTCGATGTTCCATCTATTGAAACACGCGGCGAGCATGCGCATCGAACATGCCATGAAGTGCTCGTCTGCGTCAAAGGAAAGTGCTCTGTGGTTGCAGATGATGGTTCGAGGAGACAAGAGTTTGTATTGAGTCGCCCAGGTTTTGGGCTGTACTTGCCGCCAAAAATCTGGAGAGTCCATTATAAGTACAGCGCCGATGCTGTTTTGCTCGTCTTTGCGTCGGCACCCTATGATCCGGAGGACTACATTAGGGATTATGAAGATTTTCTAACTCTAAAGGATGAAAGATGATGGTGCCTTTCCTCGACCTCAAGGCGGCTTACTTGGAGCTGAAGGAAGGTATGGACGCCGCAGTGGATAGAGTATTAAGCGGAGGTGTTTATGTTGGAGGCGAAGAAGTAGAGGCATTCGAATCCGATTGGGCAGATTATTGTGGAGTGCGTAATGCTATTGGAGTGGGGAATGGCCTAGACGCGATAAGTCTTGCATTAAGAGCTTTGAGTGTAGGCCCCGGCGATCAAGTTATTGTTCCGAGTAATACCTATATCGCAACTTGGCTTGCTGTTATAAACATTGGAGCTGACCCGATTCCCGTTGAACCGGATCCGCAAACACACAATATTGACATTCGATTGATTGAAGATGCTATTACCCCGCAAACGAAGGTAATTTTACCGGTTCATCTTTATGGACGACCGGTGGATCTCGACCCAATTCTAGCCCTTGCAAAGAAGTATTCCCTATATGTGCTAGAAGATGCCGCACAAGCTCACGGGGCTAGCTACAAAGGAAAGAGAATCGGAGCACACGGGCACATTGTGGCATGGAGTTTTTATCCCACGAAGAATCTAGGGGCCGTTGGTGACGCTGGTGCAATCACGACCGACAATGACGAGTTGGCGGAAAAAGTTCGTTTGCTTAGAAACTACGGATCCCGCGAGAAGTATCTAAACGAAGTGCAGGGATTTAACAGTCGTCTTGATCCAATTCAGGCGGCTATTTTGCGGGTCAAGCTAAAGAAGTTGAACGATTGGAATATGCGTCGTATTAGAATTGCCGAGTTCTATCGTAGTGAACTCAACTCGGTAGTCAGTGAATCTGGTCGGCCGTTAGACTTTTTTACATTACCTCCTTCGGGTCTCGACTCCTCTACGGTCTGGCATCTATTCGTTATTACATGCCAGAGCCGAAACAAGCTTTTTACTCATTTACGGGAATCCGGTGTAGAGGTAATGATGCATTACCCAATCTGCCCAAATCGTCAGGACGCATTTAAAGGTCATCAGTCATCAAAACTAGATCTCCCTATTGCCCAAAGCTTAAGTGAGAGTGTAATTAGCCTTCCGATAGGCCCGCATCTGCCTCTGGATTCTGCAGCTCGAGTGGTGGAGACATTGAAAAAATTTCATGAGTCAACGCGCTAACATATTCCCTCAGATTCTTCAGAATACTGACTTGTTAGAACTTATTTCTCACGTTGATTATGAGCTATGGTTATTCAATAGAATCTTTCGTTGAGCTGTCCCATGAGATCATTACCTACTGTTTTTGTCGGTATACCGACTTACAACCGACCTGAAGGTTTGCTGAACACGCTTTCCAGAATAGCTGGGCAGAGCTACAAAAACATCGAAATTCTAGTCTCTGATAACTGTTCCGACGACCCACAAGTTATTGAAATCCTAAATAAACTATCAAAGGAAGACTCACGCATTAAGTGGGTCAGGCAAAGCACAAATATCGGCGCGGACAAGAACTTTAAGTACTTGTTGGAAAAGTGCTCTGCTGAATACTTTATGTGGGCGTCTGATGATGATGACTGGGATCCAAATTTTATTGAATTTTGTATGAATGCTATTTTGGAAAATGAGGCTGATGCAGTAATGCCTGGGTTTTCTCGTTTTAATAAATTTTATGAAAGAACAACTGAATCTAACCTACCAAAATTGAATGGTTTAGATAAATTTCATGACGCAAAAACGTTCTTCTCGATTATGTGTCATTCGATTATTTATGGGCTGCATAGGGTTAGTGCAATCGATTGGTATGTAAATGACCCGGGCCCGATGGATGACGAATTTATTCTACTAAAGCTTATCTTGAATAACAAAGTGATTACGTTTCCCGAGGTTAATCTTTATACCGCAACGATCGAAACAGCGACCTATAAATTAAAGCATCAAGAAGGGCCAAATCGATATATGTTCCAGGTACGACGGTTGCTAAGAATCCTGACTCTTATTGACGAAACCTCGGCGATCACCGATCTGCAAAAGCTAGAGCTGTCCCGACTTGTGGCAATAAGAAAATTAGGAATAGCGCTCCTTTATGAGAAAGACATTCGCGCCGCCGAACAGCATAATTTGGCGCTTGCTCTCTATCATATTTTAGATTCAATTAGTTTCAATGGCCCGGAGGATCTCCTGACGTTGTTACATAAGCTTAAGTAATCGCGACATATCTGGTTTTCCTGGGCTAATTTGATCTAGAAACGTTGGCTCTTGTTGTTGATACATACGGGGGAGACTACAAATGTCCTGTCACCTGGGGGCTAAATTCACCCGTAACAAAGGGTGAAGAAGCACTGCTGATGCAAAATAGCTAGCGGACGGCTATAATGAATCAACAGATGAAAATTTATTTTGAAAGGAGATGTCATGGGTCATAGAACTTCTGATGCAATTTCTGAAGTTTTAACCATGTCGCAATCCAGAGTAAATTTTATATGTGCAGTGAATGATGAAAATGTATACCAAGAAGTTTTACTAAAGTCGTTGGCTTTCAATCGCGTTGGGACAATAACCCGCGTTGTAGGTGCTTCTTCAGCTGCCGATGCATTCAATAGAAACGTCGTCAATCATCCACCGAATGAAATTACAGTTCTTGTGCATCAAGATGTCTATATTCCGGAGGGATGGACTGACAGGCTCGAAGGAATTTTTGATAACGTACGATTCGGCGTGGCTGGGTGTGTAGGGTGCTCCGGACAGTTAATTTATGGTGATGTTTATGCGAGCCCGACTGCATACTTAGACTTTAATATCGACTCTTTGCCTGTTGACGTGGATTCACTTGACGAGCTCGTTTTGATATTCCCATCTAATACACCCATCCGATTGGATGAGGAGTTGGGGTGGCATATGTACGGGGCTGATGCCTGCCAAAAAGCTCGAATGCTTGGCCAAAGGGCTCTAGTAATAAAAAACAGGGTAGTTCATTATAATAAAAGAACAGCATTTGATGAAAATTTTTGGGATTCGATTCGAATTTTCTATTCAAAGTATAAATCCCCAATAAAAACAACAATTGCCACAATATGGGAAGATGGTTCAATAACCTCGCCTTAGATAATAAAAAATATGATTAACCAGACACCCGTCCATGATGTGCCAAATCCCGACCTGCTCCAAATCATGTTACCGAACTACAAGCGTGTTTGCGAAGTTGGCTCAAGTAGTGGCGCGCTCGCGAAGGCCTACAGAGAGAGCAACCCATCGGCCGCCTACATAGGGATTGAAATTGATCAAGAATTCGCGAGTTTGTCAGCAAGGTTCTGTACTGAGGCAATTCACGGAGATATAGAGAAATTTTCTAATCAACACTTACTCTACTTGAGGACTTGCGATTGTTTTGTTTTTGGTGATGTCCTTGAGCATCTATATGACCCATGGGGTTTGCTTAGTCGTTTGTGCGTAAACGCAGATGTTAATTTTGATGTTTGCGTTTGTGTGCCTAATGCCCAGTTTTACGGCATACAGTGTTTGCTTAACGGGGGAAATTTTTATTATCAGGACTCTGGTCTTATGGATCGGACTCATATTCGATGGTTCACCCGGAAGACAGTACTATCGCTATTTAAAGATCTTGGGTTCGAAATAACAGACTTTAGGTGTCGACAGGGACGGACACCAAGTCCTCCTGTAGAGGAGGCGATTCGTAACCTGGCGTCTACCAGCGGGTACGATCCAGAGGAAGCGTATCTTGATTCTCTGACGTTCCAGTACGTCATTCGGGCGAGCTATTATCGAGGTAAGTCGTGAAGGGCCCCTCTATAAACCGATTGGCTGATTGTCAAAGCTTAAATATTGGTGAGGGCACTTATGGTAATCGTCCCCTAGGTTAGATTGGGTCGGAAGTAGAATTTTCTCGATATGAGGGGGTTCTACGGATGAAGAAGTCCAGATTTACCGACAGTCAGATTTCAGAGGCTTTGAAGCGGGTTGAGGCGGGTCTGGCAGTGCCAGAGATCTGCCGAGAGCTTGGGGTGAGTACGGCGGCCTTTTACAAGTTGCGAGCCAAGTACGGCGGGATGGACACGTCGATGATGGCCCGGCTCAAGGAGCTGGAGGTCGAGAACGCCAGGCTCAAGAAGATGTATGCCGAGGAGCGGCTAAAGTCGGAGATCCTAAACGAGGCCCTCACAAAAAAGTGGTGAGGCCATCTCGCCGACGTGAGATGACCAAGCGGGTGGTGGCTGAGCGTGGGGTATCGATCCGACTGGCCTGCTTGATCTTCTCGGTGAGCCAGACCTGTTATCGGTATGAGGCCAAGAAGAACGCCGAAAACGAGCAGATAGTTGAGTGGCTGCTGCGACTGACGGACAACCACCGTAACTGGGGCTTTGGGCTCTGTTATCTCTACCTACGCAACGTCAAAGGCTTTAAATGGAACCACAAGCGCATCTATCGTATTTACAAGGCTCTGGAGCTGAACCTTCGGATCAAACCCCGTAAGCGACTGAACCGTGAGAAGCCAGAGCCATTGACGGTACCGGAGGAGATCAACCAAGTCTGGTCTATGGATTTTATGCATGACCAGCTGTCTGACGGCAGGACCTTCCGGGTGTTGAACGTCATTGATGACTACAACCGAGAGGCCCTGGGCATGGAGATCGACTTCTCGTTGCCGTCGGAGCGTGTGATCCGAGCTTTAAAACAGATCATCGAGTGGAGAGGCAGACCTCGGGTGATCCGCTGCGACAACGGCCCCGAGAACGTCAGCGGAGCCATCCAGAACTGGGCTGAGGAAGCTGGCATTGCCTTCCAATACATCAAGCCAGGTAAGCCTCAGCAAAATGCTTATGTCGAGCGGTTTAACAGGACAGTCCGATACGAGTGGCTATCGCAGTACTACTGGCAAGACCTCGATGAAGTCAGAGATCACGCAACACGGTGGATCTGGTCCTACAATCATGAACGCCCAAACATGGCCTTGGGCGGCATCACTCCAAAACAGCGGTTGGCCATGGCCGCTTAATGTCTACTTCCGATCCCCCCTAAAAAGGGGAGGATTACCCGGTTAACAGCCGATCATTGAGCTCTAGCTTTATCTTATCGATTAAACTCGAAGATTAAAGGTCGTCTGGCTTTTTGTTAGCGATCCAGATTTGCGAGATCGGCTAGCCAACTCGGCTCAACACGGGCGAACACCGTGCGTAAATTGAAGGCACTATTGAAGCTTACAGCTAGCTACGATATCAACTTAAATGGTAACCTCCGGTTCGGGAAGAGGTTCCTTGCCAAGGGTGTTCTATGTACCGTTTGGCACTGTTTTCTGTTAGATCTTCAAATACCCAGTCGATATTTTTTAGCAAATGACTTAGCCCTTGTTTATGCAATGTAAGCATCGGAGAGAGCATAGGTGCTCCGTGCTTTGTCGGGAGCGGAAACTGCTTCACAATCTGCAAGTTAAGTAGCATTAAAACAGCGCTCAAATAAGGGAATCCTACTTCACCTTCTTTAGGTGGATATCCACTCTCACTTATAGGTGTCAGACAACCAACGCCGTACATGTCCTCCTTCAAATGCTCAACCATAGATTCAAGAAACCCGTTCTTCAGGACAGTACAATCGGAATCCATCACTAAGACTTTATTGCCTAGATTAAGATTAGCAAAAGCCCACGCCATACCCGGCCCATGATGAATATTGTAACCAAAAGGTATTAATTCGACGTTGTCGTACTTCATTGTCAACGCACGGACGCCGGCCGCTTTCTCTGGATCATCGGATCCGTCGATTATATATACTCTATTTCGGTAAAAATTTCTAAGACTGCCGATTAAATCGCCAACCAGCTCAGGAGTGTTGTAGTTGATCGTAACTATTGGAATGGAATCAATCTGATGATCTATTCGGCCGCACAATTTATCAAAAACCCTCTGAGAATTGACAGTATCGACATCCGTGGAGCTTCTCGATTTCGGAGTTAAATTTCTTCGATTTATATACCCTTTCTCGTAGCATATGACTGAGTCGTAGAATGCGATAGAACGGGTTTGGCTTGTAATTAAGTCCGATTGAATAGCGCCCCGCGTATAGTAAGCATTAATCTTATCTACACACCGCTTCGAAAAGTTAATAAAAGTATTTGGATTTTCAATACCGCCCCCGAACTCGGGCCAATAGGCGGTGTGCAAATCCTCAATAAGATAGATCCCGTTTTTCGACACTTTTGGATACAAATGTAAAAAACTTTTTAAAACATGAGCCTGAATATGACTCCCGTTGTCAAGAACTATGTCCGGCGTTCCGAATTCCTTGATAATCGAATCAAGGAATACAGAATCCGACTGATCTCCAATTCTAATATTAATCCCAGGTGACTCGTGCCGCTTGCAGTTTGGGTCTATATCAATTCCTACAATTACTGCGAGGGGGCCAAAAAATTTTCTCCACAGCTGAAGGGATCCGCCCTCACCTACGCCAATCTCAAGAAATACTAGGGATTTATTTGCATAACTTTTAAAATGACGTTCATATATTGGAAAGTAGTGCTCGAATTTATGTATCAATTTATCATTGTTATTTAAAAATTCAGCCCAAGCATTCATCTTTTGACCCTTTCATTTTTTAAATTTTTTTATTGCGATCCTTGAGGGCAAAGTGCGTCAAATCTCGTCGACTAACTTGAGTTCCGGCGGTCTCTCTCTTAATTCCAGAGATGATAGGCAGCTCATTTAAAGGGGCTCTAAACACGTTGTTGACCAAAGGAAGTTGCTTCGTCAACGCCGATAGTAAACTCGTAGCAGGGCATGAAATTTACAAAGGAAAAAATTTACCGAAAAATGGACTCGAGCGGTTATATCCCCCGAGAATTGAGGTTATATCTGAAATTCTTTTTTGAAACGATAAATTAAAATATGCATTGTCACGAGCTTGTTCTGAAACCAACTTGAGCTTATCAAATTCCAAATTGATTAAGTCAAATGCGGCACACCACGAACTTGCATTTTCATCAACGAAGAGGGCATTTGTTCCATGTGACAGATAACCAGAATCTATCGCGGAGGCATTCATGAATGTTGGAATTGAGACTTTTGCACCTTGTAACCACCAATAATGAACTAGGCCATTTTTGCTCGGCCTCGACCCATTTAAAACTATCAGAAAGTCGTAATCCGTCATATCAAACATAGTTTGGCCCATACCCGTTTCTTGGATTTTTAACGGGTCGCCTGCAAACCTCCGGGGAATACTGTTATCTCTTCCCGTAAGTAAATCTAAATTAATCTTTTTAAGTTCCCGATGGTCGTAGGCATTCTTTACCGTGTGAAGGAGTTCCCTTGTCTTAGTAGTTTCGTCGCACAAAACGATTAACCCACTCTTTATGTCTCGGTTCTCCATCGGAACAGCGGGGCCGTCGATATTCTCTAGTGGCAACAACATGGAACAGTTGGAAGCAGCCCCGCTCCGGATTCTACTATAGACGTCGGGACAAGAGACGTGTACTTCGCAGTGCGGGACCCGTGTCAAAAACTCCTCTAGAAGGTGGAAAGTGTCTCGCTGTTGTTCTGAGTCGGCAGGGGTAAACCCTAGTCCGATATCGATAACAACTCTACCAACCCTTGTTTCGCTCAGTCGATTAAGTATTAGAACTAGTTCTCGCGTAGATAGTCTATTGACAACAATCCACAATAATTCACGTCTTAAGTCATGCCGGTCACTTGATAATTGATCAATTGCTTCCGCTGATGTTAGAACCTCGGGTTTGCAAACGTTAGTTAGGCTACAAAAGTGGTCCGAGACTGTATACGCGGCTAGGCAGCCATTATCTTTTTGGTTTTGAATTACCTTGACGGTCAGCCGGTCTATGTGTGGTTTAAGTGAGAATCCATATTGAATATAACAGTCATATAAAACACTTATATAATCAAGATCGCCAGACCTTACGGAATCGATAATCCGTTGTTTGAGTGTGCTACAGAATCGACTTCGTTTCCTCGCCAGTGGATTTTTTTGCCAATTACTTATTCCCCCGCTCCGATACCTCACAAGGGGCTTCGGAACGAAATCATATGCATTTTTTAGAAGCGCGCGATAACCTAATGTTAAATCTTCATAGCAGTCATCAAAGAGTATCGGCCCGAAGTCAAAAAAAAGTGCGCCCGTAAATACTTGAGATGCGCCGATATGATAGGCGCTCGACACTGGCAAAAGCTCCGGATGCTCTTTAATAGATTCGATTGGAGGAATGCGGATTTCTGATTTTCCGCTAGCGTCCGATCTAACATATGAGTGCCCAAGGTAATAGCGTGGACCACCGAGGGCTCGATACCTCGAAAAGAACTCCCAAACTCTTGTAGGCTCTGACTCATCGTCACCAGAATTTGAAAATATCAGATCGCTAGAAATTAGGTACTTTTGAACTAGTAAATTAAAGTGCGCAATTAAGCCTAAGTTTCTTGAATTTTGGTAGTACTCTATTTTTATTGCTGTTGTTATCTTCTCGCAAAATTCTTGTATTAATTTAAATGTTGAATCAGTTGAGCAGTCGTCACTTACCAGAATTAGGTCTAGTTCTTGGGTTTGCGATATAAGTGATTCAATTGCAGCGATGCACGTATTTTCTTGATTGTAGGTCATTACGAGCCCAACTGTTCGAGATTTTTTCCTCGGTAGTGAGCTCGTTGATGAATTTGCTTGCCGTATGAGGAGGTCTGACGTCATGCTCATCGATAACCGTGAAATAATGGGGCTATTTCGCCCTGAATGATTTGATTCCGGTGTTGGTAAGTGATCGGGTGAAAGATTTCACCTAGAATTCCGGCCCACTCAACGGGGTACTTGGATGTACTTCCATCCGGTTTTTTCATGCCGAGTTGATCCTGGGGTGTTGTCGCGGGATTTGCGCGAAGGGGGTCCAGTAGGCTATCCAGCTTTGAATTTAGGGTTTGAGCCCATTCTTGAGTGATGACACTGTATCGCTTAAATATAAATGCGCAAAGCCCAATGTTTTGCCTGTAATTTGCTCGTAGCTCATCACCCACTGGACCCTTAA
>JACCDP011543980.1_pt1 | contig 11240 bp, 8 predicted proteins | sample 7445841 | NCBI WGS metagenome assembly JACCDP01 (sample SAMN15323441, study PRJNA562643) | freshwater metagenome | isolation source: river surface water | place: USA:Blue River Watershed | collected 2017-08-17
CCTTGCCAAAAGCACTGTGTAGTGAGGCTCGGACTGGCCATCGGGTGCGGCCAGTGGCACTGCCTTCCAAAGCCGACACTCGAGCGCAGCGGGGCTTCCTGCAACGCGCGGTGGACTGACGTGCGTCGAGGGCGCCGCCTCGACTCCTGCCAGAACAAATTCATCCACAGAGGCATCGACCTTTGCCGAGCTCATGTTCATCTGTCCGTGAAGCGCGCGCGTCACAATCGAGCAGGTAAATTCCCCCGTATCCAAAATATTGGTGATGCTGTCTTTGCCGACCTCTGACGAGATCATGACCATCGGCGGCTGGTCGCTCACCATATTAAAAAAACTATAAGGTGCAAGATTGCGCACGCCATCTCGCGACACGGTTGCCACCCAGGCAATCGGCCTGGGCACAATCAGCGCCTTTAAAGGATCGTGACGCAGTCCGTGATTTTTTAAAGCGGTGTCGTAGTGCACGCAATATCCCTTTGTTAACGTCCAAAAAACTTTTTCACCGTGTCATCCGCGACCTGCTGTAGTTTTCTTAGGGTTGCGAGATCAATTTCCCCGAAGGCATCAAAAGAGTTTCCAACCGTAGGACGTCCATAAATTGACCCAAACGTTGTCGCAGCAGCAAGATAAGTGCCGATCAGCGAGGGATGACTGCCATCGTATGCTTTGTGCAGCTTTAACTCGGGATGGCGACGATACGCCTCTTCAAACGCCAAGCCGACGGGGATGACCAACGCATTTAGTTCATTACCCATCTTGATATAAAACGATTCAATCTGACGAATGCTGTTGGGGTTTGCCTCTTTGTGGGGTGGGACATAGGCATGCGTCATATACAGGGCGGTCTTGCCGCCGCGTGCAGTAATGAGCTTATTGGCCTCCGTTGCGGCCTGACGAAAGGCTTCCTGTCGCTTATCCGATAGTGCAGCAGCACTGTGCCCCTGAAGAATGACTAACTGAAATGGCTCTTTGATGCCGATCTGCCCCGGTTTGGTCAGCCAGTCAATATTGTGGTCTCGAAGACTCGCACCACCAATCGTTGCCGACTTGTATTCCAGTGTCTTTGACCACGATGGCTCTGACGCAGCAGCGATTCTGCGCAGGTGGTTGTGCATGCTGTCACCGTAGTAAAGGTAACTATTCCCAATTAACAGAACCCGCTGCGGTGCATCGACCTGGGGCTGCTTCACATTGGGTGACGCCGCGGTTGCAGCTGACATGGCACACGCGGTCAGAAAGCCAGCGAAAAGAAATTGACTACGGCGCAGAATGGTGCGCTCCGTTGATGTGAAACTCATGGTGTTGTCTCCCTAGAAATTGCTTTTTAATCAGGCTGCACTCTCACTGCAAAAAGGGGAGAACTCAAGTTGGGTTTTACCCCACTAGACCCTTAACCGCATCACAAACAACACGACCGCCATCAGCCACATCGGTGCCATGGTGACGCTTGCCGAGGCCAGAACACCAAAGCTCAAGGGCATGCCCACCGTCGCGCCGTTCATGATCATCATTCGCAGGCCAAGCGCCTGACCGTGCTGCGCAGCGGGCGTCACCCGATGCACCGCTGACAGAATCATGGGCTGTACGGCGCCCAGTGCAAGACCAAGGATCGCCGAGCCGACAACAAGCCCCGAAAGCCCCGGAAGCCAGGCATAGACAGAGAAGGTAATAAAGCAGACAAGGAGTGTTGTTCGCAAGACTTTACGTTCGTCAAACCGCTCAGACCAACGCGCAATCAGAAACCGAATTAACGTCGAGGCAACAGAGAATGCACCAAGCACCAGCCCCACACTCGAGGCACTCAAATCACGCTCATGCCCAATCACGGGCACTACAAACATATGAACGTCCCAGCAGCTAGACGTCACAATGTTGATCAGTAACAGTTTTCTGAAGTCTGCAATCTTGAGTAGGCGAAAAGCATCCCGGGTTGTCTGACGTTTGATGACCTTCGGCGTTTCCTCCTTGCCAATTTTAAAGACCCCCAACAAGGCCAGAAGCGGCATCCCGACGGTCAAAGCAAACGCTGCGCCGTATCCCGCAGTGTCGATGACCAGACCACTCAACACCGGAGACACAACATTTGAGATCGCTGGTGCAATGGCAATCCAGCTGAAGATGGCACGCAAGTCAGAATCTGCCGTGGCCAGACGCCCCGCCTGCCGCTGAATCGATACCGCGGCAATGGCCATCGCGCCCCCCAGCAAAAAGCAGCCAATCGCAATTGCGACAACATGCTGAAAGAGACTTGCAGAGACTGCACCTAGTAGCGCAAGCCCAATACCGATCCGCATCGGTCGGTGAAACCCATGACGATCCGTCATGCTCCCGGCCCAGAGCGAGAGCATGAGCGGCGCCACGGCAAAGGCACTGATAACCGCGCCAACAACCCAGGCGGAATAACCACGATCAAGGACCCACAGGCTCGCTACCACACGCAGGGTTGACATCGCCGCATGCAGGCTAATAAAGCAGGTCATCAGCCAGGCCAACTGGCGTTGTCGGTCACTCATGTCACTATTTTCACTCGTCCGTTGACATGGTAGCCATTTATCCGGAAAGTCTTGATTTTTCCAATCGAGCTTTCCTCTCTATGACACTCACTCGCACATTTCCCCTTGCCCTTTCCGGGCTGTCCTTGGTGTTCTGCGCCCACGCCCTAGCCCAACCAGCCCCAAATGGCCCGCCACCAGCGAATGCTGCTGCCGCAAAGCCGACCCCCCCGGGAAAGCCCAAACCATTCGATGAGATCGTTGCGGGCGCGACCCGAACGGATGGACTCTTCCCGATCTGGAAAAAAGATACAGATGTCTTTCTAGAAATCCCTTCCGCTTATCTCGATAAACCATTTCTATTCACCGCCAACATCGCCCAGGCCGTAGGCGAACGTGGGCTTTACGCGAGTCAAATGGGCATGAAACACATGGCCCAATGGCGTAAAGTGGGCAGCCAGCTTCAACTGCTGGCAGTGAATCAGAAGTTTAGGGCTGAAGGCGGCGGTGCAAGGGCTACTGCCGAGGCATTCTCGCCAAGCCTGCTCGGATCGGGTCCAGTCTTAAGCGCAGAGCACCCCGAGCGTAAATCACTGCTGATTAATGCCAACTTCCTGCTCAATGACATTCCAGGAATCTCGACACGACTTGAGATGGCCTATCGTCTGCCTTACGGATTGGATAAAGCGAACTCCTCTATTGAGAGCACACGAACAGATGGGATGCTGTCAACCATCAGCGCAAGACTGCATTTCGCCACGCCACGCATTCCCGCTCCGCCAATGACGCCGAGCCCCATGGGCGGCTTCTCTCTGCCAGAAGCGACTCCGGATCCCCGCAGTATGTTCATGACGGTGGTCTACAACCTTCGCGCGCTTCCTGAAAAACCAATGGCAGCTCGACTGGCAGACCCTCGCCTCGGTCACTTCACAGAGTCATACACGGACCTGTCGGACGATCTCAGGGCCAATCCTCGTGTCCACCTGATCAAACGCTGGCGCCTGGATAAAAAAGATCCTGCTGCAGCGATGTCTGAGCCTGTTCAGCCGATCGTCTTCTGGCTCGACAAGAACATTCCCCCCAAGGTCCGGCCAGCAGTCGAGGCGGGCGTTTTGGAATGGAATAAAGCATTCGAGAAAATCGGATTTAAGAATGCTGTTGTTGCAAAACAGCAGCCCGATGACGCCAAGTGGGACAACATGGATGCTGGTCATGCCTCGGTTCGCTGGTTCGTCGGCGCAGATGTCGGTTTTGCGATTGGACCTAGCCATGCCGATCCGCGATCAGGCGAGATTCTTGATGCCGATATTGGCATGAGCGACGTCTTCGGACGTGGCGGTCGCCGTCTGTTCAAAGAAACGGTCGGATTCAGCGCCCAGATGAACAGTTTTGGATCTGCCTTACACAGTCATGTCGATCATGCGCCCCATCAACACGACGAGACCTGTAGCTATGCGGATGAGATAACCGCACAAATGGAGTTCGGACTAGAGCTGTTGACGGCGCGTGGCGATATCGCTCCGGACAGCCCAGAGGTCGATGCGCTCGTACTCGCCCTGATTAAAGATGTGATCATGCATGAAGTCGGTCATACCCTTGGCTTAAAGCACAACTTCAAAGCATCGACTGCCGTGACCCGCGCACAGCTCAAAGATAAAGCGTTTACTGATAAAAACGGTATTTCAAGCTCTGTGATGGATTACAACGCCTACAACCTTCCATTGCGCGAAGAAAAGGGGCTGAATTTCAATAACACGACACTTGGTGCCTATGACTACTGGGCAATTGAGTACGCCTACAAGAGCATCCCTAAGGATAAAGAACAAGAGGAACTCGGCAAGATTGCTGCACGAAGCACCGAGCCGCTACTAGCCTATGCAGACGATCTCGATGCAGGTGGATACGGGCCGTATGACGGCGCCGATCCGCTCGCCAATCGCTTCGATCTGGGTGACGATCCACTTGCTTGGTATCAGCGACGACTCGCTCTTTCGAAAGAGCTCTGGACACGCGTACAAGCAAAAGCACCAAAGACCGTTGAAGATCGTCAGGTTCAGCGCCGCAGTCTGATGTCCGGTTTCCGGCAGCTGCGCGATCTTCCAGAGCTAGCATCCAAATATGTCGGTGGGGTCTACACCGTTCGTGATCAGCCTGGCTCAGGACGCCCCACCTTCCGACCTGTCGAACCACAGAAGCAGCGGGATGCGCTGCAGTTCCTGGCGAAGGAGATCTTTAGCGTCAATAGCTTCCGATTCCGTCCAGAGTTTCTGGCGAATCTGCCCCCGGACTTTAATGAGTGGGAGCGTGCAGGGATGGTCGATATCCCAACATCGGTGCTGCAGTTCCAGTCACTTGCATTAAATCGATTGATGTCGGGACCGACTGCCCAGCGGCTACTTGATGCGCCACTCTTACTTAACGAAAAAGACCGCAAGAGTGCGCTCACGTTAACAGAGGTCTACAGCACGCTTCAATCGGCCATCTGGAGCGAGCTCAAAACAGGACAGGATATTGATCGGATGCGGCGGAACCTTCAGCGGGATCACCTGAAACGGGTCATCGGACTTCTCACACGCGGCGCGATGCCCCCAAGCCCCGGAGGACGACCATCTGCGCCCCCTCCTGCGGATGCCTTAAGCGTCATTCGTGTCCAGGCAACCGCACTGCAAGCAAATCTGCGCCAGGCCGTTTCGAAGAAATCGGGCTCCGCAGAGTCACAGGCGCATCTGCAAGATAGCCTTGTCGCGCTGACGGAGGCACTGCGTGCGACCATGCAACGCATCTGATGATGATCGATGCGCTTGAGCGTCTCGCCGCGCTCCATGCACGCGGCGCTCTGACTGACCAGGAGTTCGCACGGGCTAAAGCGCAGCTCCTGGCCATGGACGCCTTCCACCCTACCAGCCGAGGTCTTCGTCGCGCAGGCGACGATCGTTGGCTGGGTGGTGTCTGTGGCGGTATTGCTCGTGCCACTCAGACAGAGGCCTGGATCTGGAGACTCCTTTTTGTTCTGATCACGTTCTTCGCTGGCCTTTCCGTCCTCGTCTATCTCTTGCTATGGATCTTTATCCCAAAAGAGACCAACTGGATCGACTGACGCGTCAATCGTCGAACCACTGACCCGCGCGTAAGGTAACCTCATGCAATTTGACTGGCAGCAGCCGTATCCAACACTTCGAACGCCCCTCTTCGCCCGTAACATCGTCTCGACTTCACAGCCTTTAGCTGCTCAGGCTGGACTTCGTATTCTTGCTGCGGGAGGAAACGCGGTCGAGGCTGCGATCGCAGCTGCTGCTGCAATGACAATCGTTGAACCAATCTCGAACGGTCTTGGGAGCGACTGCTTCGCCATCGTCTGGGACGGGAACGCGCTGCACGGGCTGAATGCCTCTGGCATGGCGCCGCGCGCGTGGGATGTTCGTTATTTCGAACGCCATCATGAAGGAAAAATTCCGATGCGCGGCTGGGGGGCCGTCACGATTCCAGGAGCAGTCGGCGGATGGGCTGCGCTTCATGAGCGATTCGGAACGATCCCCTTTGAAGACCTTCTTGCACCCGCGATTACGCTTGCTGAACGAGGCTATAGCCTTAGTCCATTTGTTCATCGTAAGTGGGGTCCTCAGGCAGAGCTCCTGAAGACACAGCCAGGATTCGCGCAAACTTTTTTACCCAAAGGAAGACCTCCTGAAATCGGCGAGCGCTTCACGATGCCTGCTGCTGCCGCCACGCTTCGTCGGATCGCCAAAACAAAGGGGCAAGACTTCTATCTTGGTCAGACAGCCGAGGCTATCGTTCGTCATGCACGCGAGCATGGTGGGGCGATGACTGCAGAAGATCTGGCCCAGTATCAACCGGACTGGGTGGGAACTATCTCTCGAGACTATCACGGCGTGACGTTGCATGAGATTCCCCCGAATGGACAAGGAATTGCTGCGCTCATGGCGCTCGGCATTCTGTCGGCGTTCGATCTCACAGAATCGGGGGTGGACTCCATCAGAACCCAGCATCTCTTGATTGAGGCGATGAAGGCGGCTTTCTCAGAGGTCTATCAACATGTAGCAGACCCTCGCTATATGACCAAGGTGACTGCTCAAGATCTTCTCGATGAGGGTCGCCTGCGCACACTTGCGAAACGTATCAATCCCGATCAGGCCACCAACTTTGAACACGGTCTCCCGCCTCCAGGGGGCACCATCTATCTCACCGCCGCTGATCAAAATGGCATGATGGTCTCGTTTATTCAGTCGAACTACATGGGGTTCGGCTCAGGTGTTGTCGTGCCGGATGTGGGAGTGTCACTACAAAATCGAGGGCACGGCTTTTCTGTCGATACTCGGCATCCGAATTGTGTTGCGCCCGGTAAACGCCCCTTCCATACGATCATTCCTGCCTTTCTCATGCGAGACGGAAAGCCGCAGATGAGTTTTGGTGTGATGGGGGGCAATATGCAACCTCAAGGACACCTTCAGACGCTAGTTCGTATGGTTGATTTTCATCAGAATCCGCAGGCCGCCTGTGATGCGCCACGGTGGAAGGTCAATCGTGGGCTAGCGCTAGATGTTGAAACCACGATGCATCCGGATCTGATGGCTGCCCTCCGTGAACGCGGGCATTCGATCATGCCGCAGCCAGACCCTTACATGGACTTCGGTGCCGGTCAATTTATCTGGCGACTATCTGATGACCTAGAGGATGGTTATGTGGGGGCCAGCGACAGCAGAAGAGATGGCGCTGCAGTTGGGTTTTAGGGTCTGACTAACGCCAGACCCCACCTAGATAATTAAAAACAAAACTTAGCGCTTCAGATCCGTCATGGCACCATAGACCAGGGCACTAATCTGCTCACGATAGTACTTGCGAATTTCGCCCGGGGCAGACGTCCCCACCACCACAACAAGACGCTCTTTCGGATCAACAAAAAACTGCGTGCCATTGGCACCGTTCCAGCTATATTCCCCGACAGATCCTGAGATCGCGGCAACACCAGGATGCATCCGAACAGCAACACCAAGACCAAACCCGTAACCATCACGATGTGGCTCTGTTCCAGCAACCTGATTTTTAATATTAGGGCCAAGATGATCAGAGGTCATGAGCGCAACGGTCTTTGGGGAAAGCACTCGCTTCCCATCAATGACACCACCGTTAAGAAGCATCTGACCAAACCGTACAAAGTCCCCCACCGAGCCAAAGGCGCAGGCCCCACCGCAATCAAATTTATTCTTAACAGCAGGATCTAAGCTGGCGATTCTCTGGGGCTTGCCGGTAATCGGATCAATCGGCAACGGGCGCGCGATTCGAGCACGCTTTTCAGGTGAAAGATCAAAAGTTGTATCAGGCATTCGAACCTTATCCCAGATCCGAGTCTTCATGACGTCGTTGAGTCGCTTACCTTCAACTTTCTCAATCACAAGGCCAAGAACATCCGTTGCAAGGCTATAGTCCCAGACAGTACCCGGCTGATGCAGCAAAGGAAGTGTAGCGAGCTTCGCCATCAGCTCATCCCCAGTAAACTGCGTTGCTGCCACCGCAGATCCTGACGGGTAGAGTTTGTGGACAGCGGTGTTGCCCCGTCCGCCGTAGGCCAGGCCCGCGGTGTGCCGATAAAGATCGTGAATATAAATCGGTTTTGCGGTTTGAGGCGTGATCTCTCCAGACGCGGAGACGACACCATGATTCATCTTCGCAAATGACGGAAAATAGGTGTCGAGCGTCGACTTCAGCGGTAGACGGCCCTCCTCATTTAACGATAAGCCTGCAACGCTGGTCATGATCTTGGTCATCGACGCGAGCTGGAAAATAGCGTCTTTCGGCATGGGTTTCTTTGCGTCTTTGTCTAAGAATCCATGGGCCTTGTAATAGACGAGCTTTCCATCACGAGCGACTGCAATCACTGCACCGGGGACACGATTTGAGGCGATTTCTCTTTCGAAGAACTGATCAATTCGATTGAGGCCAGTGCTTGAAAATCCAGCCTGATCAGGGGCGATTGATGGTAGCGGCCCTGATCCTCCCTTTGCGGCTGCTGGTGCCGGTTGTGTCGCTGCCTGTTGTGCCATGACGCTTGTGGTTACAAGCGCGGCTAGAAGCCCTACTCCTTTGTGCAACATATTGTCTCCCTTAATTTAAAACAGCCCCCAGTCTAATCATGTGCGTACGCACAAACCAGCAATGCTGGCTCGGTAGGTTCCCTAGAGATCTACCTGCCCCTTAATGCAGGCGGTCACATCACCCCCAACCCAGATGTCGTCCGCATCCTGATCAATAAACACGCGACCCGCACGTCCTAATACCGATCCCTGAGAGACAACATAGCGTGATGCCGCAAGTCCTGCGGGGATCAACCAAGATGCAAGACCTGCATTCAAACTTCCTGTAACTGGATCCTCCGCAATCCCTAACGGACCAACAAACGCTCGCACTTCGAAATCGGTTTCCGCACCAGTGCGTGTGGGGCCAATCAGCCCAAGCTTGAGATCACGAATAGCCACCGGATCGGGTCTCACCTGCAAGACACGCTCAGCCGAATCCAACATGACGGCACACCAGCCTGGGCCGTTATCAACCCAGTGGTGGGCAAGTACCATCCTCGGCTGAATTCCCAGGCCGGTAATAATTCGTTCCAACAGAGATGAGTCAAGAGGCCCGCGACGAAGCAACGAGGGTGCCGCGAAAGACAGTCGATCACCATTGCGCCGGATCCGGACGAGCCCGATGCCACAGTCTTGCACAATCACATTGTCTTGCTTGGGAATGCCACCGGCTGCAAGCCACGCCGCACAGGACCCAAGCGTCGGGTGCCCCGCAAACGGAAGCTCGCCGCCCGGAGTAAAAATTCGAACGCGGTAATCCGCTTGTGCAACGGTGGGGCGCATCAGAAAAGTGCTCTCCGATAAGTTTGCCCATTTGGCAAACGCCTGCATCTGAGACTCAGTCAACGAATCCGCATCATGAACAACCGCCAGGGGGTTCCCGAATAATGGGCGCGCTGAAAAGACGTCAAGCTGCGTAAAACGATGGATCGACATTACTCTCTCATCAGGCCGAAGAAATCACTTCACTGATTTCAATCAGGTTCTGATCAGGATCTCGGATGTAGACCGATCGGATCTTCGATCGTGCACCGGTTCGCACCACAGGCCCCTCAATGATCGGCCAGCCTTCTTGCTCGAGATGCGCAATCACTGCCTCTAAAGGAGCCGATGCGATAAAACAAAGGTCCAGTGAACCCGGCGTTGGACGGTCTGCCTTGGGTTCGAATTCCCTCCCTTTGATATGCAGATTGATCTTTTGATTCCCGAATTGAAATGCTTTGCGTTCCACAGGGGGTGTACCCCCTATAAATGATTCAAGCCGCATTCTCATCACTCGGGTGTAGAAGTCCACGCAGGCAGATTCGTGCGCAGTCGTTAGAACAAGGTGGTCTAGGTGATCAATCATGATGTATTCCGTTTATGGTGTGACATGAAGAATAAATTACAAGCTTCATCGTTCATTGGCAGAACCGTCACTTATCTTCCAACACGTCTTACATTCTAGGGAATTCCCTAATTACGCGAAATTTTCACCAAAATTGACGCATTGCATCTAGATCTAAACATGGCCAAGTCATCTAATCGTTTTGTTGGACAATTTCTTATCGAGACTTTCAGGAGACAACATGAAGCTTTCAATAATTTGTATCGCTTTTGTCGCTGCAGGATTATCAACAGCAGCGATAGCGCAAGCACGACCCGACAATCTGAGCACCTTAAAACAGTTCAAAGTTGCAACCACTGACCTCAACATTCCTGTTGTTCCACAGGAGGGTAAGAATGCGGCCGCGATCCGTGAGAATCTCAAGCGCGTAAAGCTTCCGCCTGGTTTCAAAATTGATCTGTTTGCAGTTGTTCCAGACGCCCGGCACATGGCAGTAGCCCCTTCTACGAACATGCTGTTTGTCGGAACACGCAAGACAACTGTATGGGCAGTAACAGACCGTAATAGCGATGGAGTAGCCGATGAAGTGAAGTCATTTGCGCCATCGCTGAAGTTTACAAACCCCAATGCGGTCTGCTGGACCAAAGACGGCTTCTTACTGGTTGTTGAGCATAACCGAGTCCTGAATTTCCCGGCTGCAGAATTCTTCTACGAGGGACCAGACGTAGCGGTTATTGAAGTGGTCCCACAAGGCAAACTCATTCCCGTGGAAGAGGAGTCTTTCAACCACGGGGCTCGGACCTGTCGCATCGGTCAAGACGGAAAGCTCTACATCACTCTGGGACAGCCGTATAACGTTCAACCGAAGGACAAAGTTGCGGTTTACGAAAAACTCGGTATCGGCGGCATCATCCGAATGAATGCGTTCGATGGGACCCAGCGGGAGGTTGTCGCAGTCGGTGTTCGCAATTCGGTCGGTATGGACATTAACCCCAAAGATGGCATTGTCTGGTTCACCGACAATCAAACCGACGGAATGGGTGATGACATTCCCCCTGGAGAACTGAATCGTGTCACGAAGAAAGGTGGCGCTGAACATTTTGGATATCCGTATATCCACGGCAATAACATCCAAATTGCTGGTACAGCCGCAGCACCCGACCTAAAAGGAATGCAGGCACCTGCAAGCTGGACAAAGCCGCAAGTAGAGTTTCCTGCTCACCAGGCCCAGCTTGGGATGACGTTCTATTCAGGGAACAAGTTCCCATCAAAGTACCGTGGAGGAGTCTTTGTCGCTGCACACGGATCTTGGAATCGTACAAAGCCATC
>JACCDP011571636.1_pt1 | contig 11239 bp, 2 predicted proteins | sample 7445841 | NCBI WGS metagenome assembly JACCDP01 (sample SAMN15323441, study PRJNA562643) | freshwater metagenome | isolation source: river surface water | place: USA:Blue River Watershed | collected 2017-08-17
ATAACAGCTTTGTCGCGTTGAATACATTCAACCAAACGCTGGTAAGTCCATAAAGGAGATGGCATTTATTACAAACAATCTTTTCTTTAAGCCTCTTTTTCACAAGGATTGTTTGTCCAATTCACAAGTGCTATGATTTGGTTTTGAAAGTCTTGGGTAAGAAGCTTAAAACATTTGTCTTCTGAAAGTTGTTTTAGGACCTTGAACGATTCACGATACTTAGTCATATTCTTGGTATTATTCTTGTTCATATGGTCTTTGTTTTGATAGTAACGCTGTAGATTGTACTCGTTCTTTGACAAAGGTTGAGTTTTAGGACGACCACGTTTAGGCTTAACTTCAGTATCTGCATCCATTTCTTTATTTATTGAGTTATGTCTTTAAATCTGATTTAAAGTTCGTTAATAGCTTATGCATTATAAGTCAATGACAAAATAGTTTCCAAATTGGTTAGTTACACACATCCCTTTGTTTGTACTATTTTTCATTGGACCTTTATACACGCAAGCAGGAAACTTTCTTTCGCCTGTTGGATATCTCGTATCGCTAAAGTATCTACAATCTTCAGTAAATACAAACCCTGGAGGACAGTCATCTGATGATAATATAGGTTTATTCGAAGATCCATAGTTATAACAACTTTCATAAGTCATGTCAGGCATAGCTACAGGTGTATCTTGATAACGAGAAAGTACCGAAAAGAGAGAATCGTTTCCAACCATACAAGTATCTCCAGGTGTAGCCGAAGGAGGAAGGTCAAAAGTCTGGAATGTTCCGTCTGGAGCTTGAAAAGATGTTTTTTCTTGAAAGGTTTCGTACTTGACATTAGAAGGGATCGGGAAAGGAACATCAGTAGAAAGAGGTTGATAAAATATGGGTGATGTCTGATTAAAGTTAGAAGGAGGAGGAGACATAGTAGGTAAAGGTTGAATAGGATACTGAATATCAATTTTTTGAAGAATTGTATCGAGTTTAGTTTGTATAGTTTGAAGATATTGAAGATACGAATCGATTTCTTGTTGTGTAAGTCCAACAGATAATTGATATCGATCATCTGCATAAGATCTTCGAATGAGCGGATCAGGGTAAGTCGAAGTCATATTACCCATTTCTTTTACTACAGTAAAAGAATAAATTGATTTGTTTGTTTACCATCCAAACCCGCCCATCATTCCTCCTCCATACATACTTCCTCCTATCATTCCTCCTCCGCTATAATAAGGATCATAATAAGAAGTAGTTCCTCCGTAATATGAATTAGGATCATAATACGAAGTTGTGCTATACGGATCAGGACTAAATGTTCCAAAAGTTGACGTGTATGTAGTAGGGCTGCTGCTCGATGTAGAAGTCGTAGAAGTAGGAGGAATATAGCAGCCATCAGGTTGAGTGTATTCTTGTCCTACATAAGACACATCACAAGGTTTATTGTTTGGATTAGTAACTGACGTCACACGACGAAAACTGTCTCCGAGGTCTGTCTGAGAGGTAGATGCATTAGGTGTACAGCTAAGTTCTGTATAGTCAAACAAACAGTTATCATCTAAATAATTACAACCATTTTCTGTGAAAAAGACTTGACCCACTTGTGTAGCACGACAAGTACTTGTAGGATTTTCTATACTAGTTACTGTCTCGTTAAGATCACCTTTTAATGTAGTTTTAGTGTCATTTCTAATTTGACATGTTTTTTCGGTTGTATATTTACATTCTCCACTTCCTGATACTCCATAGTTGCATCCACTTTCTGTTACAATTTGTTTTCCCACATAAACATCGCAAGGAGAATAGGGAGAAGGAGAAGATACAGATGTGACGGTTTGAACCAAATCTCCGCGCCCGTAATAAGGAGTATACGCTCCTGCCCTACATTCGTCAGATGTCGTATAAGTACAAGCCTGAGGGGCACATTCTTCTTTTTGAATACCAGGGTCAGGACAAGAAGGACCACCTCCAGACAATCTTTGTGCAGTTCGTGAACGATACCATTTGTTTGTATTAGAATCATATTCGCAAGAACCAAGTTCCGACCAAGAACCATAGTTGCATTGTACGTTACAGAATTCGGCAGCATATACCTTTTCTCCTTCTTTCACGGGACAAAATCCGCCATTAAGAGCTGACTTTGTAAAGTTAGGTGTTTTGTATGTTTGTCCAAGACCATTCAATGGAGTCGAATCATAAGGTCTGCATTCAGAAGGTTCTCCTAATTGGTATTCACAATCTTGTGGTTCGCAGTATTCATCTTGTGTCAATTCTGGAGCACAGAATGAAGGACCGTATTTTAATTTTTTAGTTAATTTACGAGTATAAATTCCTGATGCTTCTGGCTTACATCCTTCTTGTCCAGGATCTGTCCAATTGGTGTCGTAAGTACAAGCCAATTCGCAACCATCTGGGATAACTCTATCTTTTGGACACTCTACACCTCCGTATGATGCAGGCTGAAGAACTTTAATACGAGTAATTATATCACCTTTTCCTGTAGTAGATGAAGTAGCATTAGGTTCACAAAAGATTTCAGAAGTGTATTGACAATCGTCAGGAGGACATAACTTTTGTTTAGTAATCTCTGCAGGACATTCTGAACCTCCTCCACTAAGTCTCTTTTTAGTCCAGATGTCATAGTATCTTGCGTTTTCAATAGACGCATTCTCTGATCGTCTAAAACGAAAGGATTCTGTTTCGTCCCAAGTGATCCATACTTCCCAATCAAAACCATTATTATAATAATTAGGAGACCAGCTAAAGTAACCTTCCCCCCAGTTAAGATCATCAGGAAAGCTTCCGCATCCTCCTTGCCAGGGCATATACCCAGCACCCCAACCTCCTTCTGCGTTACCCCAACTACATACTTGTTGACTCGTGTTATAAAAACCCATTCCGCCGCCATATCCAATAAATACCTTATATCCAGGGTAGTTTCCTCCTGTCGTAAGATCACTAGTGTTTCGTTGGTTAAACAATTGAGCAGAAGAGAAATAAGAATACCGAGTCTCTCCGTTTTCATTTTTGACTGCAATCCCTTTAAATGGAATGCTATATCCTACTTCATTTGTAGAAGCAGGTCCTTTAAATGGAGATTGAAACGATCGGACCCAAGGTTTACCGTCTAGATAATTAAAACGAGTAAATAATTGACGTGCTTCAGTCATTCCTGATGATTTGTACCAATAGACTCCATCGTCTGATTTACCCGAATTAGCGAGTTGTTGAGGACTCTTTGCCGGATTAGCCTGACTACCCAATTCTCCTACTGGTGCATGAGGAACATATTTGGTAGTAGGAGGAGAGACATTGGTTTGAAGCTGACCGCCATCCCACCAGATCAGAGTTTCCCATGTCTTACCTACATTTGTATATTGAGCATAATCTTGCGTGAATCCTTGTCCCCATCTCATACCGTTTGGAAAAGAACCACATCCTCTTCCATCGTTCCACCAACCCGCACCGATTCCATCTAGCGCACTAGACCAACTACAGACTTCTTGAGAAGGATTATAAAATCCATGACCTCCAGGCTTTCCAATAAATACCTTTGTTCCGGTGATAGAACCTTTATTGATTATTTCGCTCGTGGTTCTTTCATTAAAGAGTTGAGGAGTATCGAAATATACATATTTGTTCCAATTATGTTCTACTTGATGGATCATAAATCCTTTGAATGGTATACTGAATCCTACTTCGTTAATTGTAGCAGGTTCTTCTGTTGGTGAAGAAAACCCAATTACCCAAGGCTTTCTGTCTTCATAATTAAATCGTGTATACAATTGACGAGCACTTGTCATTCCAGGTGTTTTATACCAGTAATATCCTTCTTGAGTTGCACCTGACTTTTGCAATTGGTCAGGACTTTCTGCAGGATTGTTTTCAGATCCTAGTCCTGTTTCGACAAATGTCGCTTGAGGAACAGGAGCTTGTTCTACCGGTTTAAAGACCGTGGATTCGTCTAATTTGCAAAAACCAGTTTGGGTCCATTCGTCTTCATAAGCGCAAGGTACATCACAAGCTTGTTCTTGAGTCATTTCAGATCGTGATGGACAAGCTGCTCCTCCGTTAGCTGCTGGAACTTTTACATTAATCTTAGTTACTAAATCTCCTTTTCCTGTTTCTCCTGTTTTATTAGTTGGATTGCAAGTCACGTCAGTGGTATAAATACAATCGACTGTTTCGCATACTTCAGATCGAACCTGTTCAGGAGGACATAAGGGCCCAGCTCCAGACAGACGAGTCTTTTTAGATGTCTTGTAATATTTAGTATCTCCTTGATCTAAATGTTTTTGAGAACAGGTATCATCGTAGACCCAGTCAGAGTATTTGCACTCTAAAGTACAGTCATCCCATCCTCCAAGAGGTTGATAGTTACGAATAAGAGCAGGACAAGTTGTACTTCCTCCAAAGCGACCAGGACTAGTCAATTCGATCGGATTTGCACGATTACCTTTTCCTGTTAGTTCGCTTGAGCTGTTTGGAACACATATTGTTTGAGAGGTATCAACTTTGTATTCACATGATTCAGGACGACACCATTCTTGTTGGATTCGTTGTAAAGGACAAGAATCTCCTCCTCCACTCGTTCTTTTTTGAATGAGATCACGATACCACATACCATCTGCTTTTTGTTTACAAGTATCCAATCCGGGGTCACTCCAATCACCATATTTACATTCTATTGAACATCCATCAACTGTTTGAAGAACTTTTTGTCCTTGTGTATAATCGCAGCTATCACCTTCTTTGGTTATATTAATAGTTGCGTATACATCGCCTTTTCCAGTTACTGATGTGGTACCATTTTCTTTACATTCAAAACCGCTTGTCGAAAAACTCCAATTGCATTTCGTTGGTGGTAGAGGATTAATTGTTGACCAATCTGCTAGAGAAGGAACAGCTTGTTTAATCTGGTTGTATTCGCTTTCTGTTAACATTGGAGAGGTAGAGGTAGAATAGTTTTTAGCACAACTTTCGGTCGCTTCTTTGATCTGTGTATCGGTGATATAAGGAGGACACTCTAAAGAAGAACGATCTTGAAGTGTTGCAAACGAACATAGATTAGCTTGAGAAGAGTCAAAACATTTGTCGTCAGGATAAGGAGCCAATAAAACTCCTTGGGAAGAAAGGATATCCCTGGCTTGATTATACGAGGTATATGGGAGAGCAGAAGTCGTCTTTCCTGTTTGAGGATGTGGCTTAGTTCGTGTACGACATTCTTCTAATTTGACTTTTGCTTCTTGAGGTGTCGGTTTACAAGACTGAAGGTACTCTACTGGGTACTGACAAGGATTCTTACAAACATCTAATTCTCCTGGTTTTTGATAAGGCTGTGTAGTAGCTCCAAGGGTATTGAGATAGTTAGCAGCTTGATTATACAACTTTTCGTCTTCATTAAAGTAATTAGGGTTAAGAGTCATACCGTCGGGCATATATTTTGAGACAGTCTCATTTGATGCAGTTTCGTCTACAGTACGATTATTACAGACTTGGTTTAATAATTCTCCAAACCTCTGAGGAGTGGTATCGACACAGAAGTTAATACGCTTAATAGCATTATCTCCTACACAAATCGAGTCATTTCTATACTTGCCGGCAGAGAGAATACCCGTCTCGCTACAATCTAATACACCCGATCCAATGTCAGGAAGATTAATGTTTTGTTTCGCCAATTCAGTTCTTGCTTCAGAGTATTTGGGTAAATTTGTTTTACCTAGCAAACGAGTAGTAGCACATTGAAGAAGCATATTTGCTATTTGCTGAACTTGAGAAGAACATTGATTCAAATAAAAGAGAGGATTCTGGCATACTTGTTCGTTTGTCATTGATTCACAAGTTAAAGTATTCCAGTCAGGAATATTTGAAATACCTTTTGCAGTAAGAGCGTCCTTAGCTTGTTGATAGTCAGAAGCATTCAGTTTAGGAGCTCGTTGAACTGCAGCATCTAAAGAAGCAAATATTTGTTTATAATTGTCAACGCAAGTGGGCAAGAGTGAAGCTGCTTTAGTAATGTCTTCGATAGAACAGTAGTCAGCAATAGCTTTGACCTTAGAAACATCACACACAGTTGAAGGATCATTAGATTGACTGCAATAACGATATTTAGCAAGGAGTTCATCGTAGCTTGGAAGGATAGGAATAGCTTGACGAATAGCATTGTATTTGGTGCTCATATCTTGACCATTTTGAATAACAGGAATGACCTCAGATAAAATATCTTCTTTGATTTTTTCAGTTACAAAAGGAGGACACTGTTTTGCATATGACAAAATATCCTCAGTTCCACGAGCATTAGTAAACCATTTAGGATCGTTTCTATAGCATTCGTCGATATATTCGGGTATACTAATACCTTTAGAGGCTAACCATTCACGCGCTTGGTTGTATTCTTCTTTAGAGGCAGTAGGTCGAGTCATATTAGGTTCTTCAACGCTAGGAGCAGCTAGAGTAGACAGACACTGAGTAACAGATTGAGCAACTTTGTTTAGGTCTGTTTCACAAGTAATACCTACAGGTTGTTTAGGACTTGGATTATAGATGTCGCCCGAGGCATAAAGGTATGGATGTTTACAAGGGTCATTACAATCGGCAACCATTACAGGATTGGGGTTAACAAAAGGAGGAAGCTCAATGCCTTGTTTTTCTTTGAGAAGATCAGCGGTAGTTTCATAGGTCAGTTGGTCGTTATAGTAGTCATATTGGACTCCAGGGTAGAGCTTTCCGGTAGCAGGAGAAGGTTTAGTGTTATAAGGAGGATGTTTAGGAGCTGAAGTGTCGTTGTTACAGAATTTCATCTTATTGACAAACTTGTCTACATCCATACTAGCGACATCTCCGCAGTAATCAAGGTAGTTAACCGGATCAAGACAAAAGCTTCGGTTAGATTGGTCTAGACAGTTCATATCAGGAGGAGGAAAATGAGACCATTGAGTATCTAATGTCTCGTTAATCAAATCAATTGCCTTATTATAACTGTCTACATTTGTATTAGAAGGTTGAAATATTGGACATTGTTTAACTCGTTTGGCATAGATACTAAAAGATGCATCATTTAAACTATTAGGTTTGCATTCATTGATGTAGTCATATGGATTTTGACATACTACTTCCATAGCTGTATCGAAACAACTAACAGAAGGAAACGTCGTTATGTTTTGATCTTTTGACGACAAATATAAATTGGCATTAACATAGCTATTAATAATTTTAGATCCTTCTTCGCTATCCCAATTGTCTAGCGATATCTTTTTTTGATCAATACATTGGTGCATACGGTCTTTAAAAGAAGGATTTAATGAAGATAGTTCGCCTTTACAAGATAACAAGCTAGCGTAAGGATCTTTGCAAAAAGAGTCGCTATTTAAACTCGAAGAACAAGTTGATGTTGCAGATTGAAATCCTTCTCGAGTTGATTGAGAAGATAGATATTCTTTTAATTTTCTCAATTGATCGAAGTTAATAGATTCAAGATAATAGTCTCGATTTAAAATATTTTTAAATTCATTAAGAACATAAGAAGGATCAGCACCTGCATTGACGCATTGAACAAAAGTATCATAAGGTTGCGAAGCAAGAGTATTGTCTTTTGATGAATCATAGGTTTCGTCATAAAATGCAGAGCAATCAATCGTGTTCCAATCAGGAATAAAAATACCTTTAGAAGCTAATAATACTTGACTGTTTTTATAAGACTGACTATTGTAAGATAATTTAGTACCATTACTATTGCAGTATCCAAGATCAATCAATGCTTGTGATTTGTTTTGCTGAACATAACATTGATCGCTATATTCTTTCATATTTTTACAGATTTGGTCAGGTATCATTTTAGTACAAGTGATATTTTCATACATTGGAGAAAGTGTAGGAATGATTGTTTTAAGAAGTGTATATTGAGAATAAGGTAATGTTCCATTTAAGATGGTCTGATTTATAATGGTTGTAAGTTGTTCTTGAGTATAGTTAGACGTAGGTATAGTAAACGATTGAGTATTTATATTAAAATATTGACCAACCTTAATGATAGGAAAAGCATTTAAAGCTTGATCTTCAGTAAAGAAGTAAGTATTCTTCTGACTCCAAAATTGTTTAATCTGAGTTATTAATGTATAGCTAACAAACTGAAGTATGTCTAACGAATCTTTAGAACGAGCTAGGTCAATTAAAGATTGAAATCCTCTCTTGGGTATATTATTGATGTTAGTAAGGATATAGTTGATAAATTGATTGGCATCGAGATCGGAAAATGAAGACATACAGTCTCTTGAAAAACGAAAAGGTGTTTTGGTAATGATAGAAGACCAATCTTTGCATTCTTCAGGTGTTAAAACTGGACATTCAGTCTGTTTTACAAGAGTAGGTGTACATCCTAAAATTGGAGTTGATCGAGTTTTTGTTTGTGTAAGAGTATTTGTTGATGTGTCATCATCCTCTATACACGTAGATAAACTCCAATCTTTCCAATACAGAGAATTATCTGGTTCATCTAAATGACATCGTTTAGGTATACTTTCTTTTTGTTTTTCTTGATGATTATTATAACAAAGAGAGTACATTGGGTTCCAAGTCATTCGATTGATAACAATATCATTACACATTTTTTCCTGACCAGTATACGATGTTGTATTTGCATTGACTTCATTTTCAAAACAAGTCAAATAAATCGGATCGTCAAATTTAAGACCATTTATTATCTCTTCGCATTTTTCTTTTGTAGCTGATGGACGTAGATTTTCTCTCTTTTGTTGTTCTACAAGAATTTTGCCTTGTTCGTTCCAAGAAGGTTGCTCTAAAAGACGTTTCTGACTATTTACAAACAAGTCTTCAGGAGAAAGACAGATTTCATCGGTTTGTTTGCAATCAGGAAAAAATAAGTCTCTTGTATTATTTGATTCGCTAACAGATGCTGGTGGACCTATCCAATTAGAAGCCTCAGAAGCAGTTTTAAAACGTTTAGTAGGATACGGTTTCCCCAATTCTTGTCTTAATAATTTGTTAAACAATTGTTTCTCTGTAAGGGTTAGTTGGTCTCTATCAACATTTACTAAGAGAGACGGAATATCATACGGAGCAGGAGCCCATTTAGTGTTAGAAAAATAGTCTTCTAAAGACGGAGAATAACTCTGAAAATCTTCAAGAGGTGCACCTAATAACCCGTATCGATATGTATCTTTAGAAGGTACTAATAAATTATAATTGTCTTTCAATTGACTAAGATTAAATACATTAACTACATTAGGAATGACCCATTCTAAAATATAATACTGATAGTCGTCTTGTAATGTTAGTTTGTAATATCGTAATAACTGTTCAAATGAATCTGGACTATCAATAAGACTTTGATAACAAACAGAATAAGAATCAGAAATAAATTTAGCATCAAGCAAAGGTAATATATATTCTTTTAAAGGTTGTCCTATTACAGTGCTATTTCCAATTAAGCTAATTAGTTTTTTAACATACTTAGGGCCTAATTTATAGTTAAAATTATACACTATAGGGTTATTTTTAATGCGTTTGATCATAAAATCTTTCATCTTATTAGTCGAAAACTTAATGACTTCTTTGATGAATAGATCATTTGCACTATCGTCTCCACTAAGGCGAGGATAACAAGACTGAGATCCATACTTTTCTATAATGATCTTTCCGATAAAAGACCATACTGAATATGATTCTACGAATGATAGAAAATGACTTTTGTATGAAGAATCAGAGTCGCAATAAGTTGTAGTTCCATTATAAGTGACTGGTTTTTGCGAAAGTCGAGTCCATAATGTTGAAATATAATAGGTTTGAACATCTTCAAATATACTTGAAATAAGTTTATCATTAATAGACTCAGATTTATCTGTGTCTTCGTAAGACTTAATTGCAGGAGACAAATAATCGATTGTAGTTTCGTCAGTAAGTTCATTTGTATATAGATTGATAGCTTGCTGTACTTGATCTTTTCTACTCTGAGATACATTTGAATATAAAATTAGTATTTTGGATTTTAGTATATTAAAACTTAAAGGATATTTAGTATGCATATTTCTTAAACGAATAAATACTCTTTTCCAGATGTCGTCGTTATCATCTATATATTTTTCACCTACACCAGATACACGATTTGCACAGATTTTAAAAAATGTAGTATAGTCAATTGAAGGTTGACCGTCAGAAGAAAAAGGAATTCCAGAACTACAGTTAATACTTGTGTATGGGTCGACATACACTCCTTTATTAAGTAAATAAGTTCGAACACTATTATATTGATCTGCTGTTAACATAGGCATAGTTCTTACTCCATCTAATTTTGACAATAAATTCAAGTACTCTACAGTTTGCGAATCTGTAAGATTTTTACCTATAATTTGATTCAACGGATTAGTAGTTGTAGATTGTAGAAATGAAAATGACTCAATCTGTTTTTTGCAATCTTCATATTTTTTTTTAATTTCATCAGTCATTACAGGCTTAGGAGGAATTTCATCTTGCCTAAGTAATGTAACCTGATTTTTATTATATGTATCAAATTCAGTGAGTTCATATTGTGCAGTAGCAGATATATCAGTAAAATTTTCATAACCTGGACGATATGTTAAGCAATAATCGGGTTCAGCTACGCTACATAATCTTCCGTTATCGTTATATTTCCAGAATGCTCTCTCGAAATTATCATAATAACGAGTATTAAAAGCTATATCTTTTTCAACAAATGTTATACGATATCGATTAAGATTAGTACCTAATCGTAATACATATTTGTTTCTATATAAGAGAGCATTTCCCCATATTTTATTTCCTGGTCTATAACCATTAATAAAAGCATCTCCAGTAATAGTAATATCTGAAGTTAAGGTTAAATCATTTAAATAAGGTCGATTTGTTGGTATATTACCATACTTGTTATTCCAATCATTTATAAGTCTTTCTAATGTTTCTTCTGGAGTGATACAAGGAATATCTTTTGGATCATAATCATTAATTTTAAAAGTAGCTTGTTCTGAAGGAAGATTAGTATCAGGTGGAGGTGCATTACGATCAAATTCTATTAACGATAGTATCACGGGATTACTATATCTACTGTCACTACAAGCATATACATAATATCCTTTTACACTTTGAAGACTATCAAAACATAAACATTGTAGAGGATTAAGTTTAGGAGATAATCGAAAGGTATTATAATCTAATATCCATTTTGTTGTATTATCATCTACAAATAGTGCTTGTTTATATGCAATATTGTAAACTTTATCAT
>JACCDP010257441.1_pt1 | contig 11236 bp, 12 predicted proteins | sample 7445841 | NCBI WGS metagenome assembly JACCDP01 (sample SAMN15323441, study PRJNA562643) | freshwater metagenome | isolation source: river surface water | place: USA:Blue River Watershed | collected 2017-08-17
TCGAGCGCCAGCACGGTGTCCGCGGGCAGCAGGGCCGCGAACGCCTCGGCCGCCCGCTCGGTCTCTTCGCCCGAACGGGTGACGAGTCCGGCGGTCCAGGTCGCGAGTGCGGCGGGAGAGCCCATGGGCGCAGTCTTCCCCTCCGCCTACCGTCAGGCAACCCGCAAACAAAAGACCCGGCCGTGCGGCCGGGTCCGAGGGGCGAGTGTCGCGTCGCTTACGAGACGATGCCGAGGGGCTTGATGGTCTTCCAGCCGCCGCGGGTGAAGTCGGGGCACTGGATCGGCATGCTGCCGTCCTTCACGGAGCGCGTCGAGAGCTCGAGGATCGCGGACCAGTCGGCCGCGTCGTAGACGGTCATGTCCGGCGTGATGCCCTGGCGCAGGCAGTCCAGCATGCGGTAGTTCATGATGAAATCCATGCCGCCGTGGCCGCCGACCTTCTTGGCGAGCTCGCCGACCTTCTTCACGAGCGGGTGCTGGTTCTCCTTCATGAAGGCGTCGAGCTTCTTGTCCTCATAGGTCCATCCGTGGCTGTTGACCTTGGCGCCCTTGAGCAGCGGATGGCCGCTGTCGGCGTCGACCGCCAGGCGGCCGGGGTAGCCGAAGAAGGTGGCCTTGGTGCCGCTGAGGCCGTTGATGCGCGAATAGGGGCGGGGGCTCACGACGTCGTGCTGGATCATGATCGTTCGGCCGAGCTGCGTCTTGATGATCGAGGTGTTCATGTCGCCGCAGACGAACTTCTCGTCCTTGTGCTTGCCCTTGTTCGGCTGGTGCTTGTCGCGGAACTGCGTGAGGTTGAATTCGGGCGACGACACCGAGACGACGAACTTGAAGGCGTCGCCGCGGCCGATGTCCAGGTACTGCGCCACCGGGCCGAGGCCGTGGGTGGGGTACAGGTTGCCGTCCATGAAGCGGTGGTAGTCGCGGCGCCAGTCGCCTTCGCTGCCGAGGGCCCAGAGGACGCCGCCGGCGAGGTTGTGGATGTAGGCGCATTCGGCGTGCTTGAGGTCTCCGAAGAAGCCCTGGCGGACGAGGTTGAGGACGAAGAGCTCCTCTTCGCCGTAGCAGCAGTTCTCGATGATCGAGCAATGGCGCTGGGTCTTCTCGGACATGTCCACGAGCTGCCAGCATTCGTCGACCGTGACGGCGGCGGAGACTTCGACGAAGACGTGCTTGCCGTGCTCCATGGCCTTGAGGGCCATCGGCACGTGCCATTCCCAAGGAGTGGAGACGTAGACGACGTCGATGTCGTCCCGGGCGATCAGCTTCTCCCAGGCGTTCTCGTCGCCGAAGTAGGTGGCGGGCTCCTTGCCGGTCTTCTTCAGCACGTTGGCGGCGGCGCCCTTGGCGCGCTGTTCGACGATGTCGCAGACGGCGACCACCTCGGCGAACGGGATGTTCGCGGCGGAGTTCACGTGGCCACGGCCGCGGTTGAGGCCGATGAAGCCGCAGCGGACCTTCTCGGTCGGCTTGGTCGTCAGGTCCCAGACGGGCTTGTGGCCGGCGGGGCGGGGACGCGTGACGGAGATATCGCTCGCGCCGAGCAGCTTGAGGTCGCGGGGGTCGGGCTTGGCTTCGGCGGACGGGACGGCGCTGAGGCCGAGGCCGAGGCCGGCGAAGGCGCCGAGTTTGAGGAAGTCGCGACGGGTGTTCTCGGGGTGGCTCATAGGGGTGTAGAGGTGAACCCAAGTCAGCAAAGCCCCGTCGCGGTTGCAACGGATTTGCCCGCGCCCCTGCGTCAAATCACCAACTTATGAAGCCTTGGGCTCCTTTAATCCCGAACACCGCGAGATTACGCACGGTATGGGCCATAAAACAAGGGAGCAAGGAACGGTCCGGATTCAGCGGATTGAAGCGTACGAGGTAAAGCCAGAGCGACGTGATAAAGGCGAAGACGGCGTTCAGCTTACCTTCGTCGGTGCTGAGGTCGAAGTTATGGATGAGCGCGAAGACGAGCGAGCCGATGATCATCAGCGCGAGCAGCTTGCGGCCGACGAGTTCGCCGGGCGCGACGAAACCGCGGAACAGCGCTTCCTCGACGACCGAGGCGCCGAGCAGCTGGAAGAAGAAGACCGCCGGCAGGATGCTCTGCTGGTCGGTGAGCCCCATGCGTTTCTCCACGGCGGCTTCCGCGATGGTGATCAGCAGCGCGCCGGCGGCGGCGACGTAATAGGCCGCGGCGGGAGCGTAGGTCGTGCCCGGCCAGAACTTCTCGGGCTCACCGGTGAGCGTGCGCTTGCGGCGTTCGCGCGCCCAGGCGACGAGCACGAACAGGCCGAGGGCGCAGTAGAGCAGGGCTTTGGCGGCGGTGAGGTCCATGAGGTCAGCGGACGCCGAGCACCCACGCGCGGTAGGCGGGCGAGGCGTGGTCGGCGGCGAAGGCCAGCCACTGCGGCACGGCGTAAGGGTGGCGGGCGTGGACCCACGATTCGAGGTCGGCGCCCTTGCTCGCGGCGAACTTGAAGGTCACGCGGAACTCTTCCTCGCTCTCGACCTTGCCTTCCCACGTGTAGTGGGAGCGGACCGGGCCGTCGACCTGCGCGCAGGCGGCGAGGCCGGCGGCGACGGCGTCCGCCGCGAGACGGTCGGCTTCGTCGCGCGAGGGCAGGGTGGTCAGGGCGATGGCGACGGCCTCAGTCATGCCCTTCGTTGTCGCCCTTGAGGTACTTCTCGGTGATGATCTCGATCAGCATGTCGCGCGCTTCCTTGACGGAGTCGACGTGCACGTAGAGGTCGCGGTCCTCGGGCGAGACCATGCCCCATTCCTGGAAGGTCTCGAAGTTCACCGCGTTCTTCCAGAAGGCCGAGCCGAAGAGCAGCACCGGGAACTGCTTCTTGGTCTTCTTCGTCTGGATCAGCGTGAGCATCTCGAAGAGCTCGTCGAACGTGCCGAAGCCGCCGGGGAAGGCGACGAGCGCCTTGGCGAGGTAGAGGAACCAGTACTTGCGGACGAAGAAGTAGTGGAACTCGAGGTCGAGCTCGGGCGTGATGTAAGGGTTGTGCTCCTGCTCGAAGGGCAGGGCGATCCCGAGGCCGACCGAGCGGCCGCCGGCTTCGTGCGCGCCGCGGTTGGCGGCTTCCATGATGCCGGGTCCGCCGCCGGAGCAGACGAGGAAGCGCTGCCACTCGGGCAGGGTGAGCGACCACTTCGTCATCTCGAACGCGAGCTCGCGGCAAGCCTCGTAGTAGGCGGAACTGCGCAGGTCGATCTCGGCGACGCGCACGCGATGCGCGCATTCGGCGTCGGAGCAGGTCCCGGTGGCGGCGAAAGCCTTGGCTTCTTCGAGGCGCTTGCGGGCCACCTCGGGCGGCAGGGTGCGCGCGGAGCCGAACATCACGACCGTATTGCGGACGCCGTATTTCTTGAAGCGCTGGTGCGGCTCGGTCATCTCCGTCAGGACGCGGATCCCGCGGGCCTGGGGGCTGGCCATGAACTCGGGGTTCAGGTAGGCCCGGGGCGGGGTGGGCCTGAGTTTGCCTTTTTCCGGGCTCATGGGCCCATCCTCCCCCTGGGAAGCCCATCTGCCAAGCCGGGAAGCGTGGGGCTTGACACCCTCCGCGGGGTGCCCTTGGCTGTTCCTTTACAGCCATGCAACCGACCTATCGCCCGTCCAAGATCGCCCGCGCCCGCAAGTGCGGTTTCCGCGCCCGTTCCAAGACCCCCGGTGGCCGTAAGGTCCTGGCCAAGCGCCGCGCCATCGGTCGCAAGCGCCTCGGCGCCTCCTAAGCCTCCCATGCGTCTCCCGCGGGAGCGTCGAATTCGCGCCTCGGCCGAGTTCACTCGCCTCCGCCAAGAAGGCTCGCGACTCGATTGCGGGCCTTTTCTTTTGAATTTCCGCCAGACGGGTGGGAAGGGTCCTGCCCGCTTCGCCGTCATCGCCGCGAAGAAGAACCTGCCGCTGGCGGTGGATCGCAACCGGGCGAAGCGCCTGGCCCGCGAGCTGTTCCGGACCGATGAGTCCGCCTTCCCGGCGGGCTGGGAGGTCGTGCTGGTCATCCGCTCGGGCATGCTGAAGCGTTCGCTCGCCGAGCTGCGCAAGGTCTACGCCGGCGCCGCCGCCCGTATCCTGTCGGCGAAGTCCGGTCCGTCCGCATGAGCGAACCGCGCCCATCGTTGCTCGCGAGCCTGGCGTTGGGCCTGGTCCGTTTTTACCAGCGGTTCCTTTCGAAGCCGCTTCATCTGCTCCCGGGATCGGGTTGCCGTTACCACCCGACCTGCTCGTGCTATGCGGCCACGGCGCTCGCGCGCTTCGGTTTCTTCAAGGGCGGTTGGATGGGCTTCCGTCGGATCTGCCGCTGCCACCCTTGGGGCGGTTCGGGCGTCGACGAAGTGCCGGAACGATGAAGCCCGTACGGGCCGCTTAATTGGCTCGCCCTGCGAAGCCCATTTTCCGACTAATCCACCTGTGAAATCGCTGTTCTCGAAGGTCTTGGATTCGCGTCAGGGAGGCACTCTGCTCCTGGCTGCCAGCTACGTCCTCCTCGGTTCCCTGCTGCGCCTCGGCTTGCTCGTGGCCTCGGTCGGCGGGGTGTCGTGGGGCTGGGGCACGTTCGCGGCCTTGTTCGTCGGCCTGCTGTTCGACGTCTTCATGGCCTGGTTCCTGACCTTGCCGCTGGGCCTGTTCAGCGCGCTCTGGCCCGCCTCGTGGTCTGCCTCCGCCTGGCTGCGTCTGCCTCTGCGCGCGGCCTGGCTCTTCGGCGCGTTCCTGTTCGCTTTCTGGAAGGTCTCCGAGATCCTCTTCTGGGAGGAGTTCGGCGTCCGCTTCAACTTCATCGCGGTCGACTACCTGGTCTACACGACCGAGGTCGTGAAGAACATCAAGGAGTCCTATAACCTCCCGCTGATCGTCGCCCTCGTGCTCGCGGTCGCCGCCGGCCTTTTCTTCCTCTGGCATCGCCTAGGCTTCGTCCGCCGCTGGGACGAAGGCGCCGCCGCCGACGTCACGCCGCGCTGGCGTAACTTCGCCGCGCTGCTGGCTCCGCTGCTCGCCATCGTGCTGGTGGCCTACTTCGTCGGTCGTCGCGACCTCAAGGCCGCCACGACCGCCCATACTTCCGTCGGCGAACGTCTGACCGCCGGTCTGCGACACATGGGCGACCCTCAGCCGGGCTGGGACAACAGCTACGACACCGAGCTCGCGAAGAACGGCGAATACGCCTTCCTGGCGGCTTTCTGGGCCAATCAGCTGGAGTGGAAGCGTTTCTATCCTTCCCGGCCTGACGCCGTCGCGCAGCTTCGCGCCACGCTCCTCGCCCAAGGCGGCACGCCGGCCACGGCGGAGCTCAACGACATCACCCGCCGCATCAGGCCTACGAAGCCCGCCCGTCGTCTCAACGTCATCCAGATCACGATCGAGAGCCTCAGCGCCGAATACGTGGGTTGCTACGGTTCCCCCGAATACCGGCCGCAGAACCTGACGCCCAACCTCGACCGGATCGCCCGCGAATCGCTCTGGTTCTCGCGTTGCTACGCCGGCGGCACGCGCACCGTCCGCGGCATGGAAGCCCTCTCGCTGTCCATCCCGCCCATCCCCGGCCAGTCGGTGCTCCGCCGCAAGGGTTGCGAGGACCTGACCACGCTCGGCTCGGTGCTGCGCGCGCAGGGTTACGACACGGCCTTCATCTACGGCGGCGACGGTTTCTTCGACAACATGAACTACTTCTTCGGGGCCAACGGCTACCGGGTGGTGGACCTCCCGCGCCAGCTGGCCGCCGGCAAGAAGGCGACCTTCGCCAACGCCTGGGGCGCCTGCGACGAAGATGCGTTCGCCTGGTCGCTGGACGAGGCCGACAAGGCCCATGCCTCCGGCAAGCCGTTCCATCACTTCGTGATGTCGACTTCCAACCACCGGCCTTACACCTGGCCGGCCGGCAAGATCGACCCGAAGCTGATCAACCGCGAGGGCGGGGTGGCTTACACCGACTATGCGATCGGCGCCTTCCTGAAGGCCGCCGAGTCCAAGCCTTGGTTCAAGGATACGGTCTTCGTCATCGTCGCCGACCACTGCGCCTCCGTCGCCGGCAAGCGCGAGCTGGAGATCCGCAAGTACGAGATCCCGCTCTTCATCTGGTCGCCCGGCAACATCACGCCGCGGAAGTTCGACACGATGATGAGCCAGATCGACACCGCCCCGACGGTCCTCGGCCTCCTCGGCGTCGACTACCTCTCCCGATTCGTCGGCAACGACGCGCTCAGCCCGACCTTCCGTCCGCGCGCCTTCATCAGCAATTACCAGAAGGTCGCGGTGCTGCGTCCGGACGGCCTGCTGACGGTCCTCAAGCCCGTGCGTCAGTCGGCCCAGTACAAGGCCGACCTCGCTACCGGCGCCTTGACGCCGGTGACCGCTCCGGACGCCGCGGCGGTGGACGAGGCGATCATCCATTACCAGGGTACGGACGACCTCTTCAACCATGGCGGACTCCAGAATCCCGTCCGCTGAGCCGCCGTCGTTGGTCCGCGCGGCGCTCGTCCTCGCGGCCATCGTCGGCTTCTTCGGTTTCCGTGGCACCGGCGGAGAATGGGTCGATTTCCAGGTCCAGGCTTGGTTCTGGGATGGTCGCGATTGGCTGATCCCGAAGAACTCCGGCTGGCCCCATCAGCTGGCGTACAACGGCCCTAAGGCGGTGCTCTACGTCTTCGCCCTCTTCCTGCTTTGGACGATGGCTTTCCCGTCGCGCTCGCCGGCCTGGCTCGGCCGTCGCCGGGCCGTCTATCTCTTCGTCTCGATGGCGGTGATCTCCGTCGTCTGCACGCAGTTGCGCGACGTCACCCACATGGCCACGCCGCGCGACCTCAAGGCCTACGGCGCGGTCGCGCCGAACGCCTGGGACCACCTGCTGCTGTTCGAGGCCAAGCCTGCGGGCTATCCCAGCAACGCGTTCCCCGCCGGCCATGCCAGCGGCGGCTTCGCGCTGCTGTCCCTGGCCTTCGCCTGGGGCACGGCCACGGCCCGTCGGCGCGGCCTCCTGATCGGCTGCGTCTACGGAGGCGCGATGGGTCTCTACCAGATCGGTCGCGGCGAGCATTTCCTCTCGCACACGCTCGCGACGGCCGCGCTGGCCTGGCTGCTGGCCGCCGTCCTGGCCCGTTGGCTGAAGCCCTCCGGGCTTAGTTCGCCCAGTTGACCAGGTTGTCCGCGCGGAAGGGGCCGGAATCGCCGCCGGTCTCGTCGAAGTAGGTGCCGGGGACGATGCCTGAGCGGTCCATCGTGGTGCCGCCCGAGGCGGCCGGATCCCAGTATTCGCCGAGGTCGAGAATCTCGCCTTCGACGGTCGCCGGAGCGTACTTGGCCGAGGCGCAGACGAAGAGGAAGTTGGGGGATTTCCAGTCGTTGTACTTGGCCGCGGTCAGCACGCGGTAGCGGTAGTCGTACGGGTTGCCCCAGGCGTCGACGAACTCGCGGCAGGCCGCGGTATTGCCGCCGCGCCAGTCGTTCGGGTCGGTGAGCTTGGCGTCGTCGTTGGTGGTGATCTCGCCGAGTCCGAGGAAGCTGCGCATCTGGCGTCCGGCGCTGCCGGTCGGCAGGGAGGTGTCGTCGTAGTTGAGCAGCACGGGTAGTCCGCCCGGCGTCGTGGTGCGGATCAGGCGGCGGCCGACCAGCTGGTCGAGCAGGTCGCGGCGGTAACGGTCCGGCGCGCCGGTGGCGCTGGCCGGGAAGTCGCCGTAGGTCTTGCGGTAGCTCTGGCAGGCGAGGGCGATGGCCTGGATGTCGCCGCGGGACTTGGACTTGTTGCGGCTGTTGTTGGCGGCTCGGAAGAGACCGAAGGTGATCGCGGAGAGCAGGCCGATGATGCCGATGACGACCAGGAGTTCGATCAGCGTGAAGCCGGAGCGGCGGGCGATGGGGTGGCGCATGGGGGTGGGCTCAGATGTGGCGGGAGTCGTTCTCGTCCTTCTTGACGTAGCCGGAGTCCTGGCGCTGGTGGTTCACGGCGTTCTTCTTCAGGTAGGCCTGGTAGACGTCGTCCGCGGACATGCCGAGGACCTGGGCGATGGAGATGAGGAAGTGGAAGAGGTCGATGACCTCGACGCGGGCGTTCTGCTCGTCGAACTTCTGGTACTTGGCCCACCACTTCCAGGGCACGGAATCGGTCAGCTCGGCCATCTCCTGCTGCATGGCACGGAGGTAGTTGAGGACCCATTTGATCTTTTCTTCCTCGGTCATGCCGGCGGTTTCGACGCCGATGCGCTTGTTGAGCGCCTGCTGCATCTGGAAGATCTCTTCGAGCTTGTCGGACATGGGGCGATTAGGGCGGGAAGCCCGCCCCGGCGCAATCCCGGAAGCGCCGCCGGGACGGGCCGGGGAGCGAATTGCTCTTTGCAGGGAAGGGCGGAGTGTGCCTTCCTGTCCTCGTGTCCGCCACCAGCCTCATCGCTCCCCTCCGCAAGCCGGAAGTCCTCGCCCCGGCCGGGGAATGGGATTGCGCCCGCGCGGCGGTCGAGAACGGCGCCGATGCCATCTTCTTCGGCGTGGGCCGCTTCAACGCCCGCGTCCGGGCCAAGAACTTCGAGGAAGCCGACCTGCCGGAACTCATGGCCTACCTCCATGGCCGCGGGGTGAAGGGCTACGTGACCTTCAACACGCTGATCTTCCCGGACGAGCTGGCCGAAGCCGCCCGCACGCTCCGCTCGATCATCGCCGCCGGCGTCGACGCCGCGATCGTCCAGGACCCCGGCATCTGCCGCCTGATCCGCCGCATCTCGCCCGACTTCCCGATCCACGCCTCGACGCAGATGACGGTGACGAGCGCCGCCGGCGTCGATTATGCCCGCGGCCTCGGCGCCTCGCTCGCCGTCCTCGGCCGCGAGGTCTCGATCCCGGAGATGCAGAAGCTGCAGTCCGAGCAGGCCGCCAAGGGCGCGCCGCTCGACCTCGAGGTCTTCGTCCACGGCGCGCTCTGCGTCGCCTATTCGGGCCAGTGCCTGACCAGCGAATCCCTCGGCGGCCGCTCGGCCAACCGCGGCGAATGCGCCCAAGCCTGCCGTCTGCCTTATGAACTCGTGGTCGACGGCGTCGTCCGCGACCTCGGTGACAAGGCCTACCTGCTTTCCCCGCAGGACCTCGCCGGCATCGAGGTCGTGCCCGACCTGATCCGCGCCGGCATCCGTTCCCTCAAGATCGAAGGCCGCCTGAAGTCCCCGGAATACGTCGCCGCCATCACGAAGGCCTACCGCCGCGCGGTCGACGCCGCCTGGGACGCCTTCGCGAAAGGCGCCGACGCCGACCTCGCCGCCCTGCAGGTCCGCCAGGAGGAAGATTACGCGATGCAGATGACGTTCTCGCGCGGCCTCCACACCGGCTGGCTCCGCGGCATCGACAATCAGCACCTCGTCCATGCCCGCTTCGGCAAGAAGCGCGGCGCCTATCTCGGCACGGTCGTCGACGTCGCCACCAACGGCGTGACGATGCGCCTCGAGGGCCCGCTCAAGCCCGGCGACGGCGTGGTGTTCGACCAAGGCAAGCCAGCCGAACGCGAGCAGGGCGGCTTCGTCCACGGCCTTGAGCCCGCCCGCGGCGGCCTGACCTTCGTCCGCTTCGGCCGCGAGGACGTGGATTGGTCGCAGGTGAAGACGGGCGCCATCCTCTGGAAGACCAAGGACCAGGAACTCGACAAGCGCCTCCATGACTCCTGGGACCGCGAGAAGGCCAACTACCGCCGTCCGCTCCACGCCAAGGTGATCGGCCGTCTCGGCCAGCCCCTGCGCGTCGAATTCAACGACGGCGAAGGCCATGTCGTCGCCGGCGAGACCGCGATGCCGTGCGCCGCGGCCGAGAAGCGTCCGATGGATGTCACCACGCTCCGCGATCAGCTCGGCCGCCTCGGCGACACGGGCTTCGAGATGGGCGAACTGCAGGCCGACCTCGAGGGCGCCCTCATCGTCCCCGTCAGCGAGCTGAACCGCCTGCGCCGCGACCTCGCCGAGCAGATCGCCAAGCTCCGCAGCCAGCCGCTCCGCTGGACCCTGCTCCCTTACGAGGAGGAGGCGACGAAGGTCGCTCCCTTCGAGCCGAACCGCCCCGGCGAGGCCGAGATCGTCGTCGTCATCCGCGAACCCGAGCAGCTCGACCCGGCCCTCGCGAGCGGCGCCCGCGTCATCTACGCCGAGTACGAGGATCCGAAGAAATTCCGCGCCGCGGTCGCCCGTGTCCGCGCCTACGAGCAGGAAGCCGGCCGCAAGGTCGAGTTCTGGGCCATGGGCCCGCGCATCCATAAGCAGGGCGAGGAACGCGTCAGCGAGATCGTGCTCTCCTGCGAGGCAGACGGCTACCTGGTCCGCAACCACGAGAACCTGCGCGCCTTCAAGGGCAAGCGCCTCCGCGGCGACTTCTCGCTCAACGTCGCCAACGGCCTGACCGCCGAATGGCTCATGCGCGAGCATGCCCTCGAAGGCCTGACGGTGTCCTACGACCTCAACTCCGAGCAGGTCACCGCGCTGTTCCAGTCGGCCCCGCCCGAATGGTTCGAGGTCACGATCCACCAGCACATGCCGATGTTCCATATGGAGCACTGCGTGTTCTGCACCTTCCTCTCGAAGGGCAAGGACTACCGCGACTGCGGCCGTCCGTGCGAGAAGCACCGCGTCAAGCTGCGCGACCGCGTCGGCGCCGAGCACATCCTCAAGGCCGATGCCGGCTGCCGGAACACGCTCTTCAACTCGCGCGCTCAGACCGGCGCCGAATACGTCACCCAGCTCCTCGCTCTCGGCGTCCGCCGCTTCCGCGTCGAGTTCGTCGACGAGGACGCCGCGACGGTCACCCGCACGCTGGAGAAGTACCAGGCTCTCCTGAAGGGAGACCTCGACGGCACCGCGCTCTGGAACGACCTCAAGGTCCTGAACCAGCTCGGCGTCACGCGCGGGACGATGAGGGTCAGGCTCTAGTCGGTTGGGTTTGACCGCGGTCGGGGAGCGTCCAGCGTGTGGCGATGAACCGCCGCTCCTTCCTGTCCCTGGCCGCCGCGCTGCCGGCCCTCTCCGCTTTCGGCCAGACCGCCGCGACGCCTGATTTCGCCAAGCTGCCGGTCGGCGGCATGGACAAGAAGCTCGCCCCGGCCTTCGCCGCCGCGAGTTACGGTTACCTCGAGCTCTTCATCACCGCGGAGATCGTCCCCGGCAAGGAAGACGAGGCCTTCGCCAAGAACCTCGCCGCCCTCAAGGCGCTGCCGATCCCGACGACGTTCCTGAACGGATTCATCACCAGCGACATCCCGATGGTCGGCCCGGACGCCCAGCA
>JACCDP011017394.1_pt1 | contig 11236 bp, 10 predicted proteins | sample 7445841 | NCBI WGS metagenome assembly JACCDP01 (sample SAMN15323441, study PRJNA562643) | freshwater metagenome | isolation source: river surface water | place: USA:Blue River Watershed | collected 2017-08-17
CCAGGTTTTCATCCTGGAAACAGGAGTTCGATTCTCCTATGGGCTGCCAGAAATGGCCCATTCGTCTAGTGGTTAGGACGCCAGGTTTTCATCCTGGAAACAGGAGTTCGATTCTCCTATGGGCTGCGAGATTTTAAGAAATAAATAAATACAAAATGGCAAACCATAAATCATCCATTAAGCGTATTCGCTCAAACGAGTCGAAAAGAGTATTGAACAAATACCAACATAAAACAACTCGTAACGCGGCGAGAAAACTACGCGAATTAAAGGATCGCAAAGAAGCTGAAACGCTTTTGCCTAAAGTTGTTGCTATGTTGGATAAGTTGGCTAAAAGAAACATCATTCACAAAAACAAAGCGGCAAACCTTAAATCTGGATTGCAAGTTCACGTGAACAAGCTTTAATTTTGAATGAAACAATAATTTGAAGGGGCTTTTGCCCCTTTTTTTGTTAAGTTTGTTTTGCATGTTTCGAAATATTTCGTTGGTTCTTTTAGTTTGTATAGCTCAATCCTTATTGGGTCAATCGTATCCTTTCGATTATGATACATTGAAATACAAACACATGACTCTCGGGGATTTGGATACGCTAGACGAAGTAGTTCTCCCACTTGCAACCTCTTTTTTGTTAAACGAATCTAGAAACCCATACATATTTCAACCAAATCATTTGTTTTATTCCCATAACTCAAACGGTTCATTTTCAAGTTTATATCAAAATAATTTAACTTTTTCAGCTCTACCACATATTGGTTTTGGTTATTCGTTTGGTGCTCAAGCTTCCCAGAAGTTGGATTTTGATTATGAGCAAGCCTTTAAACATGGATTTTTGATTAATTCATCGTTTCATAATTTTAAAACAGATGGGTTTTTTAGAAATACAAATGCACAAAATAGCAACTACCAATTCGATTTAGCTAGAATCGGCAAATGGCATTCTTTTCAGCTACGTGCGAATTCTCAGAAAAATCAACGGAATTGGAACGGTGGTATTCAAAACGATTCATTGGTTGAAACCTTCTCTCCTGAATTGATTCCAGTTTGGAAAGAAAATGCGCAATCAATTCAAAAAAAAATATCTTTCCAATTATCCAATAAATTTTCACTCTTTCAAGATACTTTAAGGAAAATCTGGTTTTCTGCAAATCATGGATATGATCGTTTCAAGCGAATGTATAGTGAAGAAGACTCTATCTCGGCTATATATTCGTCTGTTAATCTTGATAGTTTAATTACCAAGGACTCACTTTTACAACAAACTGTAACAAATGATTTTGGACTATTTTATAAATCAAAGAGTATTAATTTGGAAAGTGGAATTAGCTCGTCATATTGGAATTACCAAGCTTTCGCTTATCGAAACGATACGTTGGAAATTGGTGTCTACACCGATATAGATTTGAAAATAAACAATTTAAGTTTCAAACAGAATGGGAATTTCAACTTTGTCGGTGCGTCAAACGGATTTCATAATACAATCAATTTAAATGGAAATTTAGTTGGACTGGATTTCAACATTTCGCATCGACTCATCAATGAGCTACCAAGTGTTTTTCAACGTTTTTTCTATTCAAACAATGTTGCTTATAAGACGGCAAATCTAGAAAAGCAATGGTTTCAAAATTTGAATGCTCAAGTTGGATGCAAATTTAGGAAGCAGCTTTTTCAATTATCCTACGAACTTGGACAGTTCAACAGAGTATATCAATTTGATTCACAGCAGCAAATTTGGCGAAATGACTTGAATGTTTCCCAAGGAATTTATAACCAAATTCAATTAAAAACGCAACTTAATTGGCGCTGGCTGAATGGACATATTAAATATCAATTTACAGCAATTGATGAAAGCAAACAATTTACCCCAGCACATTTGTTGAACGCTCGTTTATTTGTAAAAGGTGGGATTTTCAAAGCGAAAAAATTAAAAGCGCTTGCAGGAGTTGATTTCATTTTTACCTCATCATATAAACGTTTGAATTTCTTACCACAGATGACCGTTTTCGATTTGGAAAATTCTACATTCAATCCAATTTCTTCTGGTTTTATGAATATGGCTGCATTTGCTTCTTTTGAAGTTCAAACGTTTCGATTCTTTATTCGAATGGATAACTTGGCCTACTTTTGGCAAAACAGACAGATAGAAATAATAAATGGATACGCTTTTCCCTCAACTCAACTAAAAGTAGGAATTACATGGGATTTTTGGAACTAAACTAAAATACACTCATTGAAAAGTTCATTAAATATTGAATTATTTGAAGCGGTCATTTTTGACATGGACGGCGTATTAATTGATTCTGAGCCTCTCTGGAAAATTGCTATGGATGAGGTTTTTTCGGCTTTAGGTTCAACATTGACAAAGGCTGATTTTCAAAAAACGGTAGGATTACGCATTGATGAAGTGATTCACTTTTGGAATGTTACTGAAAATTGGGGAGTTGTTGATGAGTTAAAAGTTGAACAAGATATCATTTCTAAAATGGAGGAGTTGATTATCAAGAATCCGTTTCCACTTAAGGGAGTAATTGAAACATTGAAATTTTTGAAAACGAAGGAACTCAAAATAGGATTAGCAACATCTTCTTCCAAACGGCTAATAAATGCAGTTTTAAATTCACTAAATATTAATCATTACTTCGATTTTACTTGGTCTGCGGAAGACGAATCACATGGTAAACCTCACCCTGCTGTCTATTTGAGTGTTGCGAAAGCATTAAATGTCTCTCCGACTAAATGCCTTGTTATTGAAGATTCATACAACGGTGTAATTTCCGGTCTTGCGGCTCGAATGAAAGTGGTTTGTATTCCCGAAAAAACTCATTTTCCAAATCCTAAATTGGCTCTAGCTGATTTTCAATTTGATTCAATGGAAGAATTTCTCTATGAAATTTCGAATTAAGGTGAATTGCTTTTGGATCAATCAGTTTTCAGCAAAATAGAGAAAAGCGATAGCCGACAAGGAAAGGACTAAACCAATCAATTTTAATCGGTTAATTTTCTCTTTAAAAAAGATTAAACCAATCATCGTTGACATCAACACCACCGAAACATTTATAACGGACAAAACAGTTGAGTCTGCCCAACCTGTTGTTTTGTAGGATCTAATCAATAAATAAATTGAGAAATAATTTGGAATTCCTAGAACTATTCCTGCGACTATATTTTTAAACTCGAATTTCGTTTTGCCTCGAATTAATTGAACAACTAATATTGATAATCCGATAATACCAGCTACACCCAATCCGATCGCTGAAAATAATGAAGAAGTTAGGGTTCCTAGCGCATTTTTTTGAGCATAATTCAATACAACATCCAATAATCCACTTCCGAAAAAAAGTAGAATTAACATCCACCAAGCACCGTTTCCTTTTTCTTTATCTGACTTCGTCCAAGAAACAGCAATCACTCCAATGAAGGCAAGTAGAATTCCAACTATTTTTGAAGTTCCCACAGCTTCATTATAAAGGAAAATCATCCCAAGAATTCCAGTAGCCATGCTCATTTTTGTCGCCACCGAAGTTATTGCAACACCATTTCGCTGGGAACTGAGTCCGAGAATTACAAAAAGAGAAATGAATAGTAAACCACTAACGAGCGTATAAGCAAGCCAAGACAATTCATTCAGATTATTCGAGTCCCAAGTTTTCCAATATAATCCGAATCCACAAATTGCGGCAGTAAAATAATTGAAAACAATTGCTTGAAAGGTATCAATTTGAAAGCGAACAAATAGTTTGAAAATCGCGAAAATGACGCTCGAGAAAAGAATTGCTAAAATTAATTCAATCATTTTCGAAAGTAAATATAAACCCGATCGTCACCAAATTTGAAAGAATCTGATGGGACTTTATTGATTATTGGTGCTTTTACCCCATCGCCAAACTTCGTATTACCAACAATTACGCGGGCTTCATCCCAAACATTGTCGATGATGAAATACTGAAGTGTTCGACTTCCTCCTTCAACAAAAACGGATGAAATATTTCGTTTGTAAAGCTCTTCTAAAATATAGGAAGTGCTTGTTTCTGGAATTTTAATCCACTCCACATTTTCTTTTTTTTCATTTTTTATGCGATTGAAAACGAGAGTTGGAGCTTCTTTCGAGTAGATATTCAAATCTTGACTTATTTGCAATTGGCTATCAATTACTATTCTTATTGGATTTTGTCCATCATATTCTCGAACAGTTAAGGAAGGGTTGTCATTGATAATTGTATTTCGCCCAACCAAAATGCTCTGCTCTTCACTTCGCCATTTGTGAACGAGTGTTTTTGTCAATTCTGACGAAACCCAATTAATACCTTTTTTATTTTCGTCACGAACTCGATCTATGTATCCATCCAATGTTTGCGCCCATTTTAGAACAATATATGGACGTCGCCGTTCGTGGAATGTAAAGAAACGTTTGTTTAAATGTCTGCATTCTTCTTCCAAAATCCCTTCTATTACTTCGATTCCTGCTCTTTTCAGTCGTTCAACTCCTTTTCCGTTTACAGCTGGATTAGAATCCCTGCAACCGATTACTACTCGTTTTACGTTGTTTGAAATTAGTAAGTCAACACAGGGAGGTGTTTTACCTTGATGAGAACAAGGTTCTAGCGAAACATAAACTGTCGCCTCTGAAAGTAGTTCTTTTTGTTCCACTCGAGCGAAAGCATTTACTTCTGCATGTGGACCACCAAAATTCTTGTGATATCCCTCCCCAATAATTTTGTCATTTGCCACAATTACACAACCTACCATGGGATTGGGAGCAACAAAACCACTTCCATAAGATGCCAATTGAAGACATCGCCGCATAAATTTGTCGTGTTGCATTTAACAAAGTTAATTTAATCGTGAATTTGAACGAAAAAATTTATCTTCAAATCAATATATGTAACGAAAAGTCAAGTTGATTCGAGGTTCAAATACCTTTTTCGTCTTTGCAATCTGATGTTTATAGTTGTTTTGAATTCGATCATCCATCCAGAGTAAATCACCCGAATTAAGGTTAATTGAAAATTTTTCTTTGGTGATATTGTTTCTAAGGTCAAATCGTCTTGTTGCCCCAAAACTAAGAGAAGCAATTACCGGGTTTGTCCCAAGTTCTTTTTCATTATCGGCGTGCCAACCATTGCCGTCGGAGCCATCTCGATATAGATTGATTAAAACACAGTTAAATTTGGAATTTGTAGCTAGTTCCACTTTTTCAAGTAGGTTTTGCAATGTAACATCGAAAGACTTAGACGGTAATTTATTACCTGAGTAAGTGTAAAATCTATTTTCTATTGAATGAAAGGATTCCAAACGAGGGGTCAAAAAGACTTTTCCGAAAATCGTAACTTCATTTTGCTTGAAATCAATTTTACTTAAGAGCTCATTGAAATAGCAATTTGCATCGTCTTCATTGAAAAACCTCGGAAAGTAAATTAAACCGCCGTCATTCAAATCGATTTTTTCAAAATGAATCATAAGTATCCTTGAAAAGAATAAACTGCATATCCTGTTACCTCCTTTAAATAGGCTTCCCAAAGAACAAATGAATTTATACTCGGCAATAATTGATCAGGTGTAAATTCATCCTTTTTCTTTTTTGTATAGTGATCGGTCGTAAAAACATTAAAATTCAATCCTTCTTTTTTAAAACAGGCGGACGCTCTTTTCATGTGTAAGGCGCTAGTAATGAGCAGAAAACTTTTTTTGGTGTATTTTTCATTTAAAAGTTTGGTCGTATTCAAAGCATTTTCATGAGTATTTTGCGATTTATTTTCAATTAGGATATCCTCCTCCGGTATTCCCCAAGCGATTAAAATTTCTTTTGTTTGATTTGACTCATGCAGACCGCTTCTTATTACAAATCCACTATCTCCGCTAATTAGTATTTTCCTAATTTTCTTCGCTTTGTAAAGGGAAATAGCTTGCCAAATTCGATCCGCTCCTCTTCGAACGGATAAGGCATCCAAGTCACGGTTGTACTCAAACATTCCCGACAGAACAATTCCAATGTCATAGTGATTCATCTGTTCAATTTTCTTGCCGGGCACCTCCCAGTTCCTCATTAAAAATCCAATGGGGAATCCATTTGTAAAGAAAATTAAAAGAAATATTGTCAAATACTTAAATCGCTTTTTCCAAGCTTCGTTTTTTAGAAAGAAAAATAGGAACATACTTAATAAAAACCATAGAAAAGGCGAGATTAAAAAAGCAAACACTTTTGATAAAAAGAAAAACATATTCAAAGATAAGTGAGATGTTTGAAAAATACTATCCTTATTTTTGTGTTCAGCAATATTCAGTATATGATTAGTGAAAATTCGATTTTTGGAGTTAATTACAAAGAAATCAACCATTGGTTAATCAATGCGGGAACCAACCTATTGATGGCTATTGTTATTTTGGTTGTAGGATTTTGGCTTGCTAATATTCTTTCCAAATTTGTTAAAAAGGCAATGCTAAAAAGCAAAGTCGATGCGGGCTTGGTCACTTTTTTGGGAAGTTTTATTTCCTTGGCATCCAAAATAATGGTTGTAATTACAGCCATTACGCAGCTTGGTATTCAAATGACGTCTTTTATTACTGTACTGGGGGCTGCAGGACTTGCAGTAGGTATGGCGTTTTCTGGTACTTTATCGAATTTCGCGGGTGGAATTATGATTTTAGTTCTCAAGCCTTTTAAGGTAGGTGATACGATTAATGCGCAGGGTCAGCAAGGTACGGTAAAGGAGATTCAAATTTTCAATACTTACTTGTATGCTCCAGACAATAAAGTAATTATTCTTCCAAACGGTCCCGTAGCAAATGGAAGTATTGTTAACATTACACGTGAAAAAAATCGAAGATTGGATATTTCGTTACCAATAAATTATGGTAGTGATATCAAAAAAGTGTTTGAATTGATTGAAAAATCCATTAATGCTGATTCGAGAATACTCAAAACCCCAAATTATAAAATAGCTTTACAAGAGTTGAATACTACTGGTCTGAATTTTACTATTCGAGTTTGGGTAAATCACAACGATTATAATGATGTACTTTTCAATTTAAACCAATCCATTTATCAAAATTTGACGGAGGCTGGAATAAGTTTTGTAAAAGAATAATGAAGTCTTTAATAGAACAATACATTGCTAGCAATCATTTTGGAGAATTGATTGGTATGAATTTCATTATCTTGGAACCAGGTTTGGTTCAATATAGTTTGAAAATTACGAAAAAACATTTGGCCACTCCTTTAGCTGCTCATGGAGGATCTTTAGCCGCTCTACTTGATGCAACAATGGGAGTAGGGGCACTCACTCTTGTGGAAAATGACTTTCACGTCGTTTCAACGCTTGAAATGAAAGTGAGTTTTTTAGAGGCGGTTATGCATGGTGATGAACTCATTTCAAAATCTCGGATTATTCGACAAGGGAAAAAAATCATTTTTGCTGAGGCAGAAATAAAAAATCAACATGATAAATTAGTAGCTAAAGCGTCTGGAACTTTTTTTGTGCTTGATGGTTTAAAAGCTGGATATAAAAAATAAAAATATGCTATTCACTATCTTAATTTTAATTTTTACAGTGATTGTGGTTCCATATGTTGCAATGAATTTTGGAACTGAGCCAACATTGTTGCAGTGGGAGATTTTAAATCAAATGAAATATGTGGTGGGAGGTGTTATCGCTTACTGTTTTATTGTCGGTGAGTTAACAAAAAATAATTCCCAGGTGGATAAACTATGGAGCATCGTCCCTATTTGGTATGTGTGGCAAATGACATTTCTAGGTTTTCAAGGCTACAAAGGTGGATTTGATGAAAGAATGATATTAATGTCAGTATTGGTGACTATATGGGGAATTCGTTTGACCTACAATTTCGCTCGACGTGGGGCTTATGTTCTCAAGTTTTGGGAAGGGGAGGAGGATTACCGTTGGGAAGAATTAAGAAAACGCCCTGGATTTAATAATCGTTTTGTTTGGATGCTTTTCAATTTGTTTTTCATAAGTGGTTACCAGAATGTGTTGATTTTTCTTTTTACACTGCCAATAATGACAGCACTGAACGTTGACGCCGGTCCATTGAATTATATTGATTGGTTGTTGGCAGTGCTTTTTGTTGCATGTGTCGTAATTGAATATATTGCAGACCAGCAACAATATGATTTTCAAACCGAAAAACACCGAAGAATTAAAAACGGAGAGCCGTTAGGTGAATATGCGGATGGATTTGTTTCCAGAGGATTATGGTCTATTGTTAGGCATCCAAATTATGCAATGGAACAAACCATTTGGGTTGTTTTCTATCTATTCAGTGTCAATGCAACAGGTGAATGGATCAATTGGTCTATTCCTGGCTGTCTTTTATTAATTGTCCTCTTCAAAGGAAGTTCAGATTTTTCAGAAGAAATTTCAGCCAAGAAATACCCAAAGTATAAAGAATATCAAAGTAATACTGCTCGTTTTGTTCCATTTTGGAATAAAGTTCGATTGTTTTAACTTTTTTCTATGAATTTCCTTTTATTGTAAATTGAAATGGTGAAGATCGTTATTATAATTAATGCTTAACAAGCCACTTTCTAGTTTCAATTTCCCCATCCATTTCGATTGTAATCAGATATAAACCAGAAGGAAGTATGCTTGCATCGATATGATTCAAGTTTCGACCACCTTGTAATTCGATTGTCTTATTGTATTCCATTTTACCAAGCGAATTTGTTAAGGAGATTTTACAAGAAGTTTCCTTGTTCGCGTTTATTTCAAGGTAACCTTCTTCACTCGCAGGATTCGGATATACATTAACTCCGATAGATTCACATTTTGTACTTATTGGTCCATAAACATCTTGTTTTCCATCATTATCAACTTGCAATAATTTAATATAGTTGAAACCTTTCTCCAATTTTACTGCATACTTGATTTGCTCAATACTGAAACCGGCCGCTTCTATAATTTCTGATTGCAACTCCCAGTTTATTCCATCACGAGATGCTATTATTTGAAAGAAATCACTGTTGTTTTCTGAAGCTGTTGCCCATTTTATTTCAATGCCATTATCGATGCAATTAGAATTGAGATAGATTAATTCAACTGGAAGAGCCCCACCAAGACCATCACCAATACCAAAAGGAGAGAAAGTTCCGGTGTAATTGTTGAATTTAACCGAGTTAGAGGTTGAGTCATTTGGTTGAGCCTTCTCCACAATCCATTGGTTATTCGTATAGTGGTACATTTTAAATCGCTCAGGACCAGTATAATCAATTACTTCTCCATTATTGAATCGATATTCTAGGTCGATATTGGTAGCGGAATTAGAAGTTTCTTTATGAATATCCCATGTTCTTCCAATTCGTGCACCTGAAGCTTCATTTCCTGTTGTTCCTTGTGCAAGGACACTATTTAACACTCTAACTGAATAATCTTCGTCGGTTGCAGCGTTATTTGTAATCAATATAAAATTATTTGCGGCATTTGAGATTGGAAATGTTACCGTTTGACCTGCGGGTACTGTCATTTTTAGTTTTCCTGTACTAGTGGTTTTTACAACATTCGTATTTCTATTACTTAAAGATTTTACATTCAAGTTATAATTTCCAAGTACGATATGTTTATCATTTCCATTAAAGTCAACATCTCCCCAAGTGTAATTGTCTTGTAATGTTAAATCTTGAACTGCGTTTGAAGCGAATTTGATTGATGCGCCGCTTGCAGGAACCCGACTATGAGTCCAATTTGCCGCTTGATTATGAGCTTTGATATTGGTTGGATCTCCTGAGGCTTGCCCCATCCATTCGGCTGGAATAATTGTAACAGTTGTTTCCCCGAAAGCAGAGGGATCATTAGGGTTTACTACCATTAATTTAACGTTGGCACCTTTTCCAAGTAATGTTACCGTTTTGTCTGAACCATTCAAAACACCTGAATTGAAGTTTTGCGAACTAACATTGTCTGAATGAATAGATAAAGAACTAGTCAAAGTGACCCCATTAGAGAAAGCACTGAAATCATTGCCAGAACCGTTGTTGCCATCTTTGGCTTTTATTTTTATTCTAAAGTTATCACCTGAAATTTTTTCTGTCAGTGGTGTGTCATTTTCATCAGTGATAACAAAACTCGCTACACCGGTAACTGTAACTTCGTTGGAGTTCGAACTTTCAATTGATGATGCCGTATTGGTTGCGTAAATTTTAGCTCCTCGGTATAGTTCAGTTGATGAAATTCCGGAAAGAGTCCAGCTTCCTGAAGCGTTTGCAACCGTTCCAATTGGTGATCCACCAACGTAAACTGTCACTGTTCCAGTTCCTCCAGTTCCAGAAATGCTTGCATTTCCTACCGTGTATGAGCCTGTAATAGTAGGAGCAGAAGGTGCGGATGCAGCAACAGTTACACTATTTGAAACTCCACTCAAGGTCTTGCTAGATGCTTTTGCATAAGCAGTCAGAACATCTGAAGCTGTTAAAGTTAGGTTGGAAATGGACCATGTTCCAAAGGCGCTAACAGTAGTTGTTCCCAATAGAGTGCTTCCTGATTTGTAAAGTGTAATTGTTGTTCCTGCAGCTTCGATAGACGTTCCAGATACAGATTTACCAGATCCTGCTGTGTATGCTCCTGAAATAACTGGATTTTTAGTTTGAACCGGATTTTGAAGTTGAACAGTAACCGTATTGGAAACATTTGAAATCCAATAATAAGGTGTTGTACCTGTTCCTTGTGCTCGTGCACTTACCACATCACCTTCTAGTAATCCTGGGATTGAGAAGTTATACGAACCACTTGCAGCTACTGTTGTAGGTGTTTTTGAAACTTCAGTACCATTTACATAGAGCATTAAAAATGCTGGGTATGTTGCACTATTGGTAACATTAATTGTCTGATTTGAAGACATTTCAAAGATTGGTGTTGTATTCACAACTGGAGTTATTGTAATTTCCCCGATGGTATTCGTATTACCTGAAGATTTTCGAGATACATTTGAATAGCCTGAAGTACAATTATTATCAACATTGATTACAACTGCGATAAAGTTAGTGTTGTTGAAGGTACTTGTGCCAAGGCCGGTTGGAACAGAAAAAGTTCCATTGCTTTGAACAAAATTGTTCGAGTGACTAAATAATGAAATTGTATTTTCATCCGTTTGCGTGTATAGCTGGATTCTTACATTTGATCCATTCGGTGTTGGGGTTCCACTCCATGTTCCTGATATAGTATTAGAATTTCTACCTGTAATTTGAGGTGATGAAATAAAACAATCCTGAACTCCTGAAACGATAACAG
>JACCDP011044571.1_pt1 | contig 11233 bp, 10 predicted proteins | sample 7445841 | NCBI WGS metagenome assembly JACCDP01 (sample SAMN15323441, study PRJNA562643) | freshwater metagenome | isolation source: river surface water | place: USA:Blue River Watershed | collected 2017-08-17
CCAACTGGGGCGGCACACCAACATCTAGCGTGATTGGTTCGCAGTCAAAATTGCCTTCAGCAAGTGCTGCGTTAATTAATGGCACTTTGGCACACATCTTAGATTTTGATGACACCCATTTACCTTCGGTGCTACATCCATCTGCCTCAATCGTTCCGACCGCACTGGCTGTTGCTGAAGAAGTTAACGCATCACCTGATGAGATTCTGCGCTATGTTGCCATCGGTGTCGAAATTACTAACCGCCTCGGAATGGCCTCCTATATTCCAAGTGCCGGCAATTCGATCTTCTTTGAAAAAGGTTTTCACGCTACCTCTATCTGCGGCACCATTGGCGCATCGGTAACAGCGGCTATTTTGTATGGCTTAGATGCCGCAAAAATTGCAGATGCCATGGGCATTGCGGCAAGCATGGGTGCTGGCATTATCGAAGCTAATCGCACAGGTGGCACAGTAAAACGAATTCACTGTGGTTGGGCTGCTCATGGTGGCGTAGTTGCTGCAAGCATGGCGCGCGAAGGCGTAACTGGTCCCCCAACAGTTCTCGAAGGTCGCTTCGGATTCTTTAATGCATACCTTGATGGTCAATATGATTCGAACGCGCTACTCGATGGCTTGGGCGATCGTTGGGAGCTATTGAAAACTGCGTACAAACCATATCCAACTAATCACTTCACTCATCCAGGAATTGATTGTGCGCTAGCAATTCGCGCTAAAGGAATAAAGGGATCTGATGTCGAAAGTATTGAACTAGGTGTTGCAGCTCCTGTTATTCGTACTATCGGTGAACCTCGCGATGAAAAAATTAAACCTAAATCTGGCTACCACGGTAAATTCTCAGCGCCTTACACTTTGGCAACAGCTTTCTTAGGTGGCGGCGGGTTGGGTGTTTATCTAGATGATTTCTCAGAAAGTAACTGGGATCAACCAGAACGGTTAGAACTTGCCGCTAAAGTAAATGTGGTCGCCGATGATCGTGCCACTGAAATTTTCCCAAATGCCTTTGCTGCTATTTTAACAGTGACAACTAAAGATGGTCAGGTATATACCCATCGCGTTGATGCCAGCTTAGGCAGCAAAGAGTCGCCTTTAACCAAAGCTCAGATTATGCAGAAGTTCACCTTAAATGCTTCACGCTTCTTGCCGGCAGATGCGGTCGAACAGGTTTCCAAATTTGTTAACTTTGAAAATCCCGGTGACTTAACTTCGTTAATGAAACTCTTATCAACTAAGAGCGCATGAATCGGCGCGTTTACCAAGATCCGCGCATAGTCGCACTAATTGCTGCGATGGGCCTGGGCGCTGTGATGTTTGATAACACAGCGGTTACTACTGCAATACCCTCGATCCAAGCAGATTTAAATACTGAAACCAGTGCTCTGCAATGGATTTTAAGTGCCATGAGTATTACTACCGGCACCATACTTCCTTTCGCTGGCGCCTTCGGGGATAAGTGGGGCGCGCTAAAAGCTTTTCGAATCGGAATGACGCTCTTTGGCATCGGCGCCCTGCTTGCCTCTTTTGCCACATCATTCCCCGCGCTTTTAGCTTGCCGCATCTTTCAAGGATTTGGTTTGGCTTTTATGTTGCCAAATGGTGGCGCAATCCTTAGCGCCAATGTTGATCCAAATTCGAGAAATAAGGCAGTTGGCCTTTGGATTAGCTTTAGTTCTGCAGGGCTAGTTCTAGGACCACTTCTTGGTGGGTTCCTGACTCAAGCATTTACGTGGCATGCCTTGTTCTATTGCCAACCAGTAATTTCCTTAATCGGTCTCTCACTTACCTTCTTATTACATGAGAGTGAAACTCATAAGAATATTAACCCGATCGATGTAACTGGAATCTTTACGGTAAGTGCAGCAACCCTCTTCTTCTCCGCTGGGGTAATCGACATTGGACGTGCTGTACCTCATCCTGTTATCGATACCTGCTTAATTGCAATTGGAACTTTTCTCTATTGGGCCTTTTACCGCATTGAAAAGCGAGTTAAGTTTCCGCTAATTGATCCTGCTTGGTTTAAGTCAAGGCGTGTTCGTGGGGTATTAATCGCCTGCTTTATCTATAACGCCACAATTCCGGCTGCTACGTTTTTGGTTGCCTTATTTAGTCAGAAGACACTCGAATTTTCACCACGTATGGGTGGCTTAGTAATTTTATTAATGTGCATCTGCATGCCGCTTGGTTCGACCATACTTGGAAAAGTTAAGAATTCAAACGAACTTCGTCGAGTAATGCTCTTGGCTTCATTTTTACTAGGTGTTGATTACATCGTAATTTCACTCTTTGCTCAGAGCCCGATGGCCATTTTCTTATTCACCTTGATTTTCTCAGGCTTCTTTGCCGGCATTCTCTTTGCTGGCGATACCGTTGCAATTATGGAATCACTTGAACCGGCCAAGGCAGCCTCTGGTCTGGCGGCCTTATCAATGGTTAGGCAGATCTCAGCGGTAATCGGCATTGCGATGATCGGCACCATCAGCGAAGTAATTGCCAATTTCGCCGATAACGCAGTAACTGGTCGCCTTTGGGGCATTGCAATAAGCGGCGTTATTACCTTTAGCGCTTGGGTGATGCTCAGAGACGGATTAAAGAGAGATCAGTTAATTTAATTTCGCTACCAGCTTCATAAAGTGACCAAGTTCGGTTCGCAATATCTAAAACTTCGCATTGAGCAGGTGCAACGTAGTTACTTGCAGGCAATTTAATAGTTTTACCGGCTAAGCCATCAGCGCCAGCTGGCCGAATCTCACCAAATGTAATTGCATCAATGTGAGTTTTAATCTGAGTAACAGATCCTTCGGCTCCTTCACGACGGTTCCATTTTGGAGCTCCGTAAAACCAAGCTAACGCAACGGCACCGTTTGGAGTGTATGCCCCGATTCGAAGTGAATGAGGTGGGACCCAAGTGTGATCACCGGCAACGACTATGTCGCCAGACATTTGCAGTTCACCCTCAAAGACGAAGAACTCTTCTGCGCATTCGTAACTTCCATCAACTGGCCTTGACCATCCTGCGGGAAAATTCACAATCATCACGCTGGTGCCATTCTCCCAAGTATGTAATCGATGCATTTTTACTGCTGCAGATGAATCAGGAATTGGCACATCGACTGCGTCAGACATGTCGCGAAGGTCTTGGCTCTTGATTGCGGCCATGGTTACCTACTTTCCGGTGGCTAGTGTGCGTCGGGCAATCTTGGCAATGGCTTCATCAATCATGCGACCCTTTGTATCTAGGGCAACGCCGCCGCCTGCTGCAGCGAGTCGATCAAGGATGTCTTGCGCAGCAGCTAAATCTTCGGCATTCGGCGTGAATACATCGTTTGCAATTTCGATCTGTGCTGGGTGAATACAGGCGCGGCCAAAGTAGCCCCACTCTTTAAAGTCTTGTGAACTCTTGCGGTAAGCATCTAGATCTTTAAAGTTAGTTGAAACAGCGGCAACAGGTGGATTGATGCCGGCTGCCGCGCTGGCGTAAACGGCCATGTTGCGAGCAAATTGAGTGGTTGTTTCACCAGCTAGCCCTGAAGTACCTAAGTCTGCTCGTAAATCTGCTTCGCCTAATTGCAATCTGGTTACTCGGGGTCCAGTTGCAATTGCTTGAGCGTTAAATACGCCGGCGGCTGATTCAATTAAAGCCGATACTTCAAGTGACTTAGTTATTCCGCGGGTGGTTTCTAGATCGGTAATTAGTCGATCCAAATTTTCTATTTCTGCAAGTGTGGTTGCTTTGGCTAGAACTATTCCACGACAGTTAGCATGAACTGCAGCTACTAAATCAGATTCAAGAGCGCCTTTTTCCGGATTAACTCGGACCCAGATTTCAACTGTTGAATCTAAATCCGCTAGAAAAGAAGCTAGGTTCTGGCGAGCTAACTCTTTATCAGTTGGAGAAACCCCATCTTCGAGATCGACAATTAGCGCATCTGCTCCGCGACCAAGAGCCTTTATTAGACGTTCAAGATCATTGGCTGGAACATATAGATGGCTACGTGCGCTCATTATCCGATCTGGGTCTTTCCACTTAGCAGTGATTTAGCGATAACCATCTTCATGATGTCATTGGTACCTTCGCCGATCGACATCAGAGGTGCATCGCGATAGAGACGCTCAACAACATACTCCGTTGAATAACCGTATCCACCATGCACGCGCATAGCTTCAAGGGATGCCATGATCGCAACTTCGCTAGCAAAATACTTAGCCATTCCGGCTTCCATATCAACGCGCTCGCCGGCATCTGCTTTTGATGCAGCCCAGTAAGTCATCAAGCGCGCAGCCTGTAGATTGGTTGCAATTTCGGCCAGCTTTAATTGAATCGCTTGGAATTCGCTGATTGGTTGGCCAAATGCTTTACGTTCCTTTGAATAATTAAGAGCTGCTTCATAAGATGCCTGCGCAATACCAACTGAACGAGCGGCGATATTAACGCGGCCAGTTTCTAGTCCACTAAGTACCTGCTGCATACCGCGACCTTCAACGCCGCCGAGTAAGTTTTCTTTAGGGACGCGAACGTTGTTTAGAACTACCTCGCAAGATTCAGTGCCCTTATAACCAAGCTTTCCAATATCTTTCTTGACTTCAAAACCAGGCGTGCCAGCTTCGACCAAGATAACGCTCATGCCCTTATGCGCAGGAGATGCTGATGGATCAGTCTTAACCAAGACTGGCAGCGGGTTTGCATAACGCGCATTTGTAATCCAGGTCTTTGCGCCATTAATTACATACTCATCGCCTTCTAAACGGGCGGTGGTACGAATTCCTTGAAGATCAGTACCTGCATCAGGTTCTGTTAAGCCAATACCTGTGCGGCGCTTGCCTGTTGCGAGTTCAGGCAAGTACTTATCTTTCTGTTCCTGAGTTCCGTGATGAGCAATCATCCAGCAAGAGAGCGAGTGACTGCCAAGAATTCCAGCAACGCCCATCCAGCCGCGGGCAATTTCTTCGAAAACTAAAGCGAATGAAACCATATCAACATTTAGCCCGCCGTACTCTTCGGGAATTGTCATTCCGAATAAACCCATATCGGCCATTGTCTTTACGATTTCGGTTGGGTAGGTGCCTTCGCGTTCATATTGATTAGCAACTGGCTTAATCTCTTTTTCGACGAATTCGCGCAGTACTTTTTTGAAAGCTAACTGCTCTTCGTTTAAATTGAAATCCATCTGATGCTCCTAGTTTCTAATCTTTTTAATTAACCAAATACCGGAAGTGCTCGCCCATCTGATAACTCTTGCCAAGAGAGCGTCACTGCTTGGTCGCAAGTTGGGCTCTCAATACCGACAAGTCTAGTTAGCATGATTACATTTTCGCTCAGTAGAACGCGGGCGATTACATATGGTGGAACAAAGCCCTCACCTGGCGCCCGATGTACAACAGTCCAAGAATCTACAACCCCAGACCCGCTAACTTCTCGCCATTCGAGATTTTCAGTAGCGCAGGTAATACAGATAGCGCGTGGATACCATTGAAACTTATTGCAGGACGCGCAGAACTGAATGAGTAATTTGCGATCGCGAGTAGCTGCCCAAAATGGTGCACTAATCGCATCTTCTTGCGGCAGATAAGGAAACATTAATTTGCCCCCAGGATCACAGTTGCATTGGTCGAGAGAATTCCGCCAGTGCCATGCGCCACTGCTAGTTTCGCATTCGCTACTTGGCGATCGCCACATTCGCCACGTAACTGTCTTACGGCTTCGATCAAGAGCAAGATTCCATATTGACCTGGATGGCAGTAAGAAAGCCCACCGCCATTGGTATTTAGCGGGAATGATCCGCCGGGGCGAGTTTTTCCATCTAAGACAAAATCAGCGCCTTCGCCTTTGCCGGCAAAACCTAGCCCTTCGAGCGATAACAGCGTTGTGATGGTAAATGAATCGTAAAGTTCGACGACATCAATATCTGATCTAGAAACCCCAGCCATAGCAAAAGCCAGATCGCCACTTTGCTTTGCGCCAGTCACGCATAAGTCGCGATGAGTCGTCATTGAGGTATTAGTAGTTGATTCGCCAAAACCAAGAATGGAGATTGGCTTGCTCTTTAAGCCTTTGGCAATTTCAGAATTGGTAACAATTATTGCGCCGCCGCCATCTGTCACTAAACAGCAATCACTTGCGCGCAGTGGGGATGAAATCATGTCGGCGCTTTCTAACTCTTCAACGGTAAGCGATGAGCTTCCATAACGGTATGCCTTGGGATTAAGTAGCGCCCATTCGCGAGCACTAATTGCAATCTCAGAAAGTGCTGCACGTCCATTTGGAACATCATGAATATAACGTTGCGCTGCCATCGCGTAATAACTAAGTGGGAAAAGTGGGCCGTAAGCGGTTTCAAATTGTGCCTCAGGCGTGTGATGTTCGACGACCCCACCAAGTGAACGCGATTTGGCAGAGCGTTGATTGGAAGCAAATGAGATAACTACGACATTGCATTGACCGCTGGCTACTGCGTTATAAGCACGAGCTACATACATTTCAAATGAGCTGCCCCCGGCAAAGCTAGAGTCGGTAAATTTTGGTTCGATACCTAAGTAATCAGCTAGCGAAGTCGCAGAAAAACGTGAGATGGCATTGGTTGCAATACCATCAACATCGCTGATTTTTAAACCAGCATCGGCCAGCGCACGCGAAACTGCTTGTGCTTGCAACTCGAGAATAGATTTATTCGTGACCCCTAGATCGCACTCGGCTGCACCAACAATTACTGGAGTTCTCACACTTATCGCCAAACTACGCTGGCGCTAATCGGTGCTACGGCAGGTCGTACCGCTTCCCCATTGCCATTAACTACATCGATTTGAAGGGCTAAAGCCAGGCCTACGCCATTTACTTCAATGACTTCACCAGATACCTGAACAAATTCTTCGGCGAAAACTAACCCGGCATATCGGAAATCAAGGGCTGTGATAAAAGCTTTTTCACCTAGCCAATCTTGAATCGCCTGTACAACGTAGGCGCCAAATACTTGGCCATCTACAACAGGGGCGGTTAAACCTTTAGATTTCAAATAATCCAGGTCGTAATGGAGGCGGTGCCAGTCCCAAGTGGCACCTGCGTAAGCGATCATCGAGGTTAAAGTGCAATGTTTAGTAAGTGGCGGAATTCGATCGCCTACCTTGAGCTCGCTCATTACTTGGCCTCCAATGCAACCCAAATTAAGGATTCAGTATTTGTGGCCAATAGTTCGTTGCGGTGATTGCGATAAGTGGCAGTGCTAAACATCGTTGCCATTGCAATACCTTTGGAATTTACGCGCTCGGTGATCTCATCAATCTTCCAGGTCACGTGCAAAATATCGGTGGCGTGCACATATTGATAAAACTTATAGCTGTTGCCACCGCGCAATAACTTGGTATTTGCAATTTCAATATTCCAGAAATGTCCGGCGTAACCATCTTCATTCATCGGCAGATTGGCATATTGGTTGGTATCGCAGATCAAAGTAAGTGGCGCGATTTCGCGAGCTGCATACATTGGGTTGTTATCTTCAACAGCTAGCGCAAAATAACGACCAGATGCGGTTCCAAAAGGTTCAGGCGCTATATAGGTACGTTCAGTTCCTACCATCGCTTTGATTGCATCGGTCAATAAGGTCATGGCAAAACTGCTAACGGAAATACTTCTAGTAGAAATTCTGGGCGAAGCAAAGAATTACATAGTGCGCCAGTAGATGACGGCCATGGTTTAGCGAGCAAGTTCTCGCGAACCTTTGCAACGCCTCGGTATTCCTTTAGACCCTCGGGGACCACATATTCAATGGTATTTACCAGGGCTTCGGGGCCAACTCCGGCTTCCTTAAGAACAAGAAGGATCGCTTCGTAAGTTGATTGAGCCTGCGCCACAATGTCACCTGCATGCGTTGCTTCTTGAGTTTCCATATCAAGGGATGCAAACCCTGACATATAAAGAGTTTTACCGGCAATTACACCTGGTGTGTAAGAAAGAGTGTCATAACGTTTCCAACCTGGATTTACCCCTTTTAGCGGGTGATGTGATGCAACTAAATCGATAGCAACCAAGACACCTGGCTTATGCAACTGTGACATCAAGATTCCACCAGCGCCTGGGAATACGCCAGCGCCACCCAATAACTCTTTTCTAACTCGCGAAGTCTTTCCGTAAATCGTACGAGTCTCAGGCATTGAATAGTCATAAGTGGTAACTGCGTTATCAAGTGATAAGCCAACTTGTGAAAGTAACTCACCGCCGCGTTCTAGGCAATAACGGTATTGCGCTACGAAGTCACCTTCATGCACCACGTTGCCATCTTTATCGATTGGCAGCAAAGTTGGTAGGAATACTGATCCATCGTGGCCTTCGGTAACTGTATTACGAGCCCAACTTAAATCATCACCACTATTTAACTTCTTGCCGCCACCTTTAGTGGTGTAAACCTCGATCTCAATAAATGCCTCAGGGCGCAAGAGCGCATCAACCATTACAGTCGTAATCGTTGGCGTATGACCAGCAAATCGAGCAATCCGAACAGCTTGCGCTTCGGCGTAATGAGGCAAACCGCTAACAGTTACATTTTCAACTACCCGAGTAATGTCAGCGAAGGTCATACCGGCAGCTTCGAGAATACATTCGATCTTGTCGTAAGCGGTATTGACCTGATCTGTCATTCCGCCAACTACCACCATGCGACCGGTTTCGGCGTTGAATGTGCTTGCCGTATGTCCTGAGATAAAGGCATCGTTTTCGGTAGCTAGGCCGAGGCTAAATGTGTAATCCGAATATTTATACCAAGGGTAAACCGCTGGTTCGATAGCTTTGAAATTACTCATGTAGCCCTCCTTATTTGCCTAACGTAGCAATCTTCGCCGAGATTGTGGCGATCTGCGCCACGCTTTCAATGTGCAATATCTCATCGGCAACAGCTTTGGCAGCGCTATTTGCCGGGCTCTGCAAAGTGAATTTTTCGACCAGAGCATCAAGAGATAGTCGATTGCTTGGGCCGCCGGCACTTGCGCTAACTTTTCCAGTAAAGGTTCGTCCATCAGTTGTCGTAATTTCGACCATGCCGGCTGCTGCAGCAGCTGCAGCAACTTCACTCTTTTCAGTAAATTCAAATTTCTTAGCTAACTCTATTACCTCATTGCGCATAATTGATGTTGACTCAAAGGTATCTACCAATAAAGCGCCATCAATTAGCAGCGCAGCAACCGACCAAGGCAGAGAGAATTTGGCATCGTATGGAGTCTTAGGTTCATTCTTATCGGCACGTGGATGGCAAACAATCTTGGCAGAATCAGGATGAACGATCGCACTGATCTTGGAAATATCACTTAGCGCTACTCCTGCTGCCTTTGCACTCGCCCAAGCCACCTTTACCGCATCTAGAGTTACATGCGAAAGTTGGCAGGCAGGGTATGGCTTGATTGTGATTTGCGAACATTCCCAAACTTTTCCTAACTCAGCTGTAATGCTTTTAATATCAGCTGGGCGATCAGAGAGCGCTTGGTAAATTCCGTATTGACCTTCGATTGCTGTTTCTGGACCAGTTGCTCCGTTGGTGGCCATATTTGCAGCCGTTACGCCACCTTGCGCAGCTATTCCGGGATGAATCTGTTTTGTCGAAGAACCAGTATTTAGAAACTCAAGCAAACCGCCTGAGAAACTTCCGGCAATACCCATCGCATTTACTGTTTGCGTAACGTTTAACTTCAGCAATTTTGCCGCAACAACTGATGCTGCGATAGTGCCGCAAACTTGTGTTGCATGCAAACCGCGAGCATGGAAACCATGTGGAGTTGCTCCACCTAAGCGACAGATAATTTCCAGACCTGCTGCATAAGCGGTAATTACTTCTTCGCCAGTTGCACCAGCAGCTTCACCAACTGCAATTGCCACTGGCAAAGTTGGCGCGGTTGCATGAACTAAGCCACCTGCGTGAGTGTCATCAAAATCCAGTGCATGTATCAATATGGCATTTATGAAAACAGCACCTGACACTGACGTTCTATCGCTGCTGCCCCAAATTGAGGCAGCGCTTGATTGGCCATACTGAGCGATAGTTGCAGCTGCTGCGTTAGCTACTGCGGTTGAACGACCACCGATGGCATCGCCGATTCCATCAAGGGCATGCTCTTTCACGATTTGCTGAACGCTTGCAGGCAAGTCAGACCAACTGAGTTTTAACGCCCATTCTGCTAACTCCTGCGAAGTGCTCATTTGGCAGTGAATGCCTGATCTGCCGAAAGCTGTGCCACTTTTTCACTGTCGTACTTGAGTAAATCATTTAGCACGTAGCTAGCATCTTCGTTGCGTTGAGGTGCACGACGATTATCTGTGCGCGCCGGACCGGCTTTAACCGGGGTCGCAACTTGCTTAACTTTTCCGTAGCGCGGGTGATCAGTTTCGATAATCATTTCGCGAGCAATTGTGTGTGGTTCAACCAAACTTTGAGCCACAGTATTGATTGGGCCACACGGAATTGATTCAGCATAAAGTTTTGGCAGCCAGTAATCCACGCTCTCTTTAGCCAAAATTTCTTCGAGCATCGGAATCAGAATCTCTTTATTCTTTAAACGTGCTGCGAAATTTACAAAACGCTCATCAGCTGCAAGCTCTGGTCGATCAATCACAACTGTTAGTCGCTGCCAGAACTTCTCTTTAGCGCAGCCGACGATTAACCAACCATCAGATGCTTGGAAGGCTTGAAATGGAACTAGCGATGGATGTGCTGAATGATGTGTGCGTACAGGCTCAAATCCAGCATTCATATGCCATGTTGCTGGATAGGTAAGCATTCCGATTGCGGTGTCGTACAAACTGACATCACAATCCATTCCGACACCATCGCGACGAGCTGCATGGAGCGCAACTAGTAACGAAATAGTCGAGATCAATCCGCCTGAATAATCCACCATTGATAAGCCAGATTTTGTTGGTGGGCCATCGGGTTCGCCAGTTAGATCCATCCAGCCTGCTAAGCCCTGCAAGATGTAATCATAACCAGGCTCTTGTGAGCGTGGCCCAGTCATTCCAAAGCCAGTTAGTGAGCAGCAGACAATTTTGGGGTTTAGATGTTTCAAATCATCATAGGTAATGCGCATCTTCTTTGGCACATCACCACGTAGATTGCTGTAAACCACATCAGAGACTTTTACTAAATCTTCAAAGACTGCTCGCCCGGCTGGGGTATTTAAGTTAATTGAGATTGATTTCTTATTTCGGTTAAATGATTCGAAGAATAAGGAATCTTCACCTTCGGCATAAGGCGGAACATAAC
>JACCDP010274739.1_pt1 | contig 11231 bp, 10 predicted proteins | sample 7445841 | NCBI WGS metagenome assembly JACCDP01 (sample SAMN15323441, study PRJNA562643) | freshwater metagenome | isolation source: river surface water | place: USA:Blue River Watershed | collected 2017-08-17
GCGACCATGAAGGCCGTCAAGCTGGCCTCCACCCATTACTACGACGCGCTGCCGACCTCCGGCAACGAACATGGCCGCGCCTTCCGCGACACCGCGCTCGAAGCCGAGCTGCTCCAGGTCGCGCACCAGCTCGGCATCGGCGCGCAGTTCGGCGGCAAGTGGTTCGCCCTCGACGTCCGCGTCGTCCGCCTGCCCCGCCACGGCGCCTCGTGCCCGATCGGCCTCGCCGTCTCCTGTTCCGCCGACCGCAACGCCAAGGCCAAGATCGACAAGGACGGCATCTGGATCGAGCAGCTCGAGACCGACCCCGGACGCTTCATCCCGGCCGAGGCGCGCAAGCATGCCGACGCCACCCAGGTCGTGAAGATCGACCTCAACCGCCCCATGGCGGACATCCGCGCCGAGCTGTCGAAGCACCCCGTCACCACGCGCCTCGCGCTCACCGGCACGCTCGTCGTCGCCCGTGACATCGCGCACGCCAAGATCCGCGAGCGTCTCGAGAAAGGCGAAGGCCTGCCGCAGTACATCAAGGACCATCCCGTCTACTACGCCGGACCGGCCAAGACGCCCGCCGGCATGGCCTCGGGCTCGTTCGGCCCGACGACCGCCGGCCGCATGGACAGCTACGTCGAACTCTTCCAGAAGCACGGCGGCTCGCTCGTCATGATCGCCAAGGGCAACCGCGGCGAGACCGTCACCAACGCCTGCAAGGCCCACGGCGGTTTCTACCTCGGCTCGATCGGCGGACCGGCCGCGATCCTCGCGCAGGAGAACATCCGCAAGGTCGAGGTCATCGATTATCCCGAACTCGGCATGGAAGCCGTCTGGAAGATCGAGGTCGTCGACTTCCCGGCGTTCATCCTCGTCGACGACAAAGGCCACGACTTCTTCCGCGAGCTCCCCGGTGGCTGCGGCATCTGCGGCCCCTGAGCCTGCCTGGTGGGAATAAAAAAGGGCGCCCGAGTGGGCGCCCTTTTATTGCTGAAGGTCGCGTGAATTAGCCCTGGGCGGGCTGTTCGGCGACGTACTTGGAGGAGCCGAAGCCGAGGATCAGCCAGAAGATCGGGCTGAGCAGGGTGAGTCCGATGGTGAAGCCGACGCCCTGGCCGAAGCGGGTCGAGATGCGGTGGTGGACCCAAACGATCCAGACGAGGTAAGCGATCCAGCCGAGGATCGGGATGATCGCCACGAAGGGAGCGAAGACCCAATACCAAGGGAGACCGGCGACGCGCAGAAGCACGATGATGTTGTAGATCGGAACGAGGACGGCCCAGCCGGGCTGGCCGGCCTTGGCGAAGGCTTTCCACATGCCGACGGTCACCACCACCGCGATGGCGATGAAGACGAAAGCAAAGGCGGCTATGAATGCGGCGATACCGGCGGCGACGGCTTCTTCGTTGCCGGAGGCTTGGGCGAGGAGGGAGGCGATAGAGGTATTCATCGCCGATTTCCTATAATGCAGATAGCCCTCGGTCGAGGGCGAATTATAAGGTGCGCGAAAGGCTTACTTTTCCCACTCCAGCGCGCCGCGCTTGAACTCGTAAGCGAGGCCGAGGACGAGGACGCCGAGGAAGACCGCGGTGGCGGCCGTGATGGCGATGCCGGCGGCGAGGAACTCGCGGTAGACGAGGGCCCACGGCACCAGGAAGACGACTTCGATGTCGAAAAGGATGAAGAGCATCGCCGTCACGTAGAACTTCACGGCGAAGCGGGGGTGGGGCTTTCCTTCCATCGGCAGGCCGCACTCGTAGGCCTTGTCCTTGATGTAGTTGCCCTTGGCGCGCTGGCCGAAGGCGTGGCTGGCGATCAGGATGACGGCGGGAATCGAAAGGCCCAGGATGACCTGTACGAGGGCGGGCAGGTAGGTGCTGAGGGACTGGGATTCGGCGGCGGCCATCGGAGCAGACACAAAAAAGCCCTCGCCTCGGGAGGCAAGGGCTTTTGCGGAGGACCCTTGGAAGGCCCTTATTTCACCTTGATCTCAGGCGAAGTGATGATGGCCGGCGCGGGGCCGGGGATCTGGATGGTGGTCGGCGGGGCTTCGGCGGCGGGAGCCTGCTGGCCCTTCTTGAAGTCGGCGAGGGAGCCCGGGACCTGTTCCGCGAGCCACGGGGGGGCGACGAAGACGGCCAGCTTGGCGGTGGAGTTGGCGCGGTGCTTAGGGTCGGAATGTTCGACACGCAGGAAGGTCTTGCCGGCGTCGGCAGGAGCGGCCCCGGCGGGCTTGGCGAAGGTCAGCGTGACGGCGGAGCCGTCGAAGAGCGTCAGCTTGACCTTGGCGGCGCGGGCGGCCTGGGAGGCGGCCTTGTCGTCGTGCGGCACGGCGTCGGCGGCGCGGACGGTCGCGAGCGTGGCCACGATGTCTTCGACGGCCGGGCCTTCCTTGCCGGCGAACAGCGCGCCGAGTTCCTTGCGGGCGAAGGAAGCCTTGCCGTCCTGCCACTCGAAATCGATCGCCTTGATCTCGGCCGGCTTGGCCGCGAACAGCGTGAAATCGACCCAGGAGAGCGGGTCGCCTTCGAGGTAGCCCGTGAAGTCGGTGCGGATCGCGAAGTCCTGGCCCGGTAGGCGGGCGCTGGCGCCGAGGCCGTCCTCGGTCTGCTTGCCGAACTGGATCGTCACCGGCTTGCCGTCGGCGCCGACGAGCGTGAGCGAGGTGTCGGCGAGCGCGAGGCGTTCGAGGCGTTTCGGGTTGGCGGTCAGCTGGCCGAGGTTGTTCGACTTCTGCAGGCCGCGGATGAGCGGCAGCAGGCGGTTCTCGATGTCGGCCGGCAGGCCGAGCTTCTCCTTCACCGTCCAGCCGTCGGCGGCTTTCTCGACCGTGACGCTCTTGTTGCCGGCCTTGATCGCGATGGATTTCGCGCCGTCGAGGACGGCGGCCTCGATGAGCGGCTGGCGGGCGGCTTCGGCCGGCGGCGCCTCGCGGGTGAGGCGGACGGCGGCGTAGGCGAGGAGCCCGAGGACGAGCGTGGCGATGAGCAGGGTCTTGTTGCGCATGGCGGATTACGAAGTCTTGCGGCGGCGGGCCAGGGCGTAGACGAGCCCGAAGAGCAGGGCGAGGGCGGGGCCGGCGAGCAGGTTCAGCACCTGCAGGCGGCGGCCGAGGGAGTTGACGTCCTCGCTCAGGCCGCGGCGGATGACGCGGCGTTCCTCGGCGAGCCGGTCAGCCTCCGTCTGGAACTGGGCGATCTCACGCTGGATCTCCGGCGTGATGACGATGCCCTTGGCGGTGACCCCGCCGGTCTGTTTGGACAGCTCGGTGATCTTGGCGTTGGCCTGCTCGAGGCGGCGCTCGATCTCGTCGAGCTTCGCCTGGTAGCGTTCCTGGGCCTTGCGCTCGATCTCCTGCACGCGCTTGAACGGGCGGAGCGAGGCGCCCTTCGAGCGGAGCGTCACCAGCTCGTCGCTGCCGCCGAGGGTCTCGAGGGCGCTGATCACGAAACCGAAGTTGTCGTTGATCGGCTCGACGGAGGCCTGGCCGGCGACCTGGCGCTGGCGGACCGTGAACGGATCCATCATGAAGTCGGAATCGGCGACCACGAAGAGACGGCCGGGCTTGGCGCTCTTGGCGAGGTGCGGGCCGGGGTGCGGCTTGGCGGCGGGCGCCGGCGGCTGGCCCGGCGGGGTCGGCTCGGGCTTGCCGGGAGCGGGCGCGCCCTTGGGGAAGGCCGAGGTGAACTCGCCGGAGACGGCGGCGACGAGCACGCGCGTCTTGCCGTCGGGCTTGAAGCCCAGGGCGACCTTCTCGAACGGACCGGCGTTGGCCGCGGCGACGTCGATGGCGCCCATGCCCGGGCCGGACATCGTTACCAGCGGTTCGAACTTCAGGCGCCGGTCCGCGCCCGAGATCAGGTTGAGCGCGCCGCCTTCCATGAAGGCGAGCTCGCGCAGGTCGGTCGTGAGCGGGGATTCCTGCGAGAAGGCGGCCGGACCGGCGGCGAAGGCCGCCTGGTACTGCACCGGCTCGCCGCGGCCGCCGCGGATCGTGACCGAGGAGGCCGTGTCGGCCGTGACGGCGTCCATCTCGACGTTGACGCCCCAGCCGCGCAGGAGGGCGGGGTCGCTCGCGGCGGTCATCGCCATCGGCGCCATCATGAAGGGCATGTTGCCCTGGGAGAACTTCTGGATGCGCGAGAGCGGGTCGACGGCGGCGAAGACCGGGCCGCCGCCCAGCAGGAACTGGTCGACCGCGTAGGCGAGCTGCTCGTCGATATGGTGCGCATGCACCAGCGCCACGACCGCGACGCCCGAGGGGAGCTCCTTGGCCGTGGTGTTGAGCGTGACGACGTCGAAGGTCTGACCCAGCTCGGCGAGGAGCAGGTCGGCCGGACCGCCTTGCTGGTCGCCGCCCGCCGGGACCTGGTTGCTGATCGGCAGCGAGCTGATCAGGGCGAGCTTCGGGCGGTCGAGGCGCGAGGCCGAGGCGATCAGCTTAGACAGGTCGAATTCCAGGAAGCGTTCGCGCGACGGGTCGAGCATCGGCAGCGACTTCACCGTGTCCGCCTGCTGGGCGGTCAGGCCGAAGTAGGCGCTGCCCTGGGCGGCGCGCAGCGCGGCGATGCCGTGGCGTTGGGCGCGCTGTTCTTCCTTCGTGTCGGGGCGTGGGTCGGTGACGACCAGCTTCACCTTGCCGCCGGAGGCCGCGACGTATTCGCGGAGCAGCGTCTCGACGCGGCGCGAGTAGCTTTCGAGGTACGGGCGTAGCTTCACGTCGGAGCGGCTCACGAAGAACTCGAGCGTCACCGGCTCATCGAGCTTGGTGATGATGCGTTTCGAGCCGGGCGAGAGCGTGAAGGTCCGGTCGGCGGTGAAGTCCGCGCGGGCGCCGACGGAGCCGGCGATCAGGTTGACGAAGAAGGCGGCCGCCAGGACGGCGAAGGCGGCGAGCAGGGCTTGGGAGCGGTTCATGGCTTTGGTTTCCGTTCAGCGGCGTTCGACGATGATGGTGCTCAGTCCCAGGCCCGCGAAGGCCACGGACAGGAAGTAGCCGATCGGACGGAGGTCGATCAGGCCGAGCGTGAAAGGTTCGAGGTTGCGCCAGAGGCCGAGGCGGCGGAGGTCGTCGACGGCGGCGGAGCCGAGCGCGCCGGCGAGCAGCTCGTCGAAGACGCCGTAGCCGACGAGCACGAGGACGAAGCAGGCGAGGAAGCCCGTGACGAAGGCGATGACCTGGCTGCGCGTGAGCGCGGAGGCGATGGCGGCGATGCCGAGGCAGGCGCCGGCGCAGAGGAGCGAGCCGACGTAGCCCGAGAGGATCACGCCCCAGTCGGGTTCGCCGAGCCAGCCGACCGTGAGGGCGACCGGCACCGTCATCAGCAGCGCGCAGGCGAGGAAGAGCCAGGCGGCGAGGAACTTGCCGAGGGCGGCCTGCCAGACCGTGATCGGCCAGGTCAGGAGCAGCTCGATGGTGCCCTGGCGGCGTTCTTCCGCCCAGAGGCGGGCGCCGGCGGCGGGCGCGAGGAACGCCCAGAGCCACGGGTGGTAGAGGAAGAACCGGTCGAGGCTGGCGACGCCGGATTCGTAGAGTCCGCCGACGAAGAACGCGAGGGACACCGCGAAGGCGTTGAAGACCGCGAGGAAGACGTACGCCAACGGCGTGCGGAAGTAGCCGGCGAACTCACGGCGGAGCATCGCCGTGAAGGGCTTGAGTCCGGGCGAGGAGAGGGGAGCGGGGTCGGACATGGCGGTAAGGTCAGGCGGTGAGCTGGCGGAAGACGGCGTTGAGGTCGGGGCCGCGGGCGAGGAACCGGTCGCGCGCCTCGTCGCAGCGCACTTCGCCCTTCGCGATCACGATCACGCGGGTGCAGAGTTCGCCGACTTCCTCGAGGATGTGGGTCGAGACGATCACGGCCTTGCGGGCGGACATCTCCTTCAGGATGCGGCGCACCTCGAACTTCTGGTTCGGGTCGAGGCCGTCGGTCGGTTCGTCGAGGATGAGGACCTCGGGGTCATGGATCACCGCCTGGGCGAAGCCCACGCGCATGCGGTAGCCCTTGGAGAGCGTGTCGATGGTCTGGGCGGCGACCTCGTTCAGCCGGCAGAGGTCGAGCGTCCGGCGGACGCTTTCGGCCGGGTCGGCGAGGCCGCGGAGGTCGGCGGCGAAGCGGAGGAACTCGCGGACGGTCATCTCGCCGTAGGCGGGAGCGCCTTCGGGCGAGTAGCCCAGGTGCTGCTTGGCCCGGACCGCCTGCTCGGCGACGTCGAAGCCCGCGATCACCGCGGCGCCGGCGTCGGCCCGGAGGTGTCCCGTGAGCATCTTCATCGTGGTGGATTTCCCGGCGCCGTTGGGCCCGAGGAAGCCGACGACCTCGCCGCGGTCGACGGCGAAGGAGACGTCGCGCACGGCGCGGATGGCGCCGTAGGACTTGGACAGGTTCTTGGCTTCGATGAGGGGCATGGGGGTAAGGTCAGCGGTTCTGCGGCGTGCCCTGGACGGCGAGGCGGATGCCCGCCTGCTGGAGACGTTCGGAGATGCGCAGGATGAGCTGCTGGTTGAACTCGAGCTGCTTGACGGCGGCGGCCGGGTGGTACCAGTACATGAAGCGGATGTTGACGGCCCAGTCGGCGAACTCGGTCACGTGCACGAGGGGCGGGTGGCTGGGCTGGAAGCCTTCGTGGTTGGCGAGCTGGGCGCGCACGATCTCCACCGCCTCGCGGACCTTCTCGGCCGGCGTGTTGGCCTCGAGGTGCACGAGGTCCTGCGAACGGATGAAGTCGCGGCGGGTGATGTTGACGATGGCGCGCGTGGCGAGGTCGCCGTTCGGGATGGCGAGCTTCTGGCCGTCGAGCATCACGATCGTGGTGGAGCGCAGGCCGAGCGACTCGACCTTGCCCTCGTGCGAGCCGATGTTGATCAGGTCGCCCAGCGTGAAGGGCTGGTCGACGATGAGCATGACCGCGCCGAAGACGTTCTTGATCGTGTCCTGCGAGGCGAAGGCCAGGCCGACGACCGCGCCGGCCAGCAGGCCGAGGATCGCGTCGGACGACTTCGGGTCGACGATCGAGATGGCCTTGAAGGCGCCCACGAGGATCACGGCGATGCGGACGACCGTGGAGAACATCGGGACGAGGATGTCATCCAGCTTGTTCTCGGACTGGTCGGCGATCTTCTGCGCCCAGGCGATCGGGATGGCCACGAGGAAGAACACCGCCGCGGAGTGGGCGAGCGAGCAGAGGAAGACGCCGCCGGTGGCGGCGAAGTTCAGCCAGCCGATGTGGGCGAGGTAGGGCTTGGTGTCCTTGATGAGGAAGAGCAGGGTGTAGGCCGGCAGGATGAAGGGCAGGGACTTGCCGATGGCGGCGACGGCGGCCTCGGCGATCGGGCTGTCGCCGAACTTCGTCGAGATCCAGCGCATGAGCTTGTTGGCGACCCAGCCGACGAGGTAGGCGACGGCGATGAACCCGACGGCATGGATGATGATGTTGCCCCAGTCCTCGGGAGCCTTGGCGACGACCTTCTGGAGGTCGCCGATGATGAAGTTTTCCGACGGAGCGGCGGCCGGGGCGGCGGCGGCGGGGGCGGCGACGGCAGGGACGATTTGAGCGAGCGACATAAGGGGGTGATTCAGGCGAAGTGCTATGTAGGCGGGCCTCACCCGTATTTCAAGCGCCACCGAGCCTCCAATCCGCTTGATGCGGGGCTGACCCCTTGCCACGCTGGGGGACCGGAATGAGCGAAACTAGCGAAAAAAAGCCCGCCAAGCCCGTGGTGCTGACCTGCGCCCAGCCGACCGGCCGCCTCCACCTAGGCAATTACCTCGGCGCCGTCCTCAACTGGGGCCGGATGCAGGACGACCACGAGTGCTATTTCGGCATCGTCGACCAGCACGCCATCACGGTCCCCTATGTCCCGGCCCAGCTCAGGGATAACACCTATTCCTGCCTGGCCCAGTATGTCGCCTGCGGCCTCGACCCGGCCCGGAGCCGCCTCTTCGTCCAATCCCACGTCATCGGCCATACCGAGCTGGCCTGGATCCTCGGTTGCCTCTGCCCCCTCGGCCAGCTCGAGCGCATGACCCAGTTCAAGGACAAGTCCCGCAAGCAGGAGTCGGTCGACGCCGGCCTGCTGTTCTATCCGGTGCTGATGGCGGCGGACATCCTCCTTTATAACGCCTCCCTCGTGCCCGTCGGCGACGACCAGAAGCAGCACCTCGAGCTCGCCCGCGACCTCGCCGAGAAGTTCAACCGCCGTTATTCCGACACCTTCAAGGTGCCCGAGCCGTTCATCTCGAAGGTCGGCTCGCGCATCATGTCCCTGCAGGACCCGACCGCGAAGATGTCGAAGTCCGACCCCAACCACGCGGCGACGGTCTTCATCACCGACCGACCCGAGGACGTCCGCAAGAAGATCATGTCCGCCGTCACCGACTCGTCGGCCGAGGTGCGTTCCGGTCCGGACAAGCCCGGCGTCACCAACCTGCTTTCGATCATGTCGGCCTGCACCGGCCGCTCCGTCGAGGTCCTGGAGTCCGAGTTCGCGGGCAAGGGCTACGGCGACTTCAAGAAGGCCGTGGCGGACGCCGTCGTCGCGACGCTCGATCCGGTCCGCGTGCGCTACGACGAGCTCATCAAGGACCGCGGCGAGCTCGACCGCATCTTCAAGGCCGGCGCCGAACAGGCCCAGGCGACCGCTTTCCGCACGCTCTCCAAGGTCAACCGCAAGGTCGGCTTCGTCGAGCGCCCGCGCTGATATCCCTCCTTACCCCGCACCCCACCCATGAACCGCGAACTCGAGAAACTGCTCAAAGAAAAATGGTTCCTGGTCGCCGCCGACCTGATCGCGGTGATCGCGATCCTGATCGTGATGCCGGACAAGCGCGACGGACTCGACACCTTCCTCGTCCTGCTCGCGATCCTCGCCGCTTCGCTGATCGTGGTGATCCCGGTCCTGCAGGACGGCGGCAGCAAGGCCGAGCGTCAGGCCGAGCAGGCCCGCCTCCGCGCCAAGCTCGCCGAAGAGATCGACCTCCAGCGCGACAACGTGCGCGCCGGCAACGAGGCGCTCAGCCGCCGCGTCGCCGAGGTGGAGATGTCCGCGCAGAAGGCCGCCGAAGCTTCCGCCGCCGCCGTCGCGCAGCGCGCCTCCGCCGAGATCAACGCGCTCAAGGCCGCCCTCGCCGCGCTCGAGAAGAAGACGCAGGAAGCCGCCGCCGCGGCCCAGTCCACCGAAGCCCTCGACGAGCTCGCCGAGAAGGTCGACGCCCTGGCCGCGACGGTCCGCGCCGTGGTCGCCGACGCCGATGAGGCCGCCGAGGCCGCCGGCAAGGCGAAGGCCGAGGTCGCGCAATCCCTCGAGGCCGAACTGAAGTCCGTCCGCGACGAGATCAAGAAGGCCGCCAAGGCCGCCGAGAAGTCCGTCGACAAGGTCGAAGCCGCCCTGGAAGCCGTCCGCGAAGAGGTGCGCGAACTCCGGGCAAACCCTCCGGCGGCCTCCGTTCCTAGCAGCCCGTCCGTGACGGCGCCGGAGCCGGAGGCCTTGTCCCTCGCCGCTCCCGAAGCTCCGGCCGAAGAGGTGGCCGATGACGCCGATGACGAAGAGGTCATCGAGGAAGTCGAAGAAGAGGAAGAAGCGGAGGAAGCCGCGCCGGCTCCCGCCGCCGCTCCGGAAGCCGCCGCCGGCGCCACCGGCACCGCGCTCATCGTCAACCTCATGATCGGCATCGGCAACAAGCCGTTCGTCCGTGGCACCGGCCCCGGCCTCAGCCAGGACAAGGGCGTGCCGATGAGTTTCCTCGGCATCGGCCGCTGGCAGTGGATCTCGCCGGACCCGGAAGCGCCCGCCACCGTCGAGGTCTGGAAGAACGACCAATCTCCGATGGGCGAGCCTTTGCATATCTCCGGCGGCGAGCCGCTGGAAGTCGACGAAGGCCACTTCGGCGGCGTCTGACATGCTGAGCGTCCTGGCCGCCTGCGCTTGGTTGGCCGCGGCCGAGCCCGTGCCGCCGCTGCCGGCGCACGTCTTCTCGAACGACACTCCCGTCGCGGTGGTCGCCGGGGAGAAGCTGGCCGAGGTCAGCTTCGTCGCGGCCCATTGCGTCGCCTTGCAGCGTCACCTGGAGTTCGCGCTCAACCTGCCGCCGCCTCCGCCGCCGGTCGCGCGCCTCGAGGTGGCGGACATCGCCGGCTTCGCCCCGATCGAGACGAAGGTCGTCGCCGGCACGGTGCTCGTCGTCGTCCGCCTGGGCGACGGCCGGAGCGCTCCCGGCCGCGCGGCCGAAGCCGCGGCGCGCTCCTGGCTGGCCCGCGTGGCGTTGGTGGCCGGCAAGTCCGCCGACGTCGCCGAGCCGTGGACGCGCCAGGCCCTGGCGTGCGAAGTCGTCGCGCAGCTGCGTCCGTCGATGAACGATCACTGGTACCGCGAGGGCCGGCAGGCCGTCCCGTCGCCGTTGGCCGACATCGTGGCCGGCAAGGCGCCGGAGCGGGAAGCTTTCCTCTTCTGGCGCGCGTTGCGGCAGACGTTGGGTCCCTCGGCGGAACAGTCCAAGGCCCTCGTCGCTTCGGCCCAAGGCGGCTCGGTGCTCAGGCTGCTCGCCGAGAAGGCGAAGTCGCCCGATGAATGGTGGCTGGTGCATCGCGCCGAGCTGCTGCTCTCCCGGTCGCCCGTCAGCCTCGGTCTTTCCGAATCAGCCGAGTCGCTCGACGACATCGCGCGCTTCGTCTTCGACGTGGGGCAGGGCGACGAGCTGATCGTCGGCAAGGACCTGCCCAAGCACCGCGAGCTTCCGGCGGTGAAGGCCAGCATCCAGGGGCGCCTGACCGGGCTCCGCCGCGAGATCCTCCGGCAGAATCCCGTCTACCACAACGCCTGGCGGACCTTCGGCGCCTGGCTGGAGAAGTTCCCGACGGGCACGCCGGCGGAACTTGCGGCCCTTTGGGCGGAGTACGAAACGGAGCGGAAACAGGCGGAAGAACTCCGGCGCGAAGTCGAAGCCGCGATGAACCTGAACGTGCCGGCCGCCAAGTAGGCGGGCAGGGGACTTAGTTGGACTGCTTCCCGTCGGCCGTCTTCGAGAGCATCTGGTCGGCCAGGGTCACGCGGAAGAGGCTGAGGGCCATCCAGAACACGCCGGCGAGGCAGGCGCCGCAATAGGCCGCGCCAAGGAGGACGGCGGTCTCACCGGCTTCGGACCACGGCACATGCTTCTTGAGGATCGAGGTGATCCAGACGAAGAAGACCACCGTCAGGACGAGGTCGATGACGACCGCCTGCTTGGTGATGAGCTTGGGCTTCA
>JACCDP010437114.1_pt1 | contig 11231 bp, 28 predicted proteins | sample 7445841 | NCBI WGS metagenome assembly JACCDP01 (sample SAMN15323441, study PRJNA562643) | freshwater metagenome | isolation source: river surface water | place: USA:Blue River Watershed | collected 2017-08-17
GTAAATAGCATCGTTGCAATATTTACACAAAATAAATGCTTGTGTCACGATTGAACCTTTAGGAGGTGCATACAGTTTGTAGTAACCTTCTTCACGTTCGATGTAACCAATGTGTTTGAGTTCTTCTTCCATGATGTTATTATACACCAATCAGTTCACCCGTGTCAACATCTCGTTGCACCCTTACAACATCCGTCCAGTTTTGTTTCACATTACCGGCACCATAATTGTCGTGTTCCCATACCTGGTATTGTAATCCTACTTTAACAACCTCACCATTCTTTACATGTTCAACCACACGGAATTCGTATGATACTGGTTTTGCCATCATCACAGTTGAATTCGGTATTTGAATACTATAATTTGTTCCTTGTTGAAAGGTAGTACCAACAGCACCTGGATTAAAACTTGTATATACTGAGTGTGAGTTTAGATTCACCATATTATACTCAAACTATAGACATTTCAATTTTCTTGATGTTTTTGATATTGAAACTACGCCATTCTTGCTTTTCAATATCAAACACACGCAAGGCCTTTGTGCTATCCGTTTGTTTACGGGGTTTTGCATCTTCTTTCACTACAACGGGAGGCAACTTGTTTGCTTCAAGTGTGCATTTCATCACACGCTCGGTGCCATCTACCTTTGTAAAAGTGATTGTAGCCTCTGTCACAGTAAGAATTTCCTTGAGCCATTCATGTAACATAGGTTCATCTTTGTCATCAATTTCAATCAAGTTATTGGGGTCTGTCCAATTAATCATTATATAACCATCCTTATAAGTCCAATTGTATCAATAGTCACGAGCAAGAGGTAATTTGCCAACATTCCAAAAGATTTGCGAGTCCAAGCGGCCCAACTATACATAGCGCAACCAGTAATCCAAATAGGATAAAGTATAAGCAAAGGAGGGTTTGGGACGGTGAGAGCCATAGTGATTGAACAACCGATAGATATAGCCCAAGCAAACAACTCAACAACAAAACGAAAAGGATTAGAGCGAAAATCATCTTTGATCCATTCGAATGTTGGCCTCAATAATTCGAACATTATAGTTTAGGAATTTCTAAAGGAATATCACCAACTGGTGCAGGTTGTTTCTTAGTATTCTTCGGGAAACGGCGTTCAATATCTTCTGCGGTAACAGTTTGCATTGCGAATTGTGTGAACAACTTGTAGTCATCTTTCACACGAATGCCTTGTCGTGCATTAACACCGGCAGAATCGGCCATAAACAAAACACAACCACCCTCAAGCAATGGTGCAATTTCAACAATTTGATCAAGGTTGATAATAACCGGACAACCTTTTTCAACAGAATTCACTTCAACGAATGTAGCCATAATAACTCCTTATTTAAATGTAATAGCAAATTCAGAATTTCTCTGAGTAACTTCCGCACCGATCATGGCTTTTTTCCATGCGTTACGGACTTGTTCACTAGGATATTTAGCTAGGGCTAAACGGCGTTTGAGTGGCTTACTCATCTTATAGTTTTTGTCGGTTTTCATCAAAATACTCCAGTCTTAAAAAATAAAGTTGTAGCAATAACTGCTAGAACAATAAATGCAATAAAAAATATCACAAACGATCCTGCTTGTTCTTTGTAATACTCAATTTCATATTTAATCATATCTCTTTGTGCGGCCAATTGTGGAGGCACATTGTGATCACTATATCTAGAACCACCCAAAGCAATGATTGTTCTCTCACATGCTTCCAGTCGGCGTTCTGCTGAGAACCAATGAATGAGGCTCATCATTCTTCAATCCACTCCTTGTATTCAGTTTTAGGTGTATACGGGAAAGTGACAGGAACTCGGCTTTCACGGCTGGTGAAATAACTTTTGTGTTTTTCTCCAGTTTCTTCATCTGTATACCAATCATAAAAAACAATTCCATCAATGTCGTATGCACCATCTACATCTTTGAATACATGGCTGCATCGTTTGTTTTGCCAAAGAGTTCTGCCACTTTGTTCAGCAACATCAACCCATTCCCAATCTTCACCCGTCAATGGCACAAGAGGTTCAAACATGGCCAATTTCTTGAATAGATCAACAGTATATGGTGCAGTTGAACCTGAATGACCTTCATCAGCAAATACATCAAGCAATTTTAAAATGTGTGTGCAAATTGCTTCTTGCATTTCATCATTGAACTTACCATTCTCGTCGGTCCAACCTGCGGCTCTGAATTCAGCCAAAGCATGTGTATGTAAATTACTCATATCAATCCCAAAGCCCTTCATAATATTTGCCGAACAAACGGAAACCATTCTTCATACGGTCACGCACAGCTTGAATGCCATCATAATCACATTTGTAAGTGTCATTAGGTCCGTGATCCATGCGATAATGTGTGTGTTCACCTTTTGGCACTTCATTACCTTCTCTATCAACAGGTACCCAAACCATATCATGTTCACCTGAACGGAATGCTTCTTCCCATGAATCATCAACCTTGTGTTCAAACGCAAAGATCATTTCATCGAGAACATAATCCCAGCGCTTGAAATGATTTGCATCAATATCATATTCATTTTCTTTTGGAGGTGCGGATGTAGATTTCAATTCATCAGGTACATCTTCATCATCAACATAAGGTGCGCCATGTGTGGTTGCCTTCAACTGTTTCAACATAGGCAAAACAATGTAAGACAGTGTATGGTCCATAGACCAAGTGTCCCAATTATCAATCTTTACATAATTGATTTTGCGGTCAAACTTATCCCAAACCCATTGAATGGCTTTGCTGATAGGCATCATACGATCAGACCAAACATCAGTCCAATCTGGTCGTTCGATGTAGTATGATTTCTCACCTTTGAGTTTACGATCTTCGTCAGCAAGTGTATCGGTTAGAGTCCACTTGCGGCTGCATTTAGACCAATCAGTCCAAAAGAAGATATAGTCCAACATGGTGTATGGACTAATCCAATGGTCTTTGTATTTGTTGATATAGACTTTCATACTTTCATCATTTCTTCAAGTGTGCAATGCTTCTCAATCATGTAAGGTGAAACCACATATACATCCATATAATTAGGATCACCAATACGACGAGGTTTTACAACAACTTCAAAATCACAATTGTTTGCTTTCTTAAATGCTTCAACACATTCCATTACTGTATACTGCACGCCATGTCCAAGATATTCATAGAATGGGTATGATTCTGCTCCCATGAATCGGCTTGGTCGTTTGATTGCCTTTTCAATTGCATAACAAACTTCCATCACATGAATGTAATCACGCAAAGCGGTACCATCCCGTGTGTCATAGTCATTACCATACAGATTGAATGTGCCTGTTTCTTTCGCCTTCATCAGATTATACATCAATCCATCCATATTTGTAGGCCCATAACCTGCGGATCCTGCAACATTACCAAATCTAAAAATGGTATGCGGAACAGATTTGACCTCACAAAAATCTTTCACTAAGTGTTCGCCAATCAATTTGGTTTTACCATAATTGTGTGATTGATTGGCTTGACAGGTTGATGCAAAGATAAAGGTATCGTAATTCAGTCGTTCCAACATATTCATGGTACCTACCACATTAGTGCGATAATAATCCATCATGCACTTCTGACCCATACCAACCTGGACCAATGCGGCGAGGTGAACCACAGCGGCATAATCACCACGAATATCATTGGTGTCCATAATGTTTTGGTGAATAAAGGTGTGACAACCAACACCACCAATGTCAAGACGATCAACACCTGTTACCTGATAACCTATCTTAGAGAGATAAAGGCAAAGGTGTTGACCAATATAACCAGAAGAACCAGTAACAAGAATTTTATTTTGCATTTTTTGTTGCTTCACGGACTTCTTCAAGGAGTTTATCATCATCCCAAATTAATTCGGTACTTCCATCTTCATATTCAATGACGGTGAGGTGTGTACCAATAGTCAAATGAGGATAAGTTTTTTCAACAACTTGATCTTTTTTCTTTTTAGTTTTCTTTGTCACCATTTTCATCTCCATAATTAATCACATTAATGAATTGAAGTTTTTGTTCATCAGACAATGATCTTAGATAATCGTTATCTTCGTTGAAACATTCCATGTATTCTTCTTTGGAAAGTTCCCAAACAGAAACGATATTTTCAGCAATGTGTTTTTGTGAAAATTCTTTCAGATCACCAGTATTGCAGGTAACTTCATCTGCGGCATGTTCAGATTCTTTGGCTTCAACCACATACCGCATACGAAACATACTTACAGTTTCAACCAAATAGAGTTTCTTTTCCATGTTATTTTAAAATAAAATCATTCACAATTCGTTGAATCAAATCAACATGACCTTGTTTCCAACTACGATCATATTCTGTCATTGAGTTATCTCTGATATCTTTTTGATATTCAATCTCAAACAACAGATATGTCAACACATCTTCCATCATTAAATCTCCACAGTCAACAATTCAAATTCATCAGCACGACCTTCGTAATCAATATAACCACGAGGATTACAAACAATACGAGTTGTACCAATCATGTAATCGAATGTGTGGTGTGTATGACCATGTGTCCACAATTTGATTTGTGGATGATCCAAAATAAATTCAGACAGGTCGGAACTATACGCACCATTCACAATCACATCACGCTCATATTGTGGCTTTGTGGACAACTTGCTAGGCGCATGATGACCAACCACAACCCAAGGCATTTCAGGTCGTGACGCAATAGAATCACGAATGAATTGCATCATGGCCTTGTGTTCAATCACAGATTTTTCTGGTGAAAACTTGGCAGGTCGTGTGCCAAATTTTGTAACAACACGATCCTCATAAGGCAAAGCCATCCATTCTTCATCAGTCATGCCAACTGGTTTGTCTTTGTTTTCGTAGTATTTGAAACTCACAACCTCAGATTCATCACGAATGATACGATAATCGTTCATGTAACCTTTGATTTGTTGTATTGTAACCGGATCTTCTTTGTTCATATTTGTCCAAAGAGTACCAGCGGCAAAACAAACACCATCAATTTCCACAAATTCTTTTTCTAGAATGTGTAGATTGCGTAGATAACCAAGGCGATCACGCAAAGTTGTAAAAGACTTACTGAAATCACCGTGATAATGTTCATGGTTCCCCATAATGTAAATGACATGAGGAAATCTTTCAGAGCATTCTTGAAAGAACGTATGATATTGATTAGACTTATCATTTTCACCTCGGATGTTGAATGTGTCTTTCTCTTGCAAATCATTTACAACGATAATATCACCAGACAAGATCAACACATCAGCATTGTCTTTGTTTTCAAGGCTGATTGGACCAAATTCAAGGTGAATATCGGAACATACTGCAATTTTCATTTTGTTTCTTTCTTTTGACTTGTTTTGCTTCCCATTAACATTACCGATAACAGAAACCACCAAGGACTCCAATCTCTTTCAGCGACAAGGTAGACTGTACCACCTAATATGGTAAGATTATACACGATTATCAGTAATAAGGCAAGTAAGTCTTTCATATTACTTTTGCTTCTCGCAGGATTCTTACATTGGTGTCAGGTACAGCAAAAATCCTGGCACGGAAAACATGTTCATTATTCAAAAAACCAGGCACTTTGGTGAATTCAATGTGTTTACTATTCATCAATTCATAAACCAATTTATGTGCCAATTCTTTTTTGATATCATCTTCGGTAAAAGTTCCCGACATCATTTGAATATCAGACAATACAAATTTAGATTCAAAAACACGGCCTTGAATCATATGATCTTTTACGGGCATTGATACGGTCCCAGTAACATCTTGTGGATTCCAAATAAATTGGTTTGATGTGTTTGGTATCATAGCCATGACCAATCCTTTTCAAAGAATTTTTCTTTTCTATGTGATGTGACAGAATCACTATTGTTTATCAGTAATTTTTTATTCACACACAAATCATATTGTTGTTTTGAAATGTATAATTTGTCTAATGCAGGATCATAATATGGCATACAATGAACGAAATCAAAGGTTTTTCTAATTTCATCCGGTGAACCGTAATGTTTGGTAATCAATTGAATTTTGTTTTTCAATGTGATTGCATTTTCGGTGATAACTCTACCATCAGGTGATTTAATTGCATCACGATATTTTTCATCATACACTTCAACATCATTTTTATATGAATCATCATTCGTATACAAATCAGCAACCTGTTTACCTATTCTTTCAGAAATAAAATAAACATCATAGTCATTAGGAACTTCAGCACGCAAAAGAGAACCGATACAACCACCAGAAACAAAATAACCATGACCCATTGAAAGTTTGGTCAAAGTCATATGCAATTCTTCAACGGCTTTTTTTATCTTATCTTTTACATCAAGAATTTTCAGTTGTTCTAAATTTGTAAAGTTGTGATAATCAGACATATCAATGAATATTGTTTTCTTCGGGCAATGAATCGTTCAAAATTAGTTTTGATGACTCTTGCATCAAACGAACAAACATATCTTGTTGATCCAAATCGATGCTCAATCTGGACATGCGAGCAAGAATAAGTGCTGCAAAGTTTAGGAAATTCATATCATGTTTTTCAGCAATATTTAAAATTGCTTCATCAATCTCTTGTGAGATTATGATTACTTCATCATCAGTCATTCTTTTTCTCCAAAAGGCCACGCCGCATTAGGTGTAAACTTCACTTCTGTATTGGCAGAAGTTTGTGATTCAGTTGTGATTTTCTCACCTTCGTTGCCATCATCGTTGACACGGACAATTTCCATATCACAATCAATAATGAATTCACAATCAGTGAAAATCCAACCATGTTCTTCTAGGTCAAAATAAGAATTATCTTCCAAGAATTCTTCTAACCATTCACGGGTTTCATCATCACAATCATCGTAATGATATTCTTCCCAGCAACCATCATAAGTTTCATACAATTCGGATTCGTATCCGCAATTCATGATATCAACGCCAGGTTCTAATACTGGAGGAGTATCATCATCGGTGTAAACAAAGAAAGAACCACCACGCCAACCAGTTTCAATGACAAGTTCATTGTCATCTTTGGTCATGTGGTTATATTCAATGATAGATTTTTTCCAAAGTGGTGTTACTTTCCAAGTTGCCATTTTATACTTTCAATTTACGAGTAAAATAAAGCAATGCAAGAACAACAAAGTTCCAAGTGGCCATGCCATAACTTTGTTTTGTAAGACTATCCAAAAAAGCCATGAGAGTTACACCAATAAGAAACCAGGTGATTTCAATATTGTTCTCGTTGCACCAGTCAAAAAATTTGTAAACGAATTTCATTTTTTAATCCTTGTCATGATAGAATTTATAACATCCTTTGCTTCTGACAATTCATCCTCAACAGAATCCAAAATTTCCAATTCTTTCATTAGATAATCTTTTTTGGCATGTTGAATAATTTCCAATGCATATTCTACATCATCATCAGAGGCCAATTCCAACCATTGGTCAAAATCTTCCTCTGATAGATTCATTAGAAAACCCAAGTTATCCAAATCTTGTTGTTTCATCAGACAGATTCAGTTTCTTTGGTTTCAACGACAGCTGCAGGTGCCTGAACGGCAGAGCCAACATAACGGCCATTCTTATCAAATTCGGTGTAGTTCACCAATTGATAAGCAGTCACTTTGCGGCCATCTTTGATGACCTTCACAATGCCGCCATCTTTGCGAATGTTGTAAATGTTGGTGGGAAGCCGATACAATACGGCCTCTTGATCTGTGCCTTTAAACACAGCTTGAATTTCATCGACAGTCACAACTTTGCCAGACAGGAGAACCTGTGTAACCTTTTCGTGACGATTCACTTTACCTTTACGAACGGTGTTCATATTAGTTCCTTTCATCATATATTAAAACGGAATTTCCTTGGTAGGATCTTCTGCGGGGGTAGGAGCAGGAGCATTTGCACTCCGTGCCTTTTCATCAACCTTGGTATACAAGTCAATAAATGCGGTCTTGGTTTCTTCATCGAAACGAGCAACACACAATTCAATGGCCTTCATGCGGTCTTTGAAAATCGTATACGCCTTGGCAATATGCACCAAACGGCGAGTAGAAATAATCTCATCAGTTGCGCCTTGTTCAAACGATTGGCGAACCACATCAGCCCATTGGCAGAGATTATCCACAAATTCTTTGTCATCAATCAAGGGACCAAGAATCTTTTTCTCGGTCTTTGCATCAGGATATTCCTGTTCAACTGTAATTGGGAATCGTTCCAAAAATGCATCATCAAGAATCTGTGACAGGTAACGGCCTTCTTCTGAACCACGACCTTTGGTGTTTGCAGTAGCAACCACATTGAAACCAGGAGCAGGATGAACCAACTCACCAGATTTTTTGTTGTAGTAAGGTTTGCCCTCAAGAATACCCTGCAAACACATCAGTTTGTTAGAACCACGGTCAACTTCGTCAATCAACAGAATTGCACCACGCTTCATTGCAGTAATCACAGGACCATCACGATTCACCACATTACCATTCACAAGAGTAGGACCGCCAAGCAGGTCAGTTTCGTCCGTTTCAACGGAGATATTCACACGGATACATTCACGACCAAGTTCAGCACACACTTGCTCGACCATCAAGGTCTTGCCGTTGCCTGAAAGGCCGGTAACAAATACGGGATAAAATTGTTTAGAGCTGAGAATGTTCTTCATGTCTTTGAAGAAACCAAAAGGAACATAATCAGGATATTTTACGGGAATAGATACATCGGCAGTATCTTCCAGTTTAGGTTGTTTGAATGTCAACACTTGTGCCGCCATATCAACTTCAAGAGCAGGTTCTTCTTGTTTAACCTGAGGTTTGATACCAATGTTGGGCAATTTGTAAACGCCACGACCATAACGATATTCAGCTTTTGTCACCAACCAATAAGGAAAGGACAAATCTTTTTCTTCACATACATGCTCAATGTTATCTCTAGTCAATTGTGCATTTTGACCATACAATTCTTCAGCAGCCTTAACAAAGGTGATCTGATTACGATTCAAAGACATTCAAGTTCTCCATAACAAAATATGTTCATATTATATACCAACCGGATGTGGTTGGCAAGTATTACTTTGGTATTACTCGTCAATCCATTTGTCGGTTTGTTCAAAGGATTTTTCCTGCATGGTTTGTCCATGCTTGTATAGATGCCTAGGATTACCACACAAACCACATTCAGGATTCCCGCAGTCCATTGCATGGTGTTTGGCAAATCGGTGGCCTTCATACTTGTGGTCTGGTGCACCATGTGCCTTGGCGATTCGTTGTTGCCTCTTGATTGCGTTCATTTCTTTCAACAGGCGTTTGCTGTGCTTTTCTTTTTGCTCTTGATCGCTCATAATATCTCCTTTTAAGGGTACCAACATAAATCCCATCTATCAACTTCAACCCATTCGTCCATAATGTATTCTTCTTTTACTTCGTATCTTTCTAACCAAACAATATATTCTCCGACAACTGTTGGCATCCATGCAAACACTCTACGACAACGAATGTTACCAAGTTTTGGTTCTTGTTTAATTTTCCACTTCACGCTTCACTCCATACATTAACATCAATGCGTCTAATAGACAATCATCGATGGGGTTATGCTTAGTTATGTGATTTCTGGAATCAAAACCAGGATAATCCACATCGGTATATCCATTGTCCGTTTCATACAGAAAATCAATGGCAGTTCTTACATCACGCCATCTTGCATAAGGAAAAATGGGTGTGAGTCCAATCTGTTCCTCAATATCATCCATAACCAACTGGTCCAGATTTCCACGAGCCCACACCCAAGATTTGTTATCATTCTTTTCTGCAACCCATTCACGCATGGCCTCATAACCAACCTCAAATTCAACATCAAGGTGTGATGGTTTGTATGATGCGACCTTTACATTCTCGCATTGCTTTGCCCACCACTCCATGGTTGACTTGTTGATTTCACGGCCAAGGCGTTGCACCTGATCCTTCACCTTAAACTTTGCAAAGAAAGCACCTTCACGCATAGATTCAGGTGTTGGCTTTTGCAAAGGATCAAAATGAATACAGGCCATTGACAAGATCACAGAATTGGATCTTTTGCCTAGTGTTTCAACATCAAAGATAAACATTACTTCTCGTTTAGTTTTTTGTATTCTTCTTTGATAAGTTTAGAATACAGATTATCAATTTCATAGTTTTGCAGTTTTTGGCCAGTCAACAAGCCAATCAGAATCTCTTGCTCTTTGACTCGTTTTTCCATATCTTTGATACGGGCATATTCTTTCAACCTGTCTTGGTATTGTTCATATCGTTTTTCGATATAAGGTTGCATACCAATCACTTTGGCATAGTGTTCATGCTTTTGTTTATGGAATTCTCGTTGTTTAATCAGTCGTTCAATCTTTCTACGCAAACGACCAATCAATACATCTTCTCTGGAAATTTCAGTAGTCATTTTCTTCTTCCTCATACACAGGATCGGTATCAATTCTGATATGTCCAAATATGATATTACCATCAGAATCACGACCTCTGAGGCAACCACTGGTTTCAAAATCATTATTGAATGTTACAATGGCACCAAGCCGTTCAATGTCATCATACTTTTCTGCTTGAACATCCGACAACAGAATACAACCAATAGTTCCAGAATCCACACAATATTCTTTTCCGAATTGGTCAAGATAACATCCATCGCCCCATGCGGTACCATACATGGCAAACCTGCGACCATCAGCCAGATTGAATTCACCTTCAAGGCATTTATTACCAACAATGGTAACTTTACACACCTGGTTCCACTCTTTGTCATCCATCACATAACAAAGGTCACCAACATAATATTTACCAGCAGGCATCATGATTTAGTTCCTTTCAAAATCCACCACAAATAGATTATACACACTTTCAGAGTCCTAAGCAACTGTTTTAGGCACCACTTACGGAATTTCCACGGATTCATATCAATAATTGTAATAATAGAATTGCAGAATATAATCCGCAACTTTTACACGACCTTCTTCACCAGACCAATAGATTTCATTCGGTGTTTTGCCATCAAATGCTTTGTTACTGGAATACCACCACGCATCAACCAATGAATGACTGCCAAGCAAACCATACAAAATTTTATTCAATTGTGAACGAACAAAAATTTGTTTCATTCTTCAACTCCGTAAAAATGTTCTTTGATGTTTTCATCCAATGTCAGCAACACCGCGGCTTGTTCAAGTGGCATTGAATGATACAGGTCATCA
>JACCDP011234019.1_pt1 | contig 11231 bp, 8 predicted proteins | sample 7445841 | NCBI WGS metagenome assembly JACCDP01 (sample SAMN15323441, study PRJNA562643) | freshwater metagenome | isolation source: river surface water | place: USA:Blue River Watershed | collected 2017-08-17
AGTGCGCCTTGCTCAACACGGAGGTCTTTTCTCTTCTGACACCTCGCTCACCGATCCGGCTCGCTTTTTTCTTCACTCGACGACGATTCTTTCTGTCGGCAACTCATATTTGAGCAATCATTCTTTTTCAATATCCGATTCAGATTGCCGTTTGTATTTCTTCGGTGTTGAATGTGGTGTTGCAGCAGCTTGGCGATCTCGTGACTTTACTGTTCATTCTTTATTGGGCTTTTTAATTTTTAATTTACTCAATTAATAAACTACCTGATTCATAACTTTGTTCACTACTAATGGGAAAGATCCACCCTCAGTGATGGTTAAATATAGTTTGATTTAACTTTATTAACTAGCTTGAGTGATAGCACATAATAAGAGAATTTCACTGTTTTCATGGATCTCAACACTCTCTAGATTTTAGATCAACGATGCTGCTATTTTCATCACATTTTCATTGTTTTTGCAAGTTGGGAAATTTCAATTTCAATTAGCCTGCGTCTAAACCATAAAACATTTTCTTAAAATAATTCTTAATTCTTTTTTGTGATGTGCAATAACCGAAAAAAATTACAAACCAATTTAAGTTATGTTAATGTTTTGTATTATATGTCTTGAATCGCCAGAGATGACAAAGTTGCTTTTCGGCAGGCTTTGTGGTATCAATTAAAGTTAGGGTCAAAAGCGCGAAAAATGTAAAGAGGGCAATAAAGGTGTTCAAAACGGAAAGAAGCCAAGTGAGCGATAGAGGGTTCTATGCAGTGTTCCGAGTTTGAAACTCCGTCCGTCCGCTTTGAATCATTGCATGTTAGAGCAATTAATAGCGGTATTCCCATGAATTGTAGCCTGTAATGAATAGAAAGACAAATCATCTGTTAAAAAAAAGAAATTATTGAAAATAAAATGCTTGTAATCAATTCTAACCAAATGGCCGAAGGGGATGGCGGTAACCCCAGACGTAGGTGCGTTTGATAGGTGACAGATAGCTCGTGCGTAAAGAAGATGGTGGGCGAGTCCAAGGAACGGTAGCAAGGTCCAGTGGGCGCAACTCGGGATATTTGTGCCACCAAGGGTCGTTAATCCAAGAATTAGGTTTAAGTAAGGCGTCATCGTCCAAGAAAAGACTGGGTCGCCATAGCCGGTTGGCCAAACCACGCCGCGGTAAAATCAGACGAGGCTCTATTTTGACGATGGATTCAAGATGTTTCCCAATGATTTGAGGGGGAAAATTAGACACTGAAGACTGAACATTTGGAATTAAAATGAAGGCTGTTGAATTCATGTCTACTGCCCTTGATGCCCTACCTACATTACCTCACTCGTATACGTATATTGCAGTTGATGTCTGGTAATTGTCACAACACAAATTTGAAAAAATTCTAAGCTAAAAACACGCTTAGTCTCTCAATGTTTGCCAGTTTTTTTTTTTCTTGTGGAGAGGGAGGTAGGAAAGCCTGAGATGTGGGGTTGCTAAACTAGTTAATTGAAAACCATTTTGTCCAAAACTAAATCAAAAGTTAAAACACGTCTCAAGTTAAATTATTCATGACAGGAATAAAATTCTTGGCACGGCATGCTCGCTCTAGGAAAGGGATCACAAACCAGAAAGCGAAGGATTAGCAACTTCTTTTGAATCTTGTAAACCTGTTCAAGAATCAGCACTTGGGTTCTTATAAGCACAAATTTTTAATCTGCTGCTCAATTTAAAACAAAAATTTTAAATCCCATACACTTTCGCAGGAAGTTACCACACCCTCGTTAATGATATGATTGCAGGGAAAAAAATACAGGCATGGCATGACAGGCAAATGATACTGTACACATGCATTATTTAAATACTGGGGGTCATGTCTTCTATATAACACATTACTCCAACAATCAAACATACCACGCATAACCTAGCACATTTAAAGGTAGACTATATTCAATGCTGTAAAAGGTCTCTGTTTTGACAAGACCACAAGACGAAGAGTGAGACAACGTGGCACGCACGCACGCTTATACAGTAAGTCGTGTATAATGGATTCTTGCTAAGTCTTTAAAACAATCAAGAAAAGGACAAGTCATTTTTTAAAAGTGCAATCATGATTCCAACCTGCGGTCTCAGTATCGCAGAGCACATATTACTTGCAACGAAAATGAACTAAATATATACGTGAATTGCGACGTAGTACTGCTTCTAATACATATTCTTTACTCATACATAAGCCCATAACTCCTAATCGATAAAAGTAAATCCTTGTGTACTCTAACGCCGCCACGTTGAAATAACAAATAATCTTACTAACGACTCAATTCCCTGGTCAGTCGATGTATTGAAACAGATAGTAAGGCTTGAAGGAAAAATAAGAAGCAGACTTACAAAGATTGATGAACATTCGAGACGTCTAAATTGTTCTGGGTATGAAGGGGCAGCGAGTTGACTAAAATATGTGCTAATCCTTTAACTAATTCATAAACTACGCTACCACAAAATCTATGATACGTTGCAATGAATCGTGACATTTTGAAAAAGTCAGATAGGTATAAAGAAGAAAAAAAACAGGTGAAAAATAAAAAAATAAAAGTTTTGATCAAGCCAAACATTAATCGATGTAACGCGGGTCGAAAGTGACAGATTTCGGTTCAGAAGAAAACTTGGAGGCCATCATAGAAGCTTTCCCGGAGTTCCTTTCGACGTTACGGAGGATATCTTCAACGCTTCCGATTGCGTTATGACAGTGTCTGTCGTATGGCTTGCAATAGCCGACAATCTGTTTCAATTTGTGTAAGGCCTTCTCGGCTTCATCCAATTCTTCTGGCGAAGCGGTACGCGTCTCTGACCAGGTCCGGTTATCTTCACACGTCAAATGGTAATATATGTAGAGGAGGGGGAGGGAACTTGATTGTTTTAAATCTGCCATTTTTTTCAACCTCAATTGTTTCTCTATACTTTTGTTATTCTCTTTTTATTAAACTATAATGTTGGCCTTTATTACTAGTAATCTTTAACTTAATACGATATTTAGCATAAGTTGAACTATTCTCCAATCGGATCGTATTAAAAAAGTCTTGGGATGAAGAAGGTGGCTCTCACCAAAATGGAGAATAGTTGCACAGCTACTTTTACAATCCTATACTTCCATTAACTGTGGCTACATAGACAGTACTTAGGCTAGTAGTATAATATCTAAATCCTGTGTGACCGAGTGAAATATTAACGATCGCAGATATGTCGTATTTTAAGCATTATTCAGTCAATGTGTCATAATCATAGGCTCAAGCTGTAGCGGCCATCTGTATTGATTGCGAAGACTTGCTATATGTTGTTGATCATTTTTGTATATCATTCAAGCTCAAACAGGATTATTCGCGGGAAACGTAAGATAGAAAGAAAAAGCGGCCATTATTTCGTGGATAAGAGAAACAAGTCAAAAGGGGTCCTATATATAAGGTGAACAGTCAAATGTCGAACGACGAGCCAATGGCTTAGTTCGAGATTTGACTCGTTAAAAAATCAAATTAAAAAATAGGATTGACGAAAGAGGGACCTTGCTATACTGCAGACGACAACAAACAAGCGAGAGAAAAAAAAAGAAAATTCGAATCAGAAGAACGTTTGTACAAGCCAAAAGTGTCAAATATTATGTTAAAGTAAAACGAGAAAAATGGGTCAAAAGGTGTATAGACAGCTTTTTGTTTGTTTGTTTGTTTGATTTTAATTTTGGGTTTGTTTGTTGTGTCTCGTCAGTCCTGGCAGTAAATGTATAGTTGTCATTGCTGATTTCTACATTGATTAATGCCTCGGACCCTTTTAAAACCTGGGCCGCATACGGTGAGACGGTGATAATCGGAGTTCGGAAAACTCACTGAGCAAGTCGTCCAGAGCCGGATCAATTGGCATGCCGCGAAGGGAGCTACCAGCGGGAAGCATGGAACGGCGCGGAGGGACCGAAGCCGAGCGGGGTTCGCGCATCAGCATCACGTCGTCCAACGGTTTCAGCGATGTGGACCAGTCTGAATAAAAGACAAGAGGGATAATTATTAATTAGAAATAAATAAAAAGAAAGGATGATAAAGAAAGCTGCGCAACTATTTCACCAAGACATAGGTTATCTTTTCGATCAAGGGCAATAAATTATAAATATAAAAATGACAACAACAACGCCGATTCCAGACGCTCATCCATCACGTACAAGCTGTTATTGCAATATCGAGTATAAATAACTGCCTGGCATTGTTCTGCTGGTTGTTCCCATTCCAAACAGAATACTTTGACAAATATCTCAACATACGCGCATTTCTATTAGAATGGAGGATGGTGAGCAAAGCTTGCAAATTTAGTTTTAAAAGAAAACTTAATAAAACTCCGAGTCCTCAATGTATTGAAGATAAAAACGTAGTTCGTAGAACATAGTTTTTAAGTTGCTTCACCAACGATAACCACCAAGTGACTTTGATGAGTCTGTTGGCATGTATGATGATGGACAAGAAAACTCTGAGATGCCTGAAATGTCTTCATCGTTTTTCTTCTAATTCGGCCATAGTGGGCTTAGCCTCTGACAAGGAAGAAAGCTATGTCTGCCAGCATTTACAATGAAAAAGAATTCACACTAAGGTTTACAAAATTAAGACAAGCATACCTGCCAAAATAGTAAAATGTCCATTATGAAGTCCACAACCTATCATTTCCTTTCATGTTCTATCTATAACTTCTAGTATTTACTTCTAAGCTCTTTACTTTACTCAATTATTCAATCAAACTCACCACACACTTTAACCCATGCTTCCCTCCATGCCTTAATCCCGAAAAAACCTTTCCTCCTATGTCGTTCGCTAAATCTGGCTAAATTGTAGTCTGCAATTGGTGGGTGGTACGATTCTCCATTGCCAGATTGCGAAAATGAGTAAAAAAATCAACTCAAAAAGTTTCTTTTTTATCGAGTTTTTTTTATTGAATTTGTCTTTAAAAAAAAACAATATTCAATCAAAACGAATGGGTTAAAAGAACTGAATAAAATAAAACTAAATAGAGCTAAATAAAGGGAATCAAACCGAATAACACGATCAAACTAAACTAGATATCGGCAGAACTAGATTGGGAAAGAGGGCAATCAATGTTTACATGGTTTTACATGGGCAATATGTATCTCTATGTTATGGATGCCTAGTAGACTAGTATTACTCACTAGGGCGTTTGTTGTCCACGACGGGTGCCATTTCGTGAGCCAAGGCGTGCTGGGCGGCTAGTCCTGCTTCCGGTCTACGATGAAGAGAAACACCCTTTGGGTGGTAGCCGTAGGTATTAGAGGCTAGTGGACGGAAGTTGAAACCGCTCGGCTCTGAGCTAGTGTAGAGGTGACGGCCTGCAGGCCCCGTATGCGTTGATGAACGGCGATCGCCCTCGTATCTTGTATCCATATCGCCTGCATCATTCACATCATTTTATTTTTCATGCAGTTATTTTAATTTTTCCATCAAATGATTATTAAACTGCGAAAATTACCATGAAGTCCGCGCATGTTCCAAGTCCAGAATCGAGAGCGATCCTTCAACGTCTGATCGGGTCCAGTGAACCACTCTATATGTCTTTTCATTTTGAGAGTAGAGTTGCTCTGGGTTTAAACGGGACAAATATCCACCTACATGTATTAGTAGCATATTGTTTAATAATTCAGTTTGAAAGTTGCTCAGATTGATTAGCAGGTGCACGTTTCTAAACTAAATTGACCCGCAATATCCAACTTTTGCACTTTGTTAGACAATAAACGGAAGACCGAGTTTGAGGACTAAAGTCAGGTTGCGAAAGCAAGCATAGCTACTATGGGTATAGCAACCAAAACCGTAGCTGAACTATTTGACTTTGAGTGTAAAAATTATCGGGTGTAGCGAAACATACCCTAATGACTCATCCCACGAGAACTTGGCTCCCATCTCCGGATTTGGAGGGAGACGGAGTCTATTGGCTACTTTTATACAAAATAATCAACAACCGTGACACGACAGTGGTAAACAAAGAGCTAAAAATACGAGAGATGAATGATGGAAAAGGGCAACTAGAGTCTGGCAACAACACACACAAAAATAATATAGAGTAAGACTAATAGGAGAAAAATGCGCTAGAGTTGCTGGATTCCTGACGAGTGAAATCAGCGGGGTGGCGAAAAGACAAAAAAAATAATGGGATTTTATCCTATCACTTTCTCACACATCAGCATCCACTGAGGATCTCTGATGTTTGGTTCCCGAAAGGTTAGTCTGTAATCAAAAGTGCTCAAAACGAAGACAGCTGCAAAGCGTTATCGTGTCAAATGAATGATTTGGGCTTTCTATATTTAGGTGGACTGCTCCAGTTTCGCTCCTTGCTATATGGCCGAGCTGCTGAACCATTCGCGCTAGACTATTTAGACCATCTACAGAAGGTATATGCATCGTCGATCGCTCGACAAGAGATCCGGGACCATCTCTAAAAAGGCTGCACTAGGGCGTGTCTTTTCTTCTGATTTAAAAGACTACAGTTGCAGCTGCCGCTTTTTCGGCCGCAACTTTTTATACCTTTCATCTCGTCCTCTTGGAATTTTAGCTGCCGCTCGGCCAGTCTTTCACCTTCACGGGGAAAAAAAAACAACAGCAGCGTGAAAAAATCGCTCGACGATATATACTGCACGCGCTTTCCACTAGCTTGACCGGAAAGGAAAAAAAAAAAGAAAAGAGGGGACCAAAAAACAAAAAAGAAACAAAATGAGGCTTGGGCTATATTTAGACACTGAGCGAAATATCTTCTGGGTTCTTCGCACACGTCGCATTACTCGCCATGACACCATGCGCATAGCTATACATTTTTTTTCATTATTTGGATTTGATTTTGATAAAAATCTAAAACAAAAACATTGACTGCAGTCGAAGCGACTCGGAATTTCGTCGTCCAAAAACAACGGATCGTAAAAAGTTCTTATAACACACAACTAGATGGCGTTAAGTCTAGAAAACAATTGGCGGAGACTCAGTTTGAAATGGGTTTCGTCAGTAAGCTTGGAGTGCAGGTTATCACATTAAAATACGTTTAAAGAAATCGTCAATTAAATTGAAGAAAAAGAAGACTTACCAAATGTGACTAGGCGAAAAAGAGAATGAGACCGTACGACTGGTCGGAGTCAGCTGAAGAGATCAAAGATGCGAACGAAGTCTAAATGAGTTCAGCTTATAGACTCTCTGTGGTCTCTGACCGTCACCGTTGCCGCTGAACAAGTTACTGCGGGAATGGTGATCGTGGGAAGACTCGCGAGCGAGAGATACTGGGCTAGGAGCGCTTGAGCGGAAGCAGAGGAAAGTGACGCCCTCTCAATTCCCCGGGAACAGCGCGCGCTGTGACGCAAAACTTCGCAATTGGCGATGCTCTCATTCGTTTCTGTTTCTCTCTTTTTTGCCATTCCAACCAAACGACGGCGCGGAAAACAAGAAAGCAATTGTTGGCGCCTTTCTCCGCTAAATACACTAGTTGAATTCAAATAAAAAATTATTTTCATACGTGGAACGGTGTGTGCCGCGATATTCTGAAAGAGTTGAGAAGTGTAGCAGCTAAAAAGCACGGGGATAGTTTGTTGGTGCTGAGGCGATGTGAAAAAGACCAGAATGTAATCCGACGCGGCGGAGCCCATTTTAGGAGCGGCAACTGGTTCTGTAATATTAGCTTTTTTATTTTTCCCTTACCTCTTAACGAAAAATTAAAAAAAAGCCTTTGAACTCGCTTCCCATCAGCTCCGTTACCTAGCATTAATTACTTGCCGGTGCTTTTTGAAATCGTGAATTAATTTTTCGACAGATCTCACCGGCGCGAACCCCCACCCCCCAAGTTCAAATGAATCTGATGAAAAGGTCATAGAGTTTTGGTTCTGGTTCAATCGATTCACATCAAAGGTTAAAAGCGAACAAAATTGGACTCTTACCAGCTACTAGATAGTTAGACAGATTATTAGGAATGATGCCTAAGCTAATACGCATGATTGGGCCGGCCTCATTCCAACAGGCGGCGCCCCATCTCCCAACCCCTTTTACACGAATCTTTTGGCTTGTTACGAAGCGAAGAGACAAGCCGTCTTTGATCTCATCCCAAAGCTTCAATTGAATTTTTTCTTTGCGGAGACAATTGATTCTAAAGTTGGATAATACATGCAAACGTCATTTCGCTTTTATCTATAGTGTGTCGGTTCTCTTGGATTTCTATCCTCAATTTGGTCCATCTTCTTTTGGAAGAAAAGAAGAAACCATTTAAAAATATCTGCGTTCAGCAGAAGCTATTCTTAGCGGATGTTAGAGTCAACAATCATGTCCCTCCGGGAACGAGCGGGACGCGTGTTTGCCGAATTGCAGGCGACTACTATACTACACTGCAGTCGGTCGGTTCCAAAACAACCGCTCAGCTCCCGAGCGGGAGTTTGCAAGAGCCTGCCAAGCGTCGTATCGTTTACGGAAGGTATGCCCCGGCTGAACTGACCGGGAGGGGCCTGTTGATTGCAACATCTAACGCCAGTTAATTCTCTCGTAGCGCGACAGTTAACGGAGTCATCCGTCATCGGAATCCGCCCAAATATTAATCTCACGTCGTTAAACACTTGTAAAAAATTGTTTGCGCGCAGAGAAAAGGAAAAAAAAAACATAAATTATGAATAACAACTGACATAAATATTCTCGAAGTCTATAATTCTGTATTTTATGCTTAAATCTTCACCTCCGACAAAACTATACCCTTCAACACATCATAGAAAAAGAGAATCGAAAATTTGTTTTAATTAAAAAAAGAACGAGAAAAAAAATGAATGATACTCTCGCCGTTACGCAGACATTACACAACATTTGTAAATTATTTTCTGTTTTGTTGTTGTTGTTTACAGCACACAAGGGGAGATTTAAACGCATGAAATACCAGTGAAGAATTCAACAATTAGGTAAACATTTTAACTAAATGTGTGTGTAATGTGTGTGTAATGTGTGTGTGTGTTTTTTCAAGTTTCGTTCTCGTCGATCCATTTACACTCAAAACTAAAATAGTTAAAGACCAAATAAATGGGTATAATTCCAAGAGAGGAGAATTAACAATACGAGGCATTTCTCTACAACCTTCTTCTCATTTTGAAAGACAGGTTGTGCAACAAATGGGAACAATCTTGTTTGGTTGAGGCCTTGATTATATCTTAATCACGAAGACATCAGATAAGATCAGAGTTATCAACTTCTGCTTTTTAAGCGGGGAATTAATTCGACCAACAGCAAACCGACCGGTTGGATTTCAGGAGGAGGAAAAACAAAAACAGGAGTGTGCACATTTTACATACGAAGGACCGAATGAACGAGAACGAAAACAGGATGATAGGGAATAATCTCAAGATAATCCAGGATGGGAGGAAGAATCAAGAGAAAATTTTTCCAGGGGGAAAATAACGAGTGACTATGGTGATATGACCCAACACGAAAACAATCTTTTTGTTTGTTTGTTTGTTTGTTTGTTTTTTTTTTTTTCTCAGCTTCTTTTATAGACAATCAGAAGAACAAATTGAACCGACGGGGGAGGAACATGCTGTGAACATGCTTTTCAAAACCAGAGAATAAATTAACCATATTTCTTTTTTAAAAAAGGGCAATGAGAGAAACCGGTCGTGGATTTAGGAAGAATTCGGTGCATCTCTCAACTGGATTCTCTTCAATTTTTATTTTTTTCTTTTTGCTTGCATTTTTTGTCTGTTCTGCACCACCAATTCAGAATAGTATCAAGTTCTTATCAATTCCTAATTAGTCAGCCCGCCTTCGCTGACATGTATTAATTCAGAAATACACGAGATAAATCATTTCTATTGTAGGGCTAAAGAGTAGAAGTCGATCGAAATCTTTCGACTCGATTCTGAGGCTTGTCCATTTACATGAAGAAACGACCGTTGCCTAGATGGAATATTTCACGATACGCTTTTGACGAAAGTCGTAGACTCTACGACATAGAAACACCCGATCGGCCGTTGTGGTCGTACATGTAGGTGGTAAGCGTAATCGGCGAGGATACTCTGACGTTTCAGTCGTCATTGAAGGTATCAAAACGCCAGAAGGGGGAGGCAATCCTTGTTCCGTCATCTTGGCTCGCTTTCGATACCTTCGAGAAAAAATCGTATTTTCAACGCTGGCCGATAGATGGCATCACACATACGAAATCGCACTTAATTTTTCAAGATGACATAAAAAAAATTTACACACCTGCAGTATTCATTGAAGGTGAGAACGTAGCATTTGTCCTCAATGCAAGCGACACTACAAACGTCTCGATGCCTAGAGGCAAAAATTTCATCATCCAGATCCGTCGTCCGCCGGCCGCCTTCCGTATGTTCCGGTCGATAGTACCAGAGGAGGGACATCATCATTTCGCCGTCGTCGGCATTCTCCCACAGGGAAGAAACTTTCGCAACGAACGGCAAATCTTTGGCTTTGGGTCCCGACTTGAGGAGAATACAGTCACGCATCCGGACGATGTCGCCCTGTGTGTGTCTCATGGCTGGATAGCACTTCCGCATGACCGGCAGATCCTCGTTCCTCAAGTGGACCAATGACTGAAAACTGTTTCCTTCCCATGACCAGCCATTGGACCAGCGGAGCGCAGGAGAGGAACTCGAAACGGGCGGAATGAGAGGCGAACGAGATTTCGATCCGCCACGCCTCGATTCCAATTTCATGGCCGGCGGCTGGTGGTGTGTACCATCACTGTCGGCGCCCAATCGCAGACCCGGTGATGAGGCTCGCACATTTTTGGGATATTTTATTTTCGCGATGCTTTTGATTGTTTTCTTGCCGTTCACTTTCCTATGGGGATCGTCCATCACTCGACTCTTGACTACATCTGGGAGGCAGCTGGGCTTTTCGCGACACTTTTTGTCCACGCCTTTTTGTTTCGTGCCAGTTGTCACCAGCGAAGGATCGCAGAACTTGCCGATCAAGTCCATGCCATTCTCGTGCGGCTGCAGTTTTTTCCTGTGTCGCTTCTGGCTACAAGTGTTATCAGGTTCCATCCCGATAATAATGTCAGAACCGAGTCGCCTCTTCATTCCCTGACTGTGGCCAATGAGCGTTGAGTGAAGCTCGTCCGAAAAGTCGTTGGTGTTAAAGTTGCTGTCCAACTTTGTCAGCGATATGGACTCGGATGGAGAAGTTCTTCCATTGGTCGTCGGATGGCGGACATTGCTGCTAGTTTCGGTAACGTATTGGCAAGAGCACGTCCTGGA
>JACCDP010795939.1_pt1 | contig 11229 bp, 10 predicted proteins | sample 7445841 | NCBI WGS metagenome assembly JACCDP01 (sample SAMN15323441, study PRJNA562643) | freshwater metagenome | isolation source: river surface water | place: USA:Blue River Watershed | collected 2017-08-17
TAAAAGAAAACCCCTTAAAGTAAGACTTTAAGGGGTACTTTCATTTTGAGTGGCGGACCAGACGGGAATCGAACCCGCGATCTTCTCCGTGACAGGGAGACATGTTAACCGCTACACCACTGGTCCAACTTTACTATTATCATTTATATTAAGTTCTTTTTCAACAATTTTAATGCTTTTAAATTTTAATGCTGGAAAAATTAAAGGTAAAGAACTTAGCGATAAAATTAATAAGAATGATTCCCAATTTATGTATAATTGATGAAAAAAATAACTCAAAATTATAAATAAAAATAAAGAAATTAGTGATTTAAATAAAAAGAGTTTTTCAAATCCAGTCCCAAAATGGAAGTTCATATTTAAAGTAATAACCATTAAAATTGAATAAAATAAAGCAGTTATAAACCCTTTACTAAAGAAATTTTCAATATAAATGTGGTTTCCAATCCAAATATTAAAAAGAAATGGACTTATAAATACAATTATAATTTGAATTATTGAAATTAATAATAAAAGAGAGAAAGACAAATAATATGCTTTTCTAATAAAATTAAAGTTATTTTCAATATATTTTTTCCTTATTAAGCCCCATACTGGAGTTAACCCAATTAAATAAAAAGCACTAAGGAATCCTATTATTTTAGAAAATAACTGATACTCTAAGACATTTGAATTATTACCAAAGAAATTTATAAATACTTCTTTAACATTAAATAAAATTGTATGAATTATTTGAATTAAAAAGAATAAAAAACCATTTATAAACAATTTAATCACAAAATCAAATTTAAAAAATTTAATTTTAGGAAAAAATCCTAATAGATCGGACTTAAATAAAATAATGGATGCAATTAAAACTGGAAAATTATTTGAAATTAGAAGGACAATTGATATAGACAACAAACCATCATTAATATTTATAGCCCTAAATAGAATTAAATAAATATACAAAAATAGATTTGAGATAAATAATATTAAATTTGGTAAGAATGACTTTTGAAGAGAGTAAAAGACGTTTGAAATTAATACTGAGAAAAACCTCAAAGAGGTTGAAATTACCATTACAATTAAAAATATTTTAAAAGTATGTGAATTAATACCTAATTCTTCCAAAGGAAAAATAGATATAAAATTAGTGCTAAAAATAATAAAAAAACTTATCGAAAAAAAAAGAATTGATAATATGAGAATAAAAATAAATGTACTTGAAATAACTTCATTTAATGATTCATTCTTCCTTTTTAGAAAATAAATCAAAAAATTTCTCATACTACTTGAAACCCCAAAATCAAAAATTAGAAAGAAATTGAATATAGAAATGAGTGTTAGGAAAAAACCAACAAGATTATTAGAGGGGAAATATTTAATATAAGCTGGAATGATTAAAAAAGCTAAAATCATTGTAAAGAATTTGAAAATATAAATTAAAAATAAATTAATAGAATATATATTCACCATTCTCTTTATTTTCATTTTCAAATAAAATTAAATAATTACTTTCTTTTGGTAATGATGAATTCTTTTTTAGGAACTACAAAACTGTTATCTTCTATAAAAAAGTTTATTGTTGAGGATGCACCTACAACAGAATTATCCAAAATTTTTGCTCCAGATAGAATGTTTGAGTTTGTACCAATCCAGACATTATTACCAATAAATAAACTGGTTGTTCTCATTTTTTGCTTTCTTATCAATTCTATACCCCTCGTTCCGTGATTTGTATCTGTAATATAACAATTTGGTGCTATTAAAGTATCAGATCCAATTGCTATTAAATTATCTGAACAAATAATTGTATTTTCACCAATGAATGTATTTGATCCTATATAAACTTTCCCTTTTCCAAAAATTTTCACATTACTCGATAAAGTTACATTATTGGAAATACTTAAATCTAACAAATCAATTATGACATTTTTTCCTACTTTTAAGTTAGGACCTGTTTTATAAGTTAATTTAAGTATAAAACCTCTAAAAAAATATAAGATTTTTCTATTTATCCTTGTAATCCCCCATATAGGATTTTTTATATAATTGTAAAGGTTCATTTTATTTTGGTTTGGATTCTTTTGAAATTATAAATGGTAAATAAAATAAAGTAAAACTACCTAATAGAATTTCTGTTCCAATATTCAAAATAATAAAAACAAGTGATATAATTTTTCTATATCCTTTTACATTAAAATGTTGAAAAATTAGTATAATTGTAAAAATTAAAAATCCTAAAATTCCAAAAGAATAAAGTATTTTAAAATAACCGGGTAAATAGAAAATAATTTCTTCAAGTCCGTGGCCAAAAAGAGAATTTATAAAAGAACTAAAGTAATTAACCTCAAGAATTTGGTAAAATCTAGAATTATTGAGCAAATCTGATAGATTATTTATAGGCCCATAAAATGTTCTTTCGATAAAGTAATCGATTAATCCTAGTGAATAAGTCAAAATCAGAATAGAAAAGCAAAGAAACATAGTTATTAAAAAAACTCTTAAATTTTTCAATAACTTTATAAGGTATAAAAACCAAATCAAAACTAATAAAATAATACCTGTAGAAGATAATGAAGTAAAAATCCCCATCGAAAATATTAAAGAAAATTTAATATTTCTATACCTCCTATTAAACAATACAATAACCAATGGTAATAAAAGATAGGTCGCGAAATGAGCTGGTTCATTTAAAAAAGAACGTGATCTAAAAGCAATTCCATAAAAAGATTGTTCTAAAACTATTTTGTCAATATCAAATTGACCCATAATTTTTAGAAAGGGGATGTATGTAGAAAGATAAATGTCAGAAAAAGAAAATAAATATTGAAAAATTCCATACACAGAGATAAAAAATGAAATAAAAATTAGAATTTTAATAGAAGATTCAATATTAAAAAAAATAATTGATAAAATAGAAATTGAGAAATATAAAAAAAACAATCTAAGGGAAGTGCCAATTAAATCATTAAAATCATCAGTTTCATTTAAATTGATTATTAGATTTATAAAGATATATATTGAAAGAATTAAAAATGGGATATAGATAAATTTTAAATTTGTTTTAAATATAAAAATTAAGAAGAGAGGATATAGTATTAATAGTAAAAATTCTGATAATGTTATGAAATCAAAAAAAGGAGCTGAATATCTATTAAGAATAGGAAATACTACAATAATGAGAGAAAATAAAAATTCTAAATTAGACTTTTTCATAAAATTGTTGTAAAGAATTCAAAATTAAGTTCGAAGTAAAATTAGGTGAATTTGTAATGAAATTATTTAAATCAAAAGGTAAAAATAATTTATCTTCAAAATCTACAATTTTCTGAAGCGTATAATCTGAAATACCAAGTTTAGAATTACAAATTAAAGAATTAGTGTATTTTTCTAAAAATTTTACGTTCGGATCAAACTTATGCCCGGAAAAATGAAGTATCTTTTTATTAAGGGAAATGTATTCAAATATTTTTGCAGAAATAGCATCACTATTTTTAATTGATATTAACAAATCCGATTGAAGTAAAATTTTTATTAATTCATCGTGGTTTAAATAACCATGGCATACAATTCTTCCATTAGAAATTTTAGAGAGTTTTTTTACATAATCAAAAAGTTCACCTCTTGCAAAAATATGTAAATATCTTTGTTTATTTTTATCAAAATTAATTAAAGATTTAAAAATAGAAATCAAAAAATCAGGATTATAATCTCTTTTGTTTAATGAACCGGCGTATACCCAATTATAACTTCCTTTAATAAAATATTTATCTAAAGAAAAGCTTGAATTATTAAAAGAATTATTAACAAATAATGGTATATCAGTTACTAAAAATTTATTATGAAATTTATCTTTTATGGACGAATTAATTTTATGAAGATTTGTTGAGAGAATCAATTGTTTATCAGAATTATTAAAAAACATATTTTCCAAATTAGACAAGCGATTCTTAAAAAGATGAGTCAAAATATTTTTTTGAAGAGAGAAATTAAAATCATCTAAAAAATATATAAACCATGGAATACTTTTGTATTTATTTTTAAAAATATTAGATGAAATTAAATTTTCAAAAGGACTAAAAGTAGAAATTATTAAATCAATTTTGTTGTATTTATGTATGTCTTCCATTTTTCTAAAAATTCTATTGGAAAAAGTAAAATTACTTATAGGATAAAAAAAAATAAAAATCAGCCTTATTAATTTTGAATAAAAATTTGCGAAAAAAAATAAGAGTTTTGAAAAGGAGGTTTTTCTAGCTAAAGAAAGGTAAAAAAGTTTTAATCTCAAGTCAGTTTCAAGATAATGCACGTTTATATTATTATAATGATAATTTTTTTTTACAAACGGATCATTAAATGCAATCAAATGAATAATTTGACCATTTTGGGCCAATGACTCTGCTAAATTTCTAACACATAAACCATTCGCTAGAGGACTTGGTTCAAATTTATCAGTTAGAATTATTATATTACTCATTTGGAATTAAGAATCCTTTTGTATACATTTAAGTATTTTTTAAAGGAAAACCTAATATCAAATCGACTTGCTAATTTTATCATTTTCAATTTATTTTTTGGTTTTTTTATGGCTTTATAAATCTGTTTTACATATAAATTTGAATTTGAAATTGAATTTACCTTAAATGCTTGATTTTTAACAACTTCTTTTAAGCCTTCAATATTAGAGCAAACAATTTGCTTTCCTAAGGAAAGAGCTTCTACAGCAATTATACCAAAACCCTCCCATTTTGATGGAATTAAAATAATATCAGCTATATTGATTATTGAGTAAACATCCTCCCTAAAACCAGTGAAAATAACTCTATTATTTAAATTTAGTTTATCTACATTGTACTTTATTGAACTTTGTAACTCACCTTCTCCAACAAAAATAAGTTTAAATTTTTTATCAAGATTGTTAATAATATCTAACGCAAGTCTGTGATTTTTAGCATCTGTAAACCTTCCTATTAATATAATTAACTTGTCGAATTTTTTAATACGATTATCAATTTCATATTTATTAAGTTTTTTTGAAACATAAATTGATTGTAAATCGATGCCATTATAAATTACTTCAAGTTTATTTTTATTTATGTTAATCCATTTTAAAAGGTTTCTTTTTGTTGCAACTGAAATACATATAATCTTTGAATATTGATTGTAGATTAACCATTCAATCCATTTAAATAAATAAAATTTTCTTCTTCTATTAAAAGTGCTGTGTTCAGTAAAAACAATTTTAGGAAAATGAGGAAAAAATATTTTTGCAATTGCTAAATAATAGAATGAAGGAAACAAATGAGCGTGAATGATATCGTATTTTTTATACTTTTGATATATATTAAATAATATTTTAAATGGATTTTTTGATTGTATAGTTATGATGTTAATTTTTTTTGATCTTAAAAAAGTACTGTATTTATCGTAATTTGAATTAAGTAGAATAATATCGAATTGATAATTAGTTTTTGTATCATTACTTGAGATTAGATTATATAAAAATTTTTCCGCACCGCCGCCAGATAGATTGTTTATGAAATGAAGAATTCTTATCATAATTCATCAATGAGATTTAAGTATGAATTCACTACTTGAATTCTATTAAAATTTAGGACTACTAATTCTCTGCCTATTTTTCCCATTTTAATCTTTTCTTCTTCTGGTAAAGTAATAAATAATATTATTTTTTTTATCAAATCTTCAAGATTGTTCTTTTTAAATAAAAATCCATTTAAATTTTCCTTAATTATGTCATTACATCCAACAATATCACTAGTAATTACTGGTCTACCTATGGATTGTGCCTCTAAAATAACATTTGAGATTCCTTCGGGATAATAAGTGGGATTTATAATGCAACTACTTTTAGCATAATATTTAATTACGTTAGTTTTTGCACCATGATACTTTATGTAACCTTTTAAATTGTATTCATTCAAGATTTTAAGTATATAGCCCTTACTTTCACCAACGACATTAAAAAAAACATTACTATAATTCTCTGAGATAAATTTAGCTGCTTTCAAGAATAATAAAATCCCTTTTTGCTCAATTGCACGACCAATAAATAGAAAATTATTATTTAATTCTTTGGGATAATCGATATAACTGTAAAAATCTGTGTTAACACCAGAACCCTTTACAGTGATGGATTTTTTGATAGAAATTTTATTTAAAAGCATAAATTCCTTGTCGTTATTGTTTTGAAAAACAACTGTTTTTGCTTTTTTAAATGAAATTTTATATAAATAAACCATTATATATCTAAGTAGATTTTGAGAGCCTAAAATTTGACCTAGGCCTGTAACAGTGGGAAAGTATTGTAAATTATATATTGATGCACAAATACATCCTAAAGTATTTGGTTTAGTGGTAAAAGTAAGTATATAGTTTGGTTTAATTTTTCCAATTATAAAATAATACCTAATGAATAAATAAAGATTTTTAAAAGGATTCATCGTTCTGTCTGTAAATTGAGTCTTAAATAATTCAGCACCTAAATTTTTTAAAAGATCAATTTTTTTTGTAAAATCGCAACATATATATACTTTATATTCTTTTTTTATTAAACTTGAAATTAACTCGTTTCTAAAATTGTAGGTATATTCACTATTGTTAGATAAAATTAATATTTTTTTCATTTTGTAAATTTTTTATGTATATGATTATGGCGGAAGCTGAGAGATTCGAACTCTCGCGGGCCTTGCGACCCCTACCAGTTTTCAAGACTGGTCCCTTCAGCCACTTGGGTAAGCTTCCAACTTAATTAATTTAACATAAATTATTGATGTTTTAAAGGAAATTTTAGTAATTGTAGAATTCCCTGTAAACACCCATTAATTTGTTAAAAACTATATTAATTGAATATTTTTTTGAATCAATCAAAGCATTTTCTCTTAGATAAAATAGATCATTAAAATTATCATGAAGATTTATCAATATTCTTGATAATTCAATTGAATTATTGAATAATAAACCATTATTTATGTTAATTAAATCATTATTACCCCTAACATTTGAAACTATGCATAATTTTCCAAGAGCCATCGCCTCCATTAAAGCAACAGGTAATCCTTCTTGCTTTGATGGAAAAATAAAAACATCCGAATCATTTAATATCTTTTGAATATCACTTCTAAATCCTAATAATCTTACATTTAAAGAATATTTATTTACATATGCGTTAAGAAAAGAAAATAATTTACCAGAGCCACATATAGTGTATTCATATTTTTGACTAGAAATATTTTTTAAGGTTTTTAGAACCAAAATATGATTTTTTCTTTTTGAAAGTTCGCCAACTGAAACATACTTGAGATTAGAAAAATCTTTTCTTGTATAAATAAGTTTAGGAATTTCAGAACTAAAAGAGGATTTAAAACCAACCCCATCAACTTTTAAAACCTTACACTTAAATAAATTACTAGCAGTATTAAAGTCCTCAGAATTTAATGTTATTAATAATGAAGTTTTTTTAGATAAAAATTTTTCTATCGGATAAATAACAATTTTAGAGAGTAGACTAGACCCTTTATAAAAATGAAATCCATGAGCAAAGTAAATAATTTTTGTTTTGATTGTTTTATCAATAGCAAATCTAATTAAAGCTGATGGAATAGGTGTGTTAGTAATTATTAAATCGTATTTATACTTTTTGATTAATTTTTTTAATTTTAAGAAATTAAAAAAATGAGAAATAGAAAATAGATTCCGTGAAAAATTAACATTTATAAACTTATTAACTCCTATATCAAAATAACTTTGTACAGCATCTGGTCTTAGATGATCATTTTTTGCCATCAAATCAAGTTGATTTCCATCACAAATAATCTGTTTAATATAAGGCAAGTGAAATAAATCAATGTGTTTTTTTAAAAAAGAGGCAACAAATAAAACTTTCATTTTTTTAATAATAATTCTTACATCTGAATTAGTCAAAGAAATAAAAATTTGTAATAACTTTTTAATTTTTTATATTTGACAATAATTAGTTATTATAATAGTAGTATGGTTGGTGGACCCTGCAGGACTCGAACCTGCAACCAACCGGTTATGAGCCGGTAGCTCTAACCATTGAGCTAAGGGTCCAACTAGATCATTTTAATCAAATAATCACAGAAATAGAAACAAAATCGTAAATATAAGTTTATTTTGATTTTTTATATTTTGATTTATTAATTTTTATTTAAAATATTAGACTTTAACCATTTGATAAATATTCCAACTCCCTCACCAAAAGTTGTTTTTACTTTATAATTTAATAATCCTTCAGCCTTACTTATATCAGCGTAAGTGATATTAACATCTCCTTTTTGTAGAGGTTGTTTATTAAGGATGGCTTTAACATTCAAATTTTTTTCTAAAACTTTAACCATCTCATTCAAAGTAATAGGTTTATTGTTACCAAGATTAATAATCTCATAGACATTATGGTGGGTATTATTGTGTATTAGAGAAAGGATAATACCTTGAACAATATCATCTATGTATGTGTAATCTCTTGAGGTAGATCCATCACCATAAAATGGAATAGGTTTTCCCTCTAAAATTAGTTTAGCAAATTTATGGATTGCTAAATCAGGACGTTGACGAGGTCCATAAACGGTAAAGAACCTAAGCATAATGATATTCATTTTAAATAAATGATGATAAGTATATCCTTGTAATTCATTAGTTTTTTTAGTTGCAGCGTATGGACTTATTGGATTATCAACATTATCTAATTCTGAGAAAGGAGTTTTTATATTATTACCGTAGACACTGGATGAGGATGCCAATACAAGATTTTTTATCCCTTTTTCCTTTGCAAAGTCAAGAATGTTTTGAGTTCCTATGACATTATCTATTTGATATTGAAAAGGGTTTTCAATAGAATGACGAACACCAGCCCTTGCGGCCAAATGAATAATTGCATCAATTTTTAGGCTTTTAAGAGAATTGTTTAAGTTGTTTTTATCCGTAATATCTATTCGAAAAAGTTGATATTTATTCAAATAATTAAAATGATTTCTAATATTATACTCTTTGATTTGGGGATCATAAAAATCGTTAAAGTTGTCAACATTAATTACGTTATATCCGAGTGAAAGTAGTTTATCAATAAGATGACTCCCTATGAAGCCTGCCCCACCAGTAACTAAAATTGTTTTCATTAATCTTTATTAAATAAGTCTCTCGTATAGACTTTTCCTTTCACGTCGTCTAATTCTTTATACATACGGTTAGACAATATTAGATTAGAGATTTTCTTAAATTCATCTAGATTTCTAGTTACCTTAGATCCAAAAAATATTTCTTCATTTAAAGCAGGTTCATAAACCACTACTTCAATTCCTTTTGCTTTAATTCGTTTCATGACACCTTGAACTGCTGAATATCTAAAATTGTCAGAATCATTTTTCATGACAAGTCGATAAATACCAACGACTTTGGGTTTACGTTTTAAAACCATATCTGCGATATGATCTTTTCTTGTACGGTTTGCATCCACTATTGCAGTCATGATGTTTTGGGGAACATCTTTAAAGTTAGCAAGTAGTTGTTTTGTATCCTTAGGAAGACAATAACCACCATAACCAAATGAAGGGTTATTATAGTAATTTCCAATACGAGGATCTAAAGAAACCCCTTCAATGATTTGTTTTGTATCTAAACCTCTTGTTTCAGCATACGTGTCTAGTTCATTAAAAAAAGCCACCCGCATAGCAAGATATGTATTAGAAAATAACTTGATTGCTTCTGCTTCGGTTGAATTGACATGTAAGACAGAAACTTCAGGCTTTAAACTCGCTTCTTTAAGTAAACCCAAAAATGTTTTTGCAGGGAGTGTATTATCGCCAACAATTATCCTTGAAGGATATAAGTTATCGTAAAGTGCTTTTCCTTCTCTTAAAAATTCCGGAGAAAAAACGATATTTTGATAATTAAATTTTTTACGTATTTTTTGAGTATAACCAACTGGTACAGTGGATTTTATAATGATCAATGCTTTTTGATTAACTTTTAAAAAATCACTAATAACTTTCTCGATACTACTCGTATCAAAATAATTGAGTTCAGGATCATAATTAGTTGGGGTAGCTATAATCAAAAATTCTACATTTTTGTATGCTTGATTAGAATCATTTGTGAAAGTTAAGTTTAAAGGTTTTGATGATAAATATTCTTGAATTTCTTTGTCAATAAATGGTGATTTTCTATTTTTTAGAACGTTCAATCGGTCAATATTAATATCAAAACCAATAACAGAATGCCTCTGAGAAAGCAAAACTGCCATTGAAAGACCAACATAACCAAGACCTGCAACAGAAATTTTCATCAAAATTCTCCCATTGTAATAAAAACATTATAACTTACGATGGTTAATTATTACTATTTCAATAAAATTAAACAAACGGATGGCTTATCTGTATAAACCAATTATAAGTAAGCCATTCAAATAGTTCGCTTATATTCAAATTTTGCGAATTTTGACAAAAGAGTATCTTCATTACGATTTTTTAATACTCAATAAAACTATTCCTTACAAATTAATTAAGTAATCATATTGCGAATAAGACTTTTATTTATTTGTGTTTAAATATAAATGAATTTAGAGGTGTTAATATGTTTTATTCTTATCCCATTCTGTTATTTATTGATGAAGCTGAGTTTTATGGACCCATTTACATCAAATATTGCGAATATTTTCAGTTAGACCCCAGGGTAAATTATACGTATGAACAATTTAGTCAGCGGTATCAAGGAATTCTTGAAAAATATAAAAGTGATCCCGGCCTTCTTACACCAAAAAACCTTCAAGAAATAGAAAAAGGTTTAAAGTGGATTCAAAAAAGGAAAGATAAATTACCCTTAATTGTTAATTTCACAACCAAACTACTTATACAAAAGTTATTGATCATTCCAGAAGATATGATTCATGAAGTTTTCTCAACACGAAAAGGTTTAACTAAGGATTCAATTAAACCTTATCAACGTTATGAGCGTAATGTTCTAATAGGATTTTTTATCTTTTTAATGATTTTTTTAGCGATCTCGATAGTTGGTTTATTTTTTTTATTTCAAACATATAATTAATTTTTTTTGAATCATTGAAAATATAAACACACGGAGATCGCCTCCGTTGCAATATGCCCTCTATAAAAAATAGATACCCAATCTACCTTAGCCTTAAATGAACCTAACAAAAGTATTAAAAAGATGTTTTTACAAGAAAAAATAGGTATAATTGAAGCAAATTTA
>JACCDP011427373.1_pt1 | contig 11227 bp, 4 predicted proteins | sample 7445841 | NCBI WGS metagenome assembly JACCDP01 (sample SAMN15323441, study PRJNA562643) | freshwater metagenome | isolation source: river surface water | place: USA:Blue River Watershed | collected 2017-08-17
TTCATCCGAAATCCGCGAAGACCACCAAGTTAAACTCCCACAAACGGTTACAACAAACAATACCGCCAACCAATGTTCCCAAGTATTGGCACAGAAATTTTTATTGGGCAACAAATACCCGGAGAAAAAATTGCTCATTATCAAGTATTTACAAGGAGCGAAAAATACGAAAAAAAAGATTGCCTAGGGTGTTTCATTTAAAAATAGGATTAAAAAGACCATTACCCATTAATTTCGTACCATGCAAATCCATTCGTGGACAGCGACAATTTTGGAAACATTGCGCAACCAAGCCAATCCCGAACTGGCAGCTCCCATGGCTAAGTATATGAAAAACAAGTTCATCTACTTGGGAATTCCTTCCCCCTTGAGGAAAAGCTTAATTCAAATCCACCTCCATCCCAACCAGAGACCTCCCAAAGAAGTTCTTTTTCGCATCGTACAAGAACTGTGGATACAACCCGAACGCGAATTTCAGTATGTTGCGCTTTCGTTGTTGGAAAAATACCAATCTCAATTATCACCCGAAGACATTCCCCATATTCTCCACCTGATACCCCAAAAAAGTTGGTGGGACACCGTGGATGCATTGGCCGGATCGGTACTTAGTCAAATCATTAAAAAACACCCCGATTGCTTGTACCCCAACTGCCAACACCTCATACAAAGCTCCAATTTTTGGGAAAATAGAACCGCCATAATCGCCCAATTAAAATGTGGGAACCAAACCAATACCCAGTTCCTTACCGAAGCCATCTTACCGCACATGCACAGCACCGAATTCTTTGTGCGCAAAGCGATTGGTTGGTCGTTGAGACAGTATGCCCGCAGCAATACCCCCTGGGTCATCCAATTTGTAAGCAATTACGAGCACCAATTGTCCGGACTTTCCAAACGAGAAGCACTAAAGCACATCGCATCGTTTTAACCGCTGTACTCAATTACTAATCCGCTGAATTTCAATAGGGGTAGCACTTAAAAAAAGTGTATACCCGCCTGAACATTCCCGCTAATTGTCAACAGATAATCGTAGTCAATCGCCTACATATTCATCAAATTTTAAAAAGCCATAATATATTTACACCATGAATCTCGTTAAAATCCGATTCGCCCTTGGCCTGTCTGTTTTAGGTCTTTCTTTTGGTCTCTTTTCTTGCGAAAACAGTGAATCTAAAGCCTTCACCAATCCAACCATGAAAGCATGGTTCGATAACAATTGCTCTTCCTGCCATGCAAACGGCACCTACAATGCCGGCAGTTGGTTGTACGATCCCAGCAATGACCAATCGATCCAAGATCATATCCATCATATTTACGAGGAAGTGTATGTAAAAAAATCGATGCCGCCTGCGGGTTTAAGTCAGACCGATATGTCTGCCTTCAAATCCTGGTACGATGCCGGACATCCTTCCAATTGATTGTTACCAACATTAAAACTTCAACGTGGAAAATAACGCAAACGCTCAATCCGACATACATTACAAAAAAGCGTTGGCCGCTTTCAAACTTGGAGAAGTATACGAAGCCAATGTTCAGATTCGCAGGGCCATGGAATTAAATCCTTCCGATGAATATGTGCACCTGGCAAAAGAAATCAAGTCGACTATTGGTCAAAAGGCAATGGCCAGAGCCCTCCAACTTAAGGCCACAAAACAATGGAATGAGGCGCTAGAAGAAGCCAAAAAAGCGGAGACCCATCTGCCCAATGACCAATCGCAACAAGCGATGGATCTAATCCAAGAATTGGAACAAATTCTCAACGCAAAATCTAGTACAAAAAAATGGATTACACGGGTGGTAGTTACGGCAATTTCTGCTGCTACATTATGGGGCGTTTGGTATTTGTATCAATACAACGACGAACATCAACGCTGGAAACTGGCCCGCAATTCAGATAACTTGAAAAGCTATCAAGAGTTTTTATCCACCTTCCCCAACGGCAATTATTCTGCTTTGGCTAGATCTAGAATGAAAGAGATCAGCGAACAAGACGATCAGTTATGGATTCAAGCAATCACCTATCCCAATCGTTCTACGCTCCAGAAATACATTGAATCCATGGAGTCTATGGGTGGAATGCACTTGGAAGAAGCCTTCTACATGCTGGATTCGGTGGAATTTAATATCGCCGCGAGAATTGGAAGTCAAGAAGCGTTGCAAAGCTACATTCAGACCCACCCCGAAGGCAACTTCATCCAGACGGCCCAGCAAATGCTTAAAACGCTCGTTACACCGGACGAAAAATTGGAATTAATTGCATACATGAAGTCGTTTTATGAATTATTCCAATCCGGGGCTTACTCGGAATTGTTGCAATATTTCAACCCTGTTACACCCATTTTTGTAAACCAATCGAATATTTCAAAAGCTGAATTATTAACGGTATTCGAATCGAGTAAAAATCCTGACGTAATACGAGAAGAAATTCAATTTGATGATTCTTCGGTGGTGGTAACCAAAAATTCAGAAGGTGTAATTTCCATGAGTTTTATCTTGGATTCGAAAAGGGAAATTAAAGGTGCTTTTACTGGAGAAAAAGGATTTTTAGGCACAAAAAAACGAGGCCCCGCAACCGAACAATATGCGAACCAAGAAATTCAACTGCAATTGGATAGCCACAAAAAAATCACCCACTATAAAGTAAAATTGCTCAGCAGTCGAAAAGTGGAAGCCGAGAATTGAGATAAAGTCAAAACAACATCAAAAAATAAGAAGGGCTGCCCTAGGGCAGCCCTTCTCGCTTCTAACTATGCTAACTATTCTGTATTATTTGCTGATATTAAGCTTGCGAACCGCAGTATTCTCGCCACTCGCAATGCGAACGTAATAGATACCGTTGCTTAATCCTTGAGCGTCCACTGGAATAATACCTGTGTTTTCTACGCGCAAGGTCTTAACTACAGCACCTGTAGCTGAACGCATTTCAATGCTTACCATCTTACCAAAGTTCTCGCTCAACAATACGTTGTAATTGCCTTCGCTTGGGTTGGGGAATACAGACACTCCACTACTGATGAATTCATCGGCACCGGCTCTGTCCATAACCACTTTCTTGGTAACACTGCACTCACAACCGGTAGATTTGGTTACCGCGTACATAGTTACGGTGTAAACCCCATCTTTAACGAAGTTGTGCTGCACTGCAGCTGCATTCTGCTTACCACCGTTTTCGATGATCCAAGTGTAGTTTACAGTTCCTTGTGCGCCGGGCTTACCTTGACCATCGATAGGTTCAAACTTCATTCCGTAGAAACCATATGCGTAATCGGGGGTCGCTACGAAATCGCAAGTTTTAGGTCCTTCGTGGATTATCACCTGCTTGGTGAACGAATCTACACAACCACCCTCAATGCTTGCCTTCAACGTAACGTTGTAGGTAGTAGTTAAATTAACGTTGTAGGGATGAATAGGATCGCTTTCTGTAGCGGTAGTTCCATCTCCAAAATCCCAACTGTAGCTAATTACACCTTCTTTCCATTCGCTACCGTTGCTGAACGTTACAGGCTCACCTGCACATACATCCGCTGCACTGAATTGTGCCTTAGGCTGTACCAATACATTCAAACTCTTGCTGAATGTTTCTTTACAACCGTTGTTCAATGTAACCGTTAATGTGGCTGTTTTTGGACCTAACGTTGACCATGATTTTTTAGGAGACTCCAATCGAGAAGTTCCACCATCACTGAATGTCCAATCGAAATTGGCAATGGTATTGGGGACCGATGGTGTTAAGTTGGTAAACTCTGTAGGGGTTAATGAACAAGCAGGACCGTTTACAAACTTGGTTTTGGGACTTTCGTCTACCGTTACAGTTTTGGTAATGGAGTCTTTGCAACCAAATTCTGAAGTGATAATCAATTTCACTTTTTTGTCTCCCGCCGAACGGAACAAATGCTTGGGGGCCCCGTTGGTACTGATGCTTCCGTCATCAAAATTCCAATAAGAACCTAAATTACCTGTACCAATGCTACTGCTGTTGGCAAAAATGAATGGAATATTTTCGCATGCACCATCAATCACCTTGTAATCTGCTTTAGGATTTTCAAATTGATACACACGCTGCGAAACTTTAGCGATACATCCATTCAAATTAGCGGTTAATGTTACCAAATATGACCCATTCTTCGTATACGTGTAGGTAGGATTTACATTGGTGCTGCTTCCCTTACCATCTCCAAAATCCCAATTTAAATTGCTGCTGCTGGGGGTCGTTTTGTTGTTGAATTCCAATGCATAGTTGCTGCATGCATTCTTCTTAGCAAAATCAACTACAGGAATTGGATTCACCACAAAAGTGGTAGAATCATAACTAGGGAAACCATAAGGCAATGTTCTTGCCGTCATTTTAACCTTATACGTACCTTCTTTGGTGTAGGCAAATACTGGATCCGGTGCATCGGTTTTGTCGTTCGGGTTACCCGTTCCAAAATCCCACTCAAATTCCATGTTACCCGAAGTAACGGTGGATTTGTTTTCAAACAAAATACTCTCTCCCAAACAGGCTTGTGCAGGTTTGGTAAATCCGGGTACAATGGTAGGATAAATCAAAATATTTCGTTTGATTAAAGTATCGCAACCATTACTCAAATCATTCACCCGAACGGTAAGAGTTATAATCGAATCTTCCAATAATTTATTGGTGGTAACAAACGAAACGATCATGTCCGAACCACTAGCCGAAGGGGCTATCAAGGAAGCACCGCTCACTGCTGTTCCGTTGCTGGTAGTAGCAGAAATATAAGCTTCCCAATTTTCACCGCCGCCGTTGCCTTTGTAGTCCTTATTGCCGTAGATACGAGGTGAGTTCACCGCGTATTCTACCTTCTGACCCAATACGGTAACATCGTTGGACTTAGATGGCTGATAATACGCCCATGTTGGTGTATTGGTATAGGTCATCACCCCACCGCCTGGAGCAGGTTTAACAAACGTGGTAAAAATAAAGGAGTCGTTGCTGTTTTTATCATCGGGTAAATCCACGAATATGGCAATCCGAGCAGGTCCATAATTGTTTAAGACCAATGGCGTTGGGAAAAATACCTTAACCGTATCGCCTTGAGCCAACTGCTTGGTAACCAATCTGGAGATTTTTGGACCACCGTTCACCGCGTAACTAACATTGAAATTACGCGCTTTATCGTACGCATAATTGCTCTTTAATATCAACCACGTTGCACCAGTAGTATAGCCCGCACAAACCGTAGATGGAACCGTAAAGTTGGTTGCCACCGCTTCCAAATCGGTATTGGTTTCCAACCCACCGCGATCGTGTTTGGTTTTGTTTCGCTTAACACTGAAGGCATCCATATCGGTTATAGCTCTGTAATCTACATTGTTTTGTACTGTCCATGCACCGGGTCTCCAATCGTTAGTAGCCTCGTTTACCCATTTCGGATCATCGCCATTATCGCGAGAACCGTTCATTCCGGCACCACTAAATCCAGCCCAATCGGTGTAATTGGTACCGTTGAAATACCAATACGGATAGGTAAAGTTGTTGTTCAAGGAATACGTATTATCGTTAAATTCTTTCAAGTTCGCAGGATTGCTATAGCTCAAATACATGTACAAATACCGGTAGTAGTTTACGCTGGGACCGAAGTTCTTTAAATCGATGATATTTCCAGTAAACCACACGGTGTGGTAATACAGATAGATATAACAATAAATGTAAGAAGAACCTGGGGTAGGCGCGCTGGACGTGTTGCCCACAAACGTATTGTTTCTTACTTCGGCCGTGAATGTTCCGCTTAATCCAGAGTAAACATAGATATAAATGGTGTTCGATTTGTTTCCAGCCACTACGTTATTGCACACTTGATAATTGTTGTAATAGTATAAGTAGAAGTAGAAATAACCCGTAGAACCCGTTACCCGGTTATTCACAATGTAATTACGGTTTACTTTCCAGTTATTGGTACCGTTGTAGTAATACACATAGGCTGCGTACATGTAGTTTACCGTTATGTTATTTTCGGCACGATTATCCTCAAATTCGTTCCATGCGTAAGAGCTTACTTTGCCATAATACAAATAGAAGATGTATAAATAACCGCCGGTTGAACTATTAACCGCCACGTTGCCAACGAATCGAATATCGGTGGGATAATACACATAATAATCGTAGGACACAGACGAAGTTGAAGTACCGTCTACGTTATCTACGATGTTATTGGTGATATCGATAAAAGTTGGGTAATAAATGTAATGCACGTAGCGTGAGCCAGTAGTGTAATACACATCCTTCACCGTATTCTTGTCCATGATGAACTTATACGTTGCATTTCCATAAGGATAATACACATATGTTCCGTAAATGGTACTCAAGTTAGTGGTGGTAAGAGTTGCACCCTTGAACGGCAAATCGTGAATGTTGTTTCCACTGATCATAGAACTTCTTCCCGTACCGTAGGGATAATACGAATAAATGCCATACAACGTAGCACTTCCTCCGCCTGTGGCATTGTTACGAGAAATATCGTTGTTAACCACTTGAATACCGTTACCGTAGTTTACATAAATTCCGTAATAATAGAAATTACTGATGGTACAACCTTCCAACGTATTATTTTGCGCAACGGAAGTGTAGTTTGCAGTATTTCCGTTAATTACCACTCCATAATACGGTCCGGTACTTCCTGTCTGAGTGTACATTTTGATATTTTTAAATAAATTAAAATTACCTGGATTGGTAAGTGCCGAACTTCCTGCAGACGTTGGACTGCTTACCGATGTACTCAAAGCGATGAAGTAGGTCAATGAACTAGTACCTGCATAGGTTGTAAAAGAAATTTCACAACTATTTATTTCGTTGTAATCTGCATTGTTGGTTAGCCAAATTCCACCCGGTGTAGACGCATTGGTATTTTCGATAATCAGATTTTTTACGCTTACATAGTCTGCGCCGTTCAAACGTAAAATTGCATACGTAAGAGCCGTACCACCTTGTAGTTTTTTACTATTACCATTAATAGTAACTGTATTTGTCGAAGATGACCCAGTGTTAGCATTTAAGGTAATGGCGGTTGCAGTGGCTAACTCATCGGTCATCACATTCACCGTTACCGGACCCGTAATAGCTGCTGCATTGAATGCGGTTGCAAATGCTGTCCACGTTTGGAAATTAGTCCCACCCGTTACGGCAGCACTGTTGATGGTATACGTACCGCTCAACTGTGCCTGCAATTGTCCACCCAACGCCAGTGCGGTCAGGAGCATACCGCCCCGGATCGCACTTTTGATATAGTTTATAAATTTCATATTCTTATTTTTTTAGAGTGTTTACTCTGTTTGGCTTGTTTGTTCTTGTTTAATTTTTCGTTTACTCGTTTGTATTACTTGGTTACGATTAATTTCTCAGTAACTTTTTCTCTCACCGTAGCAATGGTCACCATGTACGTACCGGCCGATGCACCCTCCAATTGGAAGTATTCCGCTCCGATACCGCCGGTGATGGTTCGCTCCAATACAACCCTGCCGGTCATGTCGCTTACCACTACGGTTGCCTGTTCCTGATTGCCCAAATTGTAACTCACCTGAAACTTGCCTTCGGTTGGGTTTGGATGAACCAGTACCTTCTGACTCAAAGTCAACTCTTGGTTGCTCAAGAAACTGTTTTCGCAATTGGGAGGGAACTGCACATACACCGGACGCAATACCACTTGGCTCTTGTTGCCACTTGGATCCGTTACCTGGTAGTTGATGTAATAGATACCCGCTCTGTAGATGTTTACGTTGTGACTTAACACTTTTACCAAAGGCAACAATTCGTCGTTCCCGTAATAGTTGTCCTCCACAGACAAATCGCTCATCGCCCAGAATGGAGTGCCTACGCACACATTCACCGCCGAAGTGATAATGCTTGGCGCTTGGCGGTCTACCACCTTTACATAACGTTTTTTGGTAATGCTATTTCCGCTTTCGTCCGTAGCCTTGAAGCTTTCGGTGTACAAGCCCAATACGTATGGATTTACCTTACCGCTGCGCTCAACCGATATTTTGGTGCTTACGTAGTAGTTATCAAATACCGTTACCGATTGAGAACTGTAAGGTGCATTCACCTCGTGGAACACCGTATCGGGGGTATTCAAAGCAATTTCCGGTGCAATGTAATCGTCTACGCGGTAATTGATGGTATACCCATCTTCTACCGCCTTGTTCCCATGGGGATCCACTGCATAGTAGGTGATAGGATACGTAGCACGTACCAACGTATTCACCAATCCATTGTACCCTGGTATTTTATTTACCGATATACTTCCATTGCATGTATCGAAACCGCTCACCGCATCCACAAACAAAGTTCCTATTTGAATTTCAACCTCTTCGTTGTTTACAATACGCTTTCCGTATGAGAAAATTCCGGGCTTCTTTGTATCCCTTACCTGAACCACCCGTTGGGTGCTAGCGGTATTGCCTTGAGCATCGGACACGGTATACGTCAATGGATAATTACCCACCTTGGATGTGTTTACTGTGCCGGTGATGGAAATATCGCTGCTTAGATTGCCATCGGTGTTATCGTTGGCTACCGCTCCTTGTTCTGTGTACACCTCGCACTGCTCTACCGTTACCGTATCTTTACCCAACAACGTTAATGCAGGAGCCGTCTTATCCAATACCACAACAATAGTCCTGCTTACGGGGCTAGCTTCGTTCCCTGCCGCATCCACAACACGGAAATTCACGCTATAGGTTCCGGGAGTAGTACAGTCCAAGTCCGATGTTACCACCACCTTGGTGGTTAAGTCTCCTTCCGTTGGATCTGCTGCTTTGTAGGTTGTGTAGGCAGACTCAGACCAACACGCTTTGGCCGATGCATTCTTCTCAACTCGAACCACAGCATCCCCTAACAATGTAATCACAGGCGCTCGCTTGTCGTTACGCAACGTAATTCCATAATCTTCAAATTCACCCACGATGTTTACACCACACGATGTATTGCTAAATCCACCGTAGGATGTAGCCACACGCATCCGGGTTACCCCTTCAAAACAATCCTTCAAATCAGGCACACGGAACTTGGCGTTTGCTTTGGTACCGCTGATGGTTCCTGATGTCAAAATCATTTCGTTATCGGAGAATACCCCGTCTATGTTATAATCAATCCATGCCTTGAAGTTGGCGGTATTGGAATTGGTTCTTCGGGTTAGGATCACGCTGTACGAGGATCCATAACTCAAGGCAATATTGAAATTATCGGTGTAATCGGTATAGCTTGATTCCCCTACGGCCGATGTGTTTTCCAACAAGCTTACGCTGTCTTGCAACAATTCCACTTTGGATATCGCCACATCGCTGGACAACATGTCCGTGGTAGGTACACAATATTTAACGGCAATCACATACTTGGTCTTGATCACTTTTTTCTCGGTTAAGGATCTTCCACCGGCGCGGTTCCAAGCTCGTAACGTAAAAGTATAAGCTCCTCCCGCATTGAATATCAACTGAGGGTTTCTGCTACTGGCATTGGATGTTCCTGCATACGAGAACGTGGCGGGGAAAATACTCCACTCAAATTCCGATGCGTAATCCGTGTTGGTGGTTAACGTGATAGACTCCCCTACTTTTGGTCGCAAATTGCTTGCTACAAAATCCAATTCCTTAGGTTCAGTGGGTGTAATCACTGTGATGTCTTTGCAGGCAGTATCGTTTCCATTACACACTTCGGCAATCAAACACACCTCAAACGTACCATCGGTTCCAAAGGTATGCGTATAGGCTGCCTCACCCTGTCCATAACCATCCGTACCGTCAATCATCCAGTTATAATTCACAATCCCCTGGGCTTCTTTAACGGCCTCTTTAAACGTTACTGCGGTTCCGTTACCCACTACAGTGTAAGGCAGTATAAAGTCCGATTTTGGCTGCTTGGTAGGAAACAATTCCGAGTCCCAAATGGCAATGAATCCACTGTCATTGTTAGCACTGTTCGACTCAAAGGTGATATACATAGAGCCACTGAAGGCCTTAAATACAGAATTGCGCAATACCGATTGATTCACCCCGGTGATACCGCCGGCTGGCGTAAGTTCTTTTCCGCTTTCATCCGGTCCATCGTAAATACGAAGTCTATCCCCGCCATCGCCCAAAGCCAATTTCAACTGGTTGAACGTTAAGCGTATTTCTTTCGCTCCACAAGGCAATATCTTAAAGTAATCGATGCTGGTTTTGCGGTTATTTCCGTAGTTTACGTCCTTACCGCCATTATCGTACAATATTCCCCCTTGGTTGGTAGCCAAATGATTTGGACCCAACAAGAACTCTCCCGGAGGAACTACTTCGATGTATCGCGCTTTGCAAACCTTGCTGCTTGGCCCTACATCGTTCTCCGAGGTTAAACACACTTCCCACCAGCCCTCTTCATCAAACGAAAACCATGGATTCTGTAATGTAGACGAATAGACAATGGCTCCCGAGGGAGATGTAGCCGTCCAATTCCATTTGTATGCACCGTTGGTACTTAAATCAAACATCTGTGCCATGTAAAACACTTCCACCTGATTGGTGCCCGCTATGAAATCCGCTACGGGTGCCATCGATGGCTTTTCTATTTTTACCGCCTTGACAATCGAATCCTTCAGTCCGCAGAATTCTTGGTTCAATTGTACATTGTAAAATCCAATGTTTGACCAACTAGCGCGACCTTTTGGACCACTAGAAGTTACCGGCGTTGCGCTGTTAAACTTCCATGTCTGCGTATACGCATTGGTGGTTGACGTAGAGTTAAAAGTAATGGGAGTTTTGATGTAGTTTGGTCCTACAGGTACGGTAAAATCTGCCTGTGGTGGACTAACCGCCTTCACATTGATTTCAAAGTCCATGATGTTGCCCTCGTTGGAAACACTGCCGCAGCCTTGGCTAGGTAAGAACGACAAATACATGCAACGAATACGCAAAATCCGCTTACCCGCAGGGAAATTTCCGCAAGGGATTTGCAATTGCGCTGTCTTGGTAGTATTGGATGCTACCTGTCCAATTGGACCGTTCGCCTTCCCTATACATTCAGCCGTTGAAAAACTGTTGTCTCCATCCATATCGATCCATACCCCTGCGTACTCCGCATAATTGCAGGTATTCTCGATAGTAATGGTAATCAACTCTCCAGGAGTTACATCCATGATCGCTCCGTTGGTCATCAATTTGTTGGTTGGACCGGTGTTGTTACAGTTTAATCCACTGTAACTGGCCGTGGTTCCCGCCGCATTCTTGATGATTACACCGGAAA
>JACCDP010687851.1_pt1 | contig 11226 bp, 11 predicted proteins | sample 7445841 | NCBI WGS metagenome assembly JACCDP01 (sample SAMN15323441, study PRJNA562643) | freshwater metagenome | isolation source: river surface water | place: USA:Blue River Watershed | collected 2017-08-17
CTCAACCAAACCAAGGCTGCCAATGTCGGCGGCATGATGGTGGCCAAGGGTAAGAACGATTTTCAGTCCGCAGTTGCCTACGGCTACAACAATCGAGTTGGTCTAGGTGGTGGCTCGTTCCACGTTGGTGGTGTGGCAGGTCCTGCCGAGACTGTCTACTTAGGTGTGTTTAGGAAATCGGCCATCGAACAGGTGGGTGGTTTTTCGGAGGCCTGGGTTCGCGGTCAAGACTGGGAGCTCAACCAAAGACTTCGCCAGGCTGGGCTGGTGGTTTACTTTGACCCAAGACTCCAGGTTGGCTACTACCCGAGAAGCGACTGGGAGTCTTTGGCCAAGCAGTTCTTCAAGACCGGAGTCTGGCGCGGAGCGCTCACGCGCGAGAACCCCGCTGGGTCATCGGTTCGCTACTGGATACCACCGCTACTGGTGCTTGGCACACTGTTCTGGTTCCCGATTTGGATCTATCTAATAGGTATCGCAATCTTGTCCTGGACCGCTAAGGGCATCACCGACAAGCAGCGACTTTGGCTGATGGTGGTGCTACCAACCATGCACTATGCCTGGGGCACAGGTTTTTGGTGGGGGCTATTTCGGGGCAATAAATAGACCTAGCTGGTAGATTTTGGGCGTGAGTAACCGCGACGTAGTGATCTGCAGCTTCTATACCCCGGACGAGTATTACGGGGGCCATGCCCGTGAACTTCGGGAGCAACTCGAATCCCTAGGCATTGAGCACGAATTGCTCGAGATCCAAAAGCGCCCCGGTGAGGACTGGGCCGATGTCACCCGTCGCAAGATCGGCTTCATCCGCGACATCTGCCACAAGCACCCGGACAAGATGGTCTTTTGGATCGATGTTGACTGCCGCATCACCCACCTACCGGACTACATCTCAAACACCACCGCAGACTTCATTGGCTTCCAGCGCAGCTTCGGCTCACCTTTGCAAATCGGTTATCAAAACCGCACCAGGTTCTGGGAGCCAAGCTTCTGGGGCGTAAACGCCACCGAGCAGGGTCGCAAAATTGTTGAGGACGCCTATGACCTAGAGCAGCGCGCGGTGCTCAAGGCAACCGATGACTACTTCCTGGAGGAGGCTTGGAGAGCGAACTCTCGCAAGATCACCTTCCAGATGATTCCTTCCACCGACATTGTTCGTGACCGCAAGATCCTGGAGCCTGGCGCTCGCGAGCCATTCTTCCAATTTGGCTCATCTGGCAACGTTGCAGATTTCAAGGACAAGGTTGTGCAGCACGGCGCCGGCAAGAAGCTTTCTCCAAAGAAGAAACTTTTGAAGCAGGCCAAGAAGTTGGAGAAGGCACTGCCGGAGTCCATCAAGAAGCCACTTCGTCGCATCGCAGACTCCACCGGACTCACCGGAATCCTCACCGCTGGCAACAGCCGCAGCATCGACCCAGAGCGCTCCCGCATGATCGGCGAGATGCTCGGTGGCGGTATCAAGGGTGACCCTGAGATGTATGCGAAGGCGAAGGCCGAGTTTGACAACAAATACATTGCGAGCTTTGGCGAAGAGTCAATGATTCACGCCGCCGAGGCCTTCATGGCTTACTCGACGAAAGAGTCCGCCAGCAAGATCAAGTTGGCCTGGTGGTCCAAGCCATTCCCAGGAAACTTCGGTGACTGGCTAAGCCCGCTGATCATCTCGCACTACACCGACGCTGCCCTAACCCTGCAGTCACCGGTGAAGCCTGCGGCAAAAAAGCACATCATCGCGCTTGGTTCGATTGGAAGATTCATCAAGTCGAACTCCGTGGTTTTGGGAACCGGTATCTCAAGCGATGACATTCAGCTGAACCCAAAGGCAGATTACGTTTCGGTTCGCGGTCCAATCACCGCGCGAGTGCTGAAGGAATCTGGCGGTCCAACCGTTACTGCCTTCGGTGACCCGGGAATTGCTATCAGCCGCATCATTCCGGTGACCAGATCAAAGACCAATGGTCGCATTGCATTTGTCCGCCACTTCTCCCACACCTCAATCCCGATGCAGCTTCCTGCAAACGTCGATGAGCTGTCAGTGATGATGTCTAAGCCAGAAGCAATCCACGAGTTTGTCGCCGAAATTGCCAAATACGACAAGGTGCTCACCTCTGCAATGCACGTGATGATCACCTGCCAGTCCTACGGCATCCCATGTGGTCTGGTTACCTTCGAGGGCTTCGAGGAGAACGTTCACGGCTCGGGTATCAAATACGCGGACTACGCTCAGGGTGCTGGTGTTGAGGTCATGAACCCGCAGGTGGTTGGACTTGACCTGAGAAAAGTAAACCTAGATGCACTAATCAAAGACATCACGGTGTCTGAGGCTAAAAAGGATGAGGTCGAAGACCACATTCGCCAAGCCCTCAAGAGGTTCGGAAAGAAGTAACCTTGCGGTCAATCTTTACCCAGCTGTTTGCAGCGACCAAGCTCTTGGTTCCAACCAAGCGCTATCGCTGGCAACTGATGCTCTTGGTATTGATTGCTGCCCTGATTCCAGTGACCGAACTGCTGGTCGCAAAACTCTTCACCGACTTGGTTATCGCGGGTAACTCCAGGCCGCTCTCGGAGATCATCCTGCAGCTGGTGCTGTTTGCCTTGTTGTTTGTCTCCACCCGAACCATCAACTACCTGCAGAAGACCTACCGCGTTAAGTTCTTCGATAAGGCTTTTGGTGCCGACACCCGAGAGAAGAGCTCCACCAAGGAATCTTGGGAGTGGGCAATGGGCTTGGAGTTGGTCAACGCCCTTTCTTTCATCACCCAGATTCTGGTGATCGCGACCTTCCTAACCTTCCTCTCGCCAAACTTTGGCCTACTGAACCTGGTGCTGATCGCGCTGGTTTTGCAGTTGATGGGCGTGCTGTTTAAGCGACAGCTCAAAAAGCAGCGCGGTTTTGTTGAGAAGAAGCGTGCCAAGAAGACTGTTACTCCGGCAGAGCGATTGGGTTCTCGTATTCAGCAGGCTGAGTTTGCAACTCTGATGGCTAGTTTCGGCGTGGTGATCTTGCTGGGTGTTTTGATTTGGTTCAGCCTCGAAGGTTGGGTCTCGCTCTCAAATGCAATTGTGTTGTTCTTGGCATTGAGAATTCAGAACACCACCTTTAGCTCGGTCTCTTCATCCCTTATGCGCTTTGCCAGAGCCAAGGCCAACAGCTTCTAATGAGCAAAAAGCTAACCCTGGGTTACTCAACCCTCGCGGAGCGAGTAGCGACCTTGGTTGAGCCTCCCACTAACCCAAATTGGGAAACCGTATTGGTGGTGCAAAACCCAAACCAGGTTGCCTGGCAGGGAGAAACGTTTCAGAATCTCGCTAAGCGCGAGAACTTTAGGTTTGAGGAACTTCAAAGTAAAGGTGTTGCCAAAAGCCGCAATCGGGCAATCGACCTTGCTCAAGGTGAGTACCTAATCTTTAGCGACGATGACATCACCTTCAGTGCAACTGGCTTGCAGGAGGCAATCGACTACCTAGATGCCAATCCGCGAGTTTCGCTACTTCTGGGGCAGGCCACCGACGAATCCGGTGTTTTGCGAAAGCAATACCCGAGCCAAGTCACCAAGCTGGGAAGCTTCAACTCTGCACGCGCCGCCACCTACGAGATGATCATTCGAGTTGCAGATATCCGCAGGCTCGGAGTTCGCTTCGATGAGGACTTTGGGGCGGGGGCGAAGAACTACCTTGGCGACGAATACATCTTTGTGGTTGACCTGCTAAGAGCCGGTGGCAAGGCCGTGTTTGCGCCAATCACCCTGGCTCAACACCCAACCGAATCTTCTGGTTCAAGGTGGGGAAGCGCGCAAGACCGCAGGGCTAGAGCCATTATCTTCACCCGAGTCTTTGGCGTATTGGCACCCTTTGTGAGATTGCCTTTTGGTCTCAGGCGCCGACGAGAGCTTGGGTCCTTCAAAAACCTGTTGCTCTTTGTATTGGGCCGCTAAAGGTCGATAACCATGGAGCTTCGGGCCCAGCCCTAAGTGACTACAGGGCGTTCTCCCCCTAGGCTTGTCACATGTCTAATCCTCGCTTCCAGGTCAGCAAGGCCGTTATTCCAGTAGCAGGTCTGGGAACTCGTTTTTTGCCAGCCACCAAGGCAATGCCAAAAGAGATGCTGCCGATTGTCGACAAGCCGGTAATCCAGTACGTGGTTGAGGAAGCGGTAGAAGCAGGACTTATTGACCTGTTGATGATTACCGGACGCAACAAGAACGCTCTAGAAAACCACTTCGACCGAGTCGCAGAGCTCGAGCAGGTGTTGGCCAAAAAGGGCGACGAGAAAAAGCTTTTTGCTGTTCAGGAGTCTTCTCACCTGGCAGATATTCACTACACCCGCCAGGGTGACCCACGTGGTTTAGGGCACGCTGTGTTGCGCGCCAAGTCTCACGTTGGCCAGCAGAGCTTTGCGGTGCTGTTGGGCGACGATGTGATTGACAATCGCGACCCGATTCTGCCTCGCATGCTCGAGGTTCACGAGCAGACTGGTGACAATGTCATCGCACTAATGGTTGTTCCAAAAGACCAGATCCACCTTTACGGTTGTGCATCAGCAGATGCCACCAACCAGTCCGATGTGGTTCAGGTAAATGGCTTGGTGGAGAAACCGAGTGCTGAAGAAGCTCCATCCAACCTTGCGGTCATTGGACGTTACGTGCTTCGCCCGGAAATCTTCGACATCTTGGAGAAGACTGACCCGGGTCGCGGTGGCGAGATTCAACTAACCGATGCTCTGCAGTATGCCGCTGCGCACCCGGAGATCGCCGGTGGGGTTCGAGGCGTGGTCTTCACCGGAAGACGTTACGACACCGGTGACAAGTTGGACTTTATTAAGGCGACCCTAAAAATCGGCATCGATCGCGATGACATCGGCAAGGACCTGAGGTCCTGGCTGAAGGAGTTTGCTACAGATCTTTAGTGCGTCGGCACTTCTCTGAGCAGAACTTAACCTCGTCCCAACTCTTTTCCCACTTCTTGCGCCAAACCATCGGCTTGCCGCAGCGCTGGCAAAGCTTCTCGGGAAGGTTTTCCTTCTTTACTCCGCGCATTTACTGGTCGGACTCGGTGGCGACCTCAGGCTTGGTGATGGTTAGCTTGGCTTTTGGAAGGTCCATCATTTCTACCCAGGTGTTGCCGATGGCGAGCTTCACGCTCTCGCCGGTTGCAAGGGTGTAAACAATTGGCTGGTCGTTGCCGTCCTTGGTCCAGATCGCCTTTAGGTAGTAGCCATCGCTGAAGATATGGGCGACACCGGTGTTGTCATTGATCTTGGCCTTCGGAATCGCACCGTACTTCGGGTCGATGAAGCTCAGATCGTGCTCGACCTCCATGACGATGACGTTCTTAGCAATTACTTGATCGCCACCCTCTTGCAAGTGTTCGGTCTTGTCCATCCAGCGAAGCCACACTGGCTCGCTGGTTGCTGACCAGGGGAAGCTTGCGGTTCCCGGCTTCCAGGTCGAGCGCAGCGAGGTGTACTCGACATCAATCGAGTCGACCTTCTCACCGAGCGCCACGGCACTTGGAATCGCATCAAAAACTAGAGACTGGGTTGGAGCTGGCTGCTCGATGTAGATCGACTGCAGCTTCTGAGCGCGGAAGAACAGGTTCCAGGGAGCGTTTCTGGATGGCTCGCGGAAGTAGGTGTCCTTGTTGTTCTCGGTGTCCTCATCGCTCATAACCAGTCCGGTTTCAAGGGCAGCCTTCTTGAATGGGTACTGACCTCCGGAATAAACAAAGATTCCGTCGTACTGATCGATGATGCTGGCATCAACCGGTCTCACCGAGCGCACTGGTCCAATGGTCTCCGGCATCCTCGAGTGCCAGACCGGAAGCAATCGGGTCATGCCGCCTTCAACTCGAGTTACGTAAACAATGTCGGCATCGTTCAGCGCTAGCTGTGGGCGACCGGAGAAGGTGTTGTCGATCTTCGCGGAGACTGCCGGCAGGCTAAGGAACGGGTTGGTGCCCTCCAGGTATTGAACTCCGGTGAGCGGCGCGGTGAGAAATACCGGCTCTGGAGTCGGCTCTTCGGTTGGGGTTTGGGTGGTCGGGGCCGGCTCTGGCGCTGCTGTGCAGCCGGTGAGGACCAAGGCCGTGAGCAAAAACAGGGCGGAGAATTTCTTACCAATACGCATTCCCCCAAGTTTACTCAGGCGATTGGGCCCGATTTAGGCATTGCCACTAAGCAGGTAAACTTGGGGAGTGAATTCAATTGCAATCCGAACTTCAGTTACCGATGACATAGTCGGCTGGTTCGATGTAATTGGTCCAGTGCTGTTTTACGTCGCGGTTTTTGGCCTGGTCTTTGCCGGAACCGGACTGTTTGTCGGCGCATTTATCCCTTTTATCACCGGTGACTCGCTGGTCTTCGCAGCCGGCCTTATTGCGGCTGCAAACTCCGACTCAATCAACATCTACGTGATGGCAATAGGTGTTGGTATTGCGGCCTGGTTGGGTGACCAAGTTGGCTACACCCTGGGACGTCACTTTGGTCGACCCTACCTTGATAAGCGAAATGGCAGCTGGCTCAAAAAGGCCATTGCTCGCTCGGAGCAGTTCTACCAGAGCTACGGCTGGTGGTCGGTTGTGGTCGCCAGATTCGTGCCTTGGGCCAGAGTGATCATTCCGGCGCTAGCGGGTATTGGAAAGATGAACTACTACAAGTTCTTCAGCGCAAATCTGGTAGGAGCATTGCTGTGGGGCGTCGGCCTTACGGTTGCCGGTTACTTCACCTACTCAATTGAGTGGGTTAGATCCTTCGTTTACATCATCGCGATTGTTGTGATTGGCCTCAGCGTTATCGCCGGAGTTAGAACCTGGCGAGCAAACCGCGACAGCTAGTTCTCAAAAACTAGGTCAGCGAGCTGGCTTGATTTCTCCTGCTGATAAAACTCATCTTCTTGCGCGGCCCAGATGTGCCAAAAGTCATTGAACTTCTCACCATCGCGCTCTAGCCAGCGCTGGTGACGCAGTTCCTTAGCCGCGGATATCCAGATTCGAAGGTCTGCCAGCTCGCTGGATACTCGAGAAAGCGACCCGCAGCCCTCCACGATCAAGGGCGTGCCGCCGGAGAACTCGCGCCAGCCATTGCCTGGATCATCACTTTTACCGCGCTGGTTGGATTCCCAATCCCAGAGTTGCCAGGGAGCGGTTTTGCCTAGGCGAAGCGGTTGGGGAATCTGCTGGTTGAGATAGAAGGAGCCTTGCTGCAAACCCTCCCACCCTGGATAGAGGTCATCCATGTGGATTAGGCGCGGTGCCTGCTCTAGTTCCTTGAACAAAACATTTTTGAGAGCGGCAGCCAAACTGGATTTTCCGCTGGCTGCCCGCCCGTCGATCAAAATGATTGGAGAAGGATTTTTATCCACCAGGCTAACTACCTGCTTGGTTATGGCAGCAATCGCCTGGTGGAAATCTTGCATAGGGTCAGTCTAAAGCTCCTCGATAAGCACATCTGGGTGCTTATCGAAGCGGTAGCCCTGGCCTCTTGCGGTGCGCACGATGTCCTCGTAGCCGGCAATCTTGCCGCGCAGTCTGCGAACGTGCACATCGATGGTCCTGGCATTAGGAGTTGGCTCACCGCAGCGATCTGAGATTGCTGCAATCTCGTTTCTAGTCACGGTCCGACCGGTGTTCTCAATCAGGAACGCCAGTAGCTCAAATTCCTTGCAGGTTAGGTTTGCGTTCTGCCCATCCACAAACAGGCGGCGACGGGTTAGGTCAACCACGATTCCCTTGGCAGCCTTGATCTCATCCTTGACGCCCTGCTTGGTTTGGGTGGCTTTCGGTTCCTTTAGCGCAATGCGGGTGATGTCTAGGTTGCGACCGGCTGCGTTTACCGGAGCAATGGCCAAGGTGGCGTAGGTTTCGGTTGCCTTTTCCGGCAGTAGCGACGCAATGGTTTCGCGCAGCTTGCCGGCGATCTCGGCTAGCGAGAGGCCAGCTGCCAGAGCTTCTGATTCTGAAATGCCAACGTAGAGTGCAAAGCCCTTGGCCTCGGTCTGCTGGTTGGTTAGTAGTTGAGTCATTTGATCTAATCCTTCGTCTGAGTGTGTGCGATTTTGAATGCACGAATCACGTGCGTTTGTCGGGGTGCTGGTGCCGAAGGCTAAATCGAAATAGCTGTTTCGATTAGCGGCACGAAAGCATGCACATACACATCGAGCAGCACATCATTGCGTTGGAAGGAACCAACGCCAGGGAAGCTGATCGAGTAGACATTGGAAGTATTTTGCACTGATTGCCGGTCGATGTCAAATTTCGCGCGGAAATCCTGGCTAATTCACCCACTGGCTCGAAACACGATGCCGTTGGTTTCCCGTTTGTTTCACTGTTTCTCATTTGATGAATCCGTGATTGGAAAGCCTTACCGCTCATACGTTGCAATCGGAGACTCGCTCTCCGAGGGACTCGGTGACTTTACCTTCAAGAACAACAGGTACTACAACGGCTGGACAGATCGACTCGCTGGGCTGATGGCTCAAGAGGCCAACAACTCTGGATACGAATTTCAATACGCGAATCTGGCAATCAGAGGCGCGAAGCTTCAGAAGATTATCGATGTGCAATTACCGCAGGCGCTGAGGCTGCAGCCGGATCTAGTAACCGTTATGGCCGGCTCTAATGACATCATGACCAACCCAGGTTCGCTTCCAGCCCTCAGGGACAACTTGCGGGACGGCATTCATCAGCTGCTGGCTGCTGGCTGCGATGTGGTGGTGGCCAACACCATCAACCCAATTCATCTCAAGGTCTTCAAACCGATGCGTCACAAAGCCGAGCTTTTTTCCACGCTGATTGAGACCGTGGCAGATGAGTTTGAGGTGCCGGTGCTAGATGTCTTTGGAATTAGAGAGTTTGAAAATCTCGGGTATTGGGCTGAGGACATGGTCCACTTCTCAGGGCAAGGCCACATTCGAATCGCAAATGATGCGGCGGCCCTGCTCGGACTGAATTATCGTTTCGTAAATCCAGAACTGACTGCAGTCTCCAGAGGTCTGATAGACACCGCGCGCTGGATCACTAGAGACGTGATTCCGTTTTTCGACCGCAAGTTAAAGGGCGTCACTTCTGGGGATGGGATGCAGCCCAAGCACAGTGCGCTGAGTCCCTTTGACCCAAGGGTCAATCAGCCCAATTGGGAGATGGTTAGCGCTTAGCCCGCTTGGAACTGAAGCGTTTCGCAATTCGATCGCGCAATAGCTCAACTGGCAACAGTAGTGACGTGAAGATGATGATCAAGATCACCGTGGTCTCAAGGTTTTCTTTGACATAGGGAATCTGCCCCAGCCAGTAGCCGGCGAGCATAAAGACTCCCACCCAGACGGTTGCACCGATCAGGTTTAGCTTCGTGAAGCGTTTGATGTCCATCCGAGAGATGCCCGCCAGCATCGGGATTAGCGCTCTAAGAATCGGCACAAACCTGGCCAATACAACAGCTCTAGCGCCGTACTTCTCAAAAAACTCGTGTGTGCGGTCAAGAACTTTTTGGTTGAGGATGAAATTTCTATTCTGCTCAAACAGTGGCGGACCTATTTTGTATCCGATCCAGTAACCCACCTGGGTTCCGATGAAGGCTGCGAGCCAGATCAAGATGAAACCAATCCAGTCCGGCAACCAAGCATCGCTGGTGGCAAGCGCGAGACCGGTTAGAAACAACAGCGAGTCACCCGGCAGGAAAGAGGTGAGGATGAACGCCGTCTCTAAAAAGATAATCAGGGTTACGGCAAGAGCCACATAGTCGCCAAAGGCACTAATAATCTCTTGGGCGTCAAGCCAGTTCAATTTGCTCCAGTCTCGGCGCGCCAGAGAAAGCTAAGGCGTCTCGGTAGTACTGCAAGAGTTTAGCGTTGTTGGCAGCCCAGGAACGGCCCTCAACGCTTCTCACAGAACCAAGGGCCAGTTCCCTGCAAAGTCCTTCGCTCGCCAAGAGCTGGGTAATTAAAGATCGGTATCCGTTTGGCTGATATGGGTCTGCCAACATCCCTGACTTCATGTGTTCGATCAAGTGCCTTGGACCACCAACATTTGGAGCCACCACCGGCAATCCGGTCGCCTGAGCCTCCTGGATGGTCTGACCAAAGGTTTCCTCGGTGCCAAAGTGAACGAAGATGTCCATCGCGGCATAGTGCCGGGCTAGCTCCAGACCACTCAGCGCTCCCGTGAAAGTGACCGGCTTGCCGCGGAAAAGCATTTCCAATCGATCGCGCTCTGGCCCATCGCCAACGATCAAGAAGCTGGTGTTTGGCAGATCAAACAGCTCAACCATTCGATGCACTTGTTTCTCGGCCGCCAACCTGCCCACAAATCCAATTACTTTGTTCTCGGGTGGAGCGATGCGAGACCTAATCGCCTGGGTCTCGACATCGCCCACATTTCTAGGGTTGAAGAGGTCTAGATCGACGCCCCGCCCCCAAACTTCAACTTTGCCACCGCTGATTCGGCGCAGATACTCAGCAGCCTCTTTGGTGGGTGCAAGGTTTAGGGTCGCTCCAAGATGGATGCCTCCCACAATCTTCTCGAGCACCGGCTTTGCGAAGGAAAGGTTGTAGCGCTCTAAGTAACCCGCGACATCGGTTTGGTAGATAGCCACTGTCGGAACGCCGTTCTTCTGACCCCAGGCAATTGCCTGAGCCCCGATCATGAATGGAGCTGCGACGTGCACCACATCAGGGGCAAAGTCATCCAGCAATTTCGAGACCGCAGGTCCTGGAACCGCCACCGGAAACTGCATCACTGAAATTGCGGTTGTGGTGTGGACATCAAACCCGAGGTGCTTCGGTGTAGGCGAGGTGGGTGCAATGACCATCGCCTCGATCTCGTGCTGCTTCAGAGTTTCAAGAACTCGAACTACCGAATTGGTAACTCCATTGATTTGAGGTAAAAACGACTCCGTGACAATGGCGACTTTCTTCAGCATGAGCTGAAGATATCTAGCTAAGTTTTCGGTAATCCATTCACTAGGTAAATGTCTTGCTAACGACTAGTTACCAAAATTGGCATCGACCTTAGCGATCAGGTCTTCAACCATGCCGCGAATCTCGTCGCGGATTGGTCGCACAAAGTCAACGCCTTGACCAGCTGGGTCTGCCAACTTCCAGTCCAAGTAGGTCTTGCCCGGGTAGAACGGGCACTTGTCGCCACAGCCCATGGTGATCACATAGTCAGAAGCCAGTACAGCCTCGTCGGTGAGGATCTTTGGGGTGTTGCCAGAGATCTCGATGCCTTCTTCCAGCA
>JACCDP011350458.1_pt1 | contig 11225 bp, 12 predicted proteins | sample 7445841 | NCBI WGS metagenome assembly JACCDP01 (sample SAMN15323441, study PRJNA562643) | freshwater metagenome | isolation source: river surface water | place: USA:Blue River Watershed | collected 2017-08-17
AAGGGGGGCTTCGCCCCCCTTATTCCATACATAAATATATTCCTTATATTTCTCATCCACCGTTCTCGGCCCTTTTGGCATCGGCAACATCTCATGCGCCTTACCCAACACTTTCAACGCAACTCCTTCATAAATCTGTGTCGGTATATTCAAACAATAGTGTCCGCCTCTCTTCAAATGTTTCCACGTCTTTTCGAATAGAGGTTCGTAAAACTGCGTGTCCCACATTTCCCTATCCATAATCGGCTGCCCCTCATATTGCTCAATATCATAATATGGCGGCGACGTCAACACTAAATCATAATCGAGTCCGGAATAATCGACATCCAGCGCGTTCTGGAACCGTAGGTCAAACTTGGTCTTAGTATGCGATTTCAACGCCGCCACCATATCCGCATAAGGTTTTTCGAGCCCCTTGTTCAAATCAATGCCAATATACTTGGGGATATCGAGCGCGGCACACCCCACCAAACGACCGCCCCACCCCATCGTCATATCGAGCACACATTTCGGCTTGTATTTACAATAAATGTTCATCGCAATCACCGGTTTGAAAATATTGATTGCGCCAAAATAGAGGTTAAATATCCGCCAAAATATCTGGGTTTCATTTTGGTTGGAGCCTCTCTTCTTATACGATTCGATGATGTTTTGGATATAACGTTTCTTCTGGTATTCTCCCTTACGCGACCAGAATTCATAGAATGAGATGCCTTCTTTGCCGACCGTGGCAAGACGCCGAGACATCGTGAAAAAATCGACGAAATTGGCGCCGAAACGGTTGCGTGGTTTCACGGCATCAATATTGGCACAAGAGACATTTTCGCGAAGTTTGATAAAGTCGGCGACCGCGGTCGCCTTGTTGAGCCCCGGATGGATTTGCCGGACCATTTTTTGTTTCATCGTTTTGCGCATCTTTTTGGCATATGGGCGCTTGGCCGTTTTGCGCATTCTTTATAATAGAGGCAGATTTATATTTACGCTTCCATCATTACAAAATAGGATTTATCACCGATCAAGATAACTTCGTGTGGTCCCGCGATTTCGTCTAGGCACAACGCATATTTGCCTTGTTGTAAATAATAATAGTTGCCGTTAGTGTCCACGATTTCATCCCAAAAGGGCATCAGTACCATTTTGTGGTCGATGGGCCCGATTATATTTTTTTCGCGGTGTATCATATCCCATATGGTATTATAGTCGTCGTCTGTATAAATACCGAGTTGCTCCGCAATATCATTCATCATATACCACATATCGATGTCGGATATTTCGCCATTATCTATTTTTTGGTTGATTTTGATCTCTATGTATTTTAATATTTGTAATGTGAACTCGATATTTTGCGACAATCGCACAAATATATCGTGGATGTTGAGAGGTTTGGTTTCATCGGTAGTTCCGTAAACATATTCGAATGTATGTATTCCGGTTTCGCGCATATAATCGAATACAAATGATTTCAGTATTTTTCCGTTTGTTGTTTCCATGATTTCATCTAGGGTTTTGATGGATTGGTTTTTGTTTGGTTTGTCTTTTACAATATAGTTTTTATCGCCAAGTTTGTGTAAGATATAGCCTTCGCGTACTTCCGGAATCGAATATGTGGGGTAATATGTGTTTGCGCGTAAATAGTAATAGGAGCCGTTTTCAATAACTTCGGTCCAGCAAGGAGGGAGATCTTGTTTTTCAGTGGGGCCAATCATATTTTCAGTTATATTATTTTCAGTGATATTATTTGTAGATGTCATTTATAATTTTTATATATACTAAAAAAGTTTTCAATTTTTTATGTGAAAAAAAGAGAGACAAATGCCTCTCTTTTTTGTGTTTGGTTTTTTTAGGCTTTTATTTTTGTGTTTGGTTTTTTTAGGCTTTTATTTTTGTGTTTGGTTTTTTTAGGCTTTTATTTTTGTGTTTGGTTTTTTATTTTTGGTATTTGTTAAACTGTATAATATTTAAACACTTGCGTAATAATAAGTCTCGAAATTTATATCATCCGCATTCGGCTCATCTCCATTTATTAAATTGATGAATAAACGGTATCCTCTCAACATAGTTGATTCTTTTATTTCCTGTTCTTCTTTTTCTTCTTCGGCCAAATATTCTGGATGATTAAATCTTGACCCATCATAGCATTGTTCTTGATATCTGTTTACAAAATTTGTGTCTTCATCATCATCAGTATCTTCCCATATAGTTGAAGCATCATCTAAGTGTCCTTCGTCATCCGTATCTTCCCATATAGTTGAAGCATCATTTATATTTTCTTCATTCACGTTTCCTTCATCATCATTTTCTTGATAACCATTATTGTTCTGTTCAACCATTTCCAAATACGCCTCATAAAATCGCTCTTCGCTAATATCTTCTTGTGTATGTTCTTCGCCATTAATTATATTATTGAACAAACGCAATCCTCTCAACATATCATCTTCGTGTATTTCGCTGTAAACTGAATCTGTTTCTGTTGACTCGTCGTCGTCGTCGTCATCATCTTCACTGTCGTCATCATCACTCTTATTATTCTCACACATTTTGGTTCGGCAATAAGGGCAACTGAATCCATTGTGTGATATATTTGTCATCAAACAACTACAATGGAATGAATGGCCACATTCGGTAATAACCATATTTTTCGAACTACTAATGTTTTCTAGGCAAATCGGGCAAACAACGGCCTGTTCTTGGTTAATCTGGGACATATTGTATAAATCTGGTTTTGGTAAGTATTATTATGTGTGTCATATACGAATGCTTTCCGTAATCTTTGGAAAAAAGATTTCAATTTTTTACGTGCGTTATCTTCGCTGGTGTAAAAATTTTGGTGTTGACCAATTTGTGCGTTTATCATATTTTGGACAATAGTAATTTGTATAAATATTTATATATTTAGTATATAAATGACTGATTCTCAAATTTACGACGGAATTACAGAATCTTTAAGATATTTTGTAAATATTGATGGTATTCATAATACTATAGCTTTTATCCCAGCTCGATTATCCGAATATGTAGTTTATAAAATAAAGCCTTTTGATGATGTTAATATGCCGATAGACTATATAAATAATACAGGTGAAATTGTTAGAGAGGATCCCAATAATCATTTTATTTTATTAATTAGAATAAAGAAAAAAATTAGAGGAATTAATAATTATATATATTTGTATGCTTCAGATTCCCACAACAAGATCACTCGTGCCCAACGAGATATGGAACGAAGTCGTCAACATTTTTCTGATGCTCCTGGTGGTCCTTCTACTGGTCATCATTCCCACGCTGCTCCTGGTGGTCCTCGTGGTGGTCGACGTTCAAATAAAAAGATGACAAAGCGCAACCACAAAAAAAACAGAAAGTCAAATAAGCGTAGGTAAACGCATTATTCGTTTTTTACATCAGTTACCTCTCTTGTTAAATAATCTTTTGTCATTTTGTCTGCCTCCAAAACCAATATATACAACGCAAATAGCGATGCCAATCCCACAATATTTACAATAAGTCTCTCGAAATCCATAATTTATATGTAATGATGTGTGTTTATTATTTTTCTGGATAATTACATTTACCCAAAAAAAACAGAACCTATATCCTCCTCTATTTTTAGTTTGTGGCAAATATCATTAACACAATAATTCGCCATCCACTTCCACATAACTGATTCGCACATCATTTTTATATTTGCCAATTCGTGTCTTTTTTGTTTCGCAGTCGTAATAAATTGCTCGACCGTGTATGTTGCTTTTGTTGAAATTGCCTTTTAAATAGCATCCGCAGCCGTAATAATAGGTGCCGTGCCCGTGTTGGAGTCCGCGCTTGAAATTGCCTACATAGAATGGTATTGATGTTTCGCCTTTGTCGATTTCTTGGTCGTAAAATTGTTTGCCATATCCTTCGGCATATCCATTGACAAATGTACACTCGATGATTGAATGACATGTTGGTTCACCGGTTTCGTCGCACATTATGCCGTCTTCATTTTGGTGTTTTCCTTCGAATATTTCTTTGATACCTTTGCCGTGGGGTTTTCCATTTTTCCATTCGCCTTTGTATCTTGCCTGTCCGTTATGTAATCCGTACCAAGTATCGGGGTCTCTATGTTCGTTGTTTTTATATTCGTCTTCATTGTCATCGACGTCGTCATCTTCTTCGTCATCATCATCTTCGTATTTATCATATTCATCGTCGTCATTATTGGGTTCGGGTTCATCGTAGCATTCCCATCTTGTATCGGATGGAGGGATAGCATATCTCGCTAGTTCATTATTGATAACATCGATATCATTTTCTTTTTTATCGGTGTTTTTCTTGTTGTTTTCGTTTTTATCGACGTTTTCGTTTTTCTCGGCGTTTTCGTTTTTCTCGTTGTTTTCGTTTTTCTCGTTGTTTTCGTTTTTCTCGTTGTTTTCGTTTTTATCGACGTTTTCGTTTTTCTCGTTGTTTTCGTTTTTATCGACGTTTTCGTTTTTCTCGTTGTTTTTCTCATCGTTTTTTTCGGTCTCTTTTGGATTCAATCCTAGAAAGTTTGTATTATTTTTTTTGTCCATCAAATATAATATATAATAAATATCATTGATTTCACAACTAACATTTATATATTCAATCAATTGTAGTATTATTAAAGCGCCAATCGCAACGTTAATTCCAAAAATCTGATCCTCAATACTCATTTTCTCTCTCGTAAATTTACTGTGTGTTGTCTGGTTGAATGCTCTCAAAAAAGCGGTCGAAAACATTTCAATTTTTTAGCCAAAAATATTAATTATATAAAAAATAACACAGAAACGCAAAAATAAGAGTTTTTAGAAAGATTATAATATATTAAAAATATATAATGGATTATTTTAAACGTTTATTTAGACCAAAAGTTTTACCACAAACCACAATATCACAAGAATCAGAAAATAATATGTTAGATCAATCCTAAATAAACCCATATTAGAGATCGGACAAGAATATAGGACAGATGATCTTGGGATTATTGGGAATTACATAGGACAAGAACCTGATGGTAATGGAGGCTATATACATATATTTAATGATGGACAAGAAGATACAAAGATTCCGGATACAGAATTGGATGAAGTATATATTAATTTTAAAGAAGGCAAATATTATGAAATCACAAAACCAGATGGAGAAAAAAATATTTATAAATATATAATTACTAAGGATAAGGATAAATTTGGTATATATTCTGTTTATAGTTTTGAAACCATCGGCGAAGACGGAAGGGAAAAAGTATTCGACACGTATGATCCAACACAATATATTATAAAAGAAATAGAAGAAGGAGAGAAGAAAGGAGGAGGTAGGAAAAGTAAAAAGAGGAGAAAAAGTAAAAAGAGGAGAAAAAGTAAAAAGAGGATTATAAATAAGAAATAAAAAATTATAAAATAAAATATAAATAAAATATATAATGTCAATAGTAATTACTGATGAAAATATAAAACAATTAGTTAGTGATTATATCACTAACAAAAATAATTTACCAGAAGACATGAGAAATATTAGCGACTGGAATGTTTCTAACGTTAAAGACATGTCATTCTTATTTTCTAATTATAGGGATTTTAATGATGATATAAATGAATGGGATGTCTCGAATGTTGAAACTATGGAATGTATGTTTCTTAGTTGTGTTGTTTTTGATAAACCATTATATAAATGGAATGTGTCAAAAGTAAAAACTATGGATCATATGTTCACTGGTTGCAAACTTTTTGATAAACCATTAAATTATAATCCATATACAGGGGCTTGGAATGTATCAAAAGTAGAAAATATGGCTGGTATGTTTATTGGGTGTGAAAGTTTTAATCAAGATTTAAGTAGTTGGGATGTGTCAAATGTTACAAATATGAGTTTGATGTTTACTATTTGTAAAAGTTTAACAAAAAAACCCAATTGGTTGATTAATGAAACAACAGATGTAGAATATATATTTAATGGAACACCATTACAAGGTCAAACTTTACGCACTATAAAAGAAGCAGATCAAGATATAAGAACTATAAATAAGTTGTTTAAACATAAATTTCAAAACACACCAACAGATGTAGTAAGATATTGTATAATACCATTTATTGATCCTAAGGAACAAACACCAACATTAAAAGAAATGAAAACGAAAAGAAAAAGAGAAGAAGATGATATAAACGAAAGAAAGGAAAGAAGAGTAGATAAGGAAAATCATGGAGGGGGAGGATATGTGGGAGAAAGAGAAAGTAGGAAGAGAAAGAGAAAAAGTAAAAAGAGGAGAAAAAGTAAAAAGAGGAGAAAAAGTAGAAAGAGGGTTATAAATAAGAAATAAAAAGTTTTAGAAAAAGTTATAAACCATTAAACAATAGTTTATAAAACATTATAAAAGTTTTCCTCATTATTATTCTCTTGATAATTCAATATTACACCGACCGACAATATTACACCGACCGACCGAAAAGAAAAATGAGACAAATATTTTAAAATATTAATTATATAAAAATATATAAAAACAAATACCCAAAGACTATTAGTATTATAAATGCCATCTCAATCAATTACACGTTCTCTTGTTGAAATTAAAACCCTTGATGCCAGAATTAACAAAATCATCGAAAATGCTACATTTATATCATACAAGACAAAAACGCGCAACAACAATTTAAATGCGGATGAGTTTCGCAAGAATACAAATGCCGATTATCAGTCGCTCAATGACTTAGTATGTCGTCGAGACAAAATCAAGAACGCAATTATGTTATCTAACTCGGTAACAATAGTTGAAATCGCAGGTAATAAGATGACGGTTTCTCAGGCGATTGAGTTCAAAAACACGATTGAGTACAAGCGCAGCATCGTTTCCAAGATGCGACAACAAAGGCAAAATGTTACAATCGAAAGCGAAAATCACCGAAATCGTGTCCAAAACAAAATCGATGAAAATATAAAAATTATTTGCGGAAAAGATACAAAGGCAGATGCGACAACAATACAAACAATCACGGATGGAATTACTAAGGGCGATCCAATTGAAATATTCGACCCTCTTGGCATCGATAACATAATTAGTTGTTTGGAAACCGAAATAGAGGATTTCAGTGCGAATGTTGATTTTGTGCTATCTGAGTCGAATGCTCTTACCCAAATAAATGTATAAATAAATTAAAATGGTGTGTCCCCCAATATCACGAAACTCTTTGAAAAACTATGGCGGCTGGTATTCACGCTTATGAATACTATTAGATAAACAAAAAATATTTGTAAAACAAAATATTTGAAAAAATGATATTGTAAATATCATAATTCGAGTCAAAGTTCAACTATTAAAAATTAATAATAAAAGATTAAATATTAAAAAATCAACAATTAAAATAATAAAGATTATACTCTTCGAATATATTCGTGTGAGTTTAAAGCTTATCAAATCCACGGTTAAGGGTTCAATTGCGCTCATAGTTGAGGTGTTAAGGGTACCCCGTGGCTGTCATATTGGGGGGAATAAAAACAAGGTTATTTGTTTTTATTTATAGAGTAATAAACATTATTCGTTTTTCCCGCAAAACACGTAAAATTTGTATTTTGTTCCCTTGTTTTTCGACTCATATATTTCACTCTCGTATTCGATTTTATAATCGCTGATTAATTGCCAAATCGTACATGGAAAATAAATATGTAGGTCGTCGTCGTCTTTTTCAGGTGCGTCTTTGTAAACAAGCGTGACATACAATTTATTACATTTGGGCAAAAAATCGCGGAATATTTCGCCTCCGCCAATAATAAATGCGTGTTCTTCCAATGCCAATACATCTTCCATTTTCACGTATTTTTCGGCGATTATATCTCCACAATCGTTGTTCACATAATCGTGTAAATTGGTGTCGCGTGTTAAAACCAAATTGGTTCGCCCGGGAAGTGGCGCCTGATTGGGGAAACTCGTAAATGTTTTGCGACCCATAATAATGGTTTTGCCCATCGTTTTTTCGCGGAAATAGGCCAAGTCTTCGGGTACACGCCAAGGGAGTTCATTATTGACCCCAATCAACCCTTTGGGATTCATTGCCACTATTAAATCGAACATATATATTGTGTGCCTCTATTATTTATTATTTTTTGTAATGAATTATACAAAATGTAATAAAAATTACCGAGTATTATAATTTACCTGAAATGAAAACAATTACACTTCAATTACATGATTCATATAATGTTCCTGACCCAATATTCGGGTTTAGCCCCGACGAAGTCGGGGCCGTTATCACAATCGGCGTCGAATCTGTATTATCAGGTCGCGAAAACATTCTCCACCTCTCGGAGACCACAATGGAAACTCGTATTCGCGAAAATTATGAATCCCGAATCCAACAATTGATGGTTCAAATCACAGAACAAGAGAGGCAACGAAAAATCGACCAAGAATCATTTATTGCGCAACAGGCCCAGTTCAAAGATGTTTTTTACAAGGATAATGAAATGTTGCGCGAAGCGTTGTTGGAACGCGATATAAAAATCCGGACTATGGAGACCGCAAAGCGCGACGAAATCGCGCGTGAAATCGCCGAAATGCGCGACCGCACAAGCGCCATCATTGGAGAAAAAGAGAAATCGCTGGAATCCTATCGCCAAACATTCGAGCGTGGGTTGAGCAGTTTGCGGCTGACAACTAGTGCCAAGGGCGACGTGGGCGAGCGTATGTTCAGCCAGTTTGCCGAGCAGGCATTCGTCGATTTTGACGGGTTCTCCATTGAAAACAAGAGTTGTATCGGCGGTCAGGGCGACTACCACCTATTTTTCAAGGATTTCAACGTATTGGCTGATGCGAAGCTATACACGAATAAGGTCGGCGCCCAGCAACGGACGAAAATCATCGGCGATTTGAAACGCAATCCACACATCCGGTTCGCGTGGCTCGTGTCGATGAACACGAAAATCGACCGCTGGGACCGGGGGCCCGTGATGTTCGAACCCATTGAGGGAAATCGGTATATTTGCCACATCAATGAGCTCGCCGAGCAGAGTAATCCGGCTGCGTTTTTGAAATCGGTGTGGTTTGTGTGCTCCATTATTAACGAATATTTGGTGAAAGAGGATGCCGGTGATGCCGAAGAGGTGAAATACAAAGATATTCATTTGCGGTCTATCGAGAAGTTTCGCGCGATGCGGAAGACGGCGGGCGAGCTGAAACAAGTGATTGCGACTTTGGGGTCGATTCGCGAGAGGTTGGATTCGTCGATTAGCGATTTGTTGCGCGATGAAGTGCCGACATTGATGGAGGCGCAGAATCAGGCGTTGATGGCGTGGCTACAAACCAACATCGAATATGTGGATGATGATGGGGCGCAAATCAAATCGACGGATATGTGGTATAAGTTTCGGCGGGATAATGCGGCGACGCTGGGTGATTTTACGCCGGAAAAGTTTCGCGAAGGATTGTGTGTTTGTTTGCCCGAAGAACAATTGACGAGAGGCAAGGGGTCGATATTGGTGCGACGTGTGAAATGGACTGGCACTAGCGTAGGCGTAGGCCCCATCAAAATCTCTACAATATAATTGAAAATAGCATAAATGTTTTGATTAAAATAACCCAAATGAACGAAACACAAACCGAATCATATATTTCTCATTTCAAAACGGGCAATACAATGGTCGATTATATGGTAATGTCAATGATTATGTCCTTTATAACAAAACTATTTACTCATATCCAGTTTTGGTTCGAATACCATTTTGATTGGTTAAAACTCGTGAATTATTTTTCGAATAAGAACTCGGTTTCGTATGAAGGCAAAGTGTGCGTGAATTACGACAGATTTTCGTGTCAGTTTACACAAAGTATTGTTTTCAGCGACCAATTCAAGGCTCTGTGGAACCATATTATAAAAGATGTGGATGAGAATGACACGATTCGACATATTAAAGAATATATGCTTGGAACATCGAATGAAACGATTTACATGGTGAATCAATATAACCAGTTTCTCGTGTGTCCAAAAAAACAGATTTACGCGGTTTCGTATATTAGACAAAATGCCGAAACACACGAAAAGAGAACCGGTGATACGAATAAAATCGATTATATTATTGTCGAGTTGTTTTCGAAGAAAAGCGGCGTTAAAGAAATCAAAGATTATGTGGACGAAATCACCAAAGAATATTTGGATACAATAGAAGAGTCGCGAAACAACAAGAAGTTTATATACACGCTTGACAAAGCCACATATGAAGATAACTCGTGCGAGTGCTGGAATGAGACGCAATTTGAGAGCACGCGGTCTTTCAAGAATATATTCTTCGACAAAAAGGAAGAGGTTTTGTCCAAAGTCGATTTTTTCTTGGCGAATCGTGATTGGTATTATGAGAAGGGGATTCCGTATACGATGGGCATTGGATTGTATGGGCCGCCGGGGACGGGGAAAACATCATTTATTAAGGCGCTTGCGAATTACAGTGACCGACATATTGTGTCAATTTCGTTGAAAGTCGTGAAAACGCGCAAACAATTAGAGGCTGTGTTTTTCGAGGACAGATACAACAAAGATAATCGCAAATGTAGCATTTCGTTTAATAAGAAAATAGTGGTGTTTGAGGATATTGATTGTATTGGAGATATTGTGAAAGAGCGTAAAGTGGAGAAGAAGAAGGTTGAAGAGGATGTGAGCAATGATGGCGATTTGAAAAAAGATAAGAAGAAGGATTTATTGTGCCCTTTGTTGGAAGAGGATTTGATTACGCTCGATGATATTTTGGAATTGTGGGATGGATTAAGAGAGGCAACGGGGCGAATTATGATAATAACATCGAACCATTATGATAAGTTGGACCACGCACTGAGGCGTCCGGGTCGTATTGATATCACGCTAGAAATGTCATACGCGAGTCGAAAAACAATTGGCGAAATGTATAAGCATTTGGTTGGCGAAGAAGTGGACCGGAGCAAATTGGAGCAGGTGAATGATCGGTTTTATACGCCGGCGGAGATTACAAATGTGTATATGAATGAGAGGCAAGGAATGATGGAGCGTTTGCTCAAAAATGAGCGCGTGATGTGAGATTACAAAATAATATAAATGTATTATTTTGTTTTATGTAGAGTTATGATTTGGTTTTTATGTATAATTATGTGTCTAGTTGTGAGTGGTAAGAAATACGAATTTCTAATGGGTGATGATGGTTGGACTATAATGGGTGGTGGGTCGCTTGATTATTTGACGTGGAATGTGGCATCGATGATGTCTGGTGCATCGATG